>Ga0209211_10004104_pt1 | contig 23059 bp, 21 predicted proteins | sample RifGroA2_FD_183992 | JGI IMG/M metagenome (GOLD analysis project Ga0209211, IMG submission 183992) | Groundwater microbial communities from Rifle, Colorado, USA - Groundwater A2 (SPAdes) (version 2) | ecosystem: Environmental > Aquatic > Deep subsurface > Groundwater | place: Rifle, Colorado...
TACCTTAATACAAGCTTTTATGAACATTCTCTACATAGGCGCGGGTTTTGTAGGCACTTGTAGTGCAGCGGTATCTGCCTCAAGCGGGCACGACGTACTCGTTTATGATATCAACAAAGAGCGTATTAGCAAGCTGTCTTCCAACAAACGGGACGTAATAGAATCCTGCCTTTTTGAAGATGGGCTTGCAGAGCTGCTTATTCGTTACAAAAAAAATATCACGTTCACCGATAGCGTGCAAAATGTAAAGAAATTCACGGATAATGCGGGTGCGATTTTTATGTGCCTGCCGACTCCGGAGAAAGAGGGCGAGGAAGGGCAGTCAAATCTTTCTTACTATGAAGCGGCATGTGAGACGCTTGCAAATATGTTATCCAAAAGACAGCACAGCAAACAATCATCTTACGTTGTGATCGTCAATAAGAGCACGTTGCCTATCAGTATGATTGACCGCACCAAGGAGATATTAGAAGCTCACAAAGTTAAAAATTTTGGCATCGTGTCAAATCCCGAGTTCCTTGTAGAAGGCAAGGCCGTGTACGATTCTATCCATCCGGATAGGGTTGTCATCGGCGCGGAAAATGAAAAAGATTTTAAAATCATGCGTGCGCTTTACCAGCGTTTCTTTACTTCTTCATCGGTCAAATATATAGAAGTCAATCCGCATGAGGCCGAAGCAGGGAAGCTCCTTGCCAATTTTATGCTTTTCAGTCGTCTTGCGCTTTGTTTTGATGTGATAGGCCGCACGTGCGAAGCATTCCCTAACATTTCATTTGAGAGAGTACGTGATATTCTTAAAACCGATCCGCGCATCGCGCCATGGGGTTTGTATGACAGCTTGTACGCGGGAGGCAGTTGTTTTATTAAAGACGCCGCATCACTTGCATATCAGCTTGAAAGCGCGGGCGGGAATGCGGAGCTGGTGCGCGGCGTATGGCGCGCTAATAATTATCAGCTTGATCATTTTTTGAGCCGTGTTCATACGGACGCTCACACCACCATCAAAGGTACGCGCATTGCTTTGTTTGGGACGGCGTTTAAACAGCATACCAACGATGTGCGCAACTCCGGCGCCATCCGCGCTACGGAATTTTTTCTTCAGGAGGGGGCGCAAGAAATTAAGGTGTATGACCCTGCCGCGACAGACGAATTTAAACGCGTCTTTAATCCAAAAAAAGATGCACGATACAAAAAAATCACCTACGCCAAATCAGAAGACGCTTGTTTAAAAAGTACCTCCATGGCGCTCATTGCCACTGATTGGCCGCAGTTTCTGTCGCTTGCGGAGATTATACAGAAAACCATCAAACCTCCATATCTTGTTATGGATGGCCGCCGCATGTTATGCAACTCATATCACAATTTACAATCCGCAGGGTATTCAATCATCGCAGTAGGCAGTCCTTTTATGAAAGGTAAAAAAGTATAATATGCGTTATCTCGTAACCGGCGGTGCAGGGTTCATTGGCACCAACATTGTCAAACAACTCATTGCGGACGGACATGAAGTGATTGTATTGGATAATTATAGCAGTGGAAAAAAAGAAGATCGCATACAAAAAGGCGCGCAATATATAGAGGGTGATATTCGCACCATGTCTGATTTGCAAAAAGCTATGCAAGGTGTGCAAGGAGTATTTCATCTTGCGGCTGTCCCGCGCGTTCCGTATTCCGTTGAACATCCGCTAGAAACCAACGAACACAATATCACAGGCACGCTTAATATTTTGGTAGCGGCGCGTGACGCAAAAGTCAAACGTGTAGTATTCAGCTCGTCATCTTCAGTCTATGGCGGTGATAAAGGAGAGATTGCTCTACAAGAAGATATGCTTCCTAGCCCCAAGAGTCCTTATGCGCTTCAGAAGTTAACTGGAGAACATTATTGTCGTCTTTTTGCGGAGTTATACGACCTTCAGACCGTTTCACTTCGTTATTTTAATATTTACGGCCCTTATTTGGATCCTGAAGGCGCCTATGCGCTTGTTATAGGCAAGTTCCTCCGCCAGCGTGTTGCAAACGAACCTCTCACTATTTGCGGCGACGGCGAGTATTATCGCGATTATACCCATGTATCAGACGTTGTTCGCGCCAATATCTTGGCTATGTCAAAAGACACCGTAGGTAACGGAGAAATTATTAATATAGGTAACAGTCAACCATATTCGGTCAATCAAGTCGCCTCACTCATCGGCGGGACAACCTCGCAGATTCCTCCTCGCGCGGGCGATGTGCGTTATTCAAGAGCGAATATTACCAAAGCAAAACAGCTTCTTGGTTGGGAACCAACCGTCGCGCTTCAGGACGGCATTTCCGAACTTAAAAAAATATTTGGAATAATTTGAGAATTTTTTAAAATTTGAAAGAGGGTATTCTCCCGAGCAACATAGCTTACACTGCGTAGTTGCGAGAGAGAATACCCGCTTTAATTATAGAAGTTCAAATTTTTCTACCTCCCCAGCCACTTCACCACCACTCGTACCGTTTTCAAAAGTATTGCTCCATCTAAAAGCAGAGAACGATGTTTAATATAGTATAAGTCGTACTGTAGTTTGATAAGGTGCTCTTCACGTGTCGCGTAATAATTGCGATTGATTTGCGCCCATCCTGTAAGCCCCGGCTTGATCAGGTGACGTACGTGATAAAACGGCATGTATCCCGCAATCTCTTCCACAAATTCCGGACGTTCCGGCCGCGGGCCGATAAAACTCATCTCACCGCGCAAGATGTTCAAAGCCTGCGGCAATTCATCTATGCGCATTACGCGCAAAATGCGCCCCACCGGCGTAATGCGTTTGTCGCGTGGCACAGTAAACTGTGCTCCATCTTTTTCTGCGTCCACTACCATGGTGCGGAATTTGTAAAGAGTGAATTCTTTTTCGTCGCGCCCCACCCGTTTTTGTTTGATGAATACATGTCCTTTGTCATAAAAATAAATCATCGCCGCCACAGGAATCAATATAACAGCTCCTATTGCCGCCATTATCGCGCCAATGAAATAATCAAAAAATATTTTTACCGAATCATAAATTTGTTTTTCCTTTTCTTGGATATTTTCCAAAAACCATGCTTCATTCAGCGCGAGCACCGGCACGCGATGCGTGATCATTTCATAAAATGTAACCAGATCCACCACCTGCGCGTGCATAAAAATCATTTTGTACAATTCTTTGGTTACAGGTTCCGTGAGCGATCCGGCGGCAACCACAATAGTATCAACGCGGTGATTTTTTACGAGCGTCTCAAATGGCTCACGACTTGACCACACAGAAATTCCGTCAGGCAATGGCAGAGGGGCGTTCTGTGGATAATCTGCTATTACTCCTGCCACACTGAAACCAATTTGAGGATTTTTTGCCAATACTTCAATGAGTTGGATATTTTCCGCCACCAGACCGATAAAAAGCACACGATTTTGCAATGTATGTCCAGAAAGAATCTTCTGAATGGCAACGCGCCATGCGCCAAAAAGCGGTATATAGATGAGAGTCAAAAGAAGTAGTATTGTTTTGGGCGTTATGTCTCTGAAATCAGTGATATAAAAATACGCGATTGCGAGAAAAAAATTCAACGCGATAGTGCCAAGGAATGAACTGAAAAAAACCACGCTGTTGCGCGCTTTTTGCAAGTCATAAAATCCATTGATAAAAAATATTACTACCCAGATGCAAAAAATGAGTGTGAAAGCTGGCCAATGTTTGCCCCAGATAAACGCATTGGGGAGCTCAAGATTACGAGCCCACAAACTTAAAAATAACGCCGCATAAAGCGCCGCGATATCTCCGGTTAGGAGTATCAGTTTTTTTATGTTAAATAAGCCCATGCTGTTTTGAAGTATAGCAAGAGAGGCGCGAATTTTCAAGTGCGCGGCGTGAATGTGGTATACTATGGTTCTATGCGACACAAAAAACGTTTTTTAATTCACAGTAATTTGTATTTGTTAATTGTAGCTATATTTTTTGCGTCCAGCGCGCTCATTGGATTTCCAGCTTCTCTTGTGCGCGCGGCGGCGCCATCCAACACCCCAAACGACCCAAATTTTTCAGAACAAACATATCTCCGGCAAATTCATGCCACGGAGGCGTGGAGTATTACCAAAGGGAGCAAACGCGTGGTGGTGGCGTTGATTGATAGCGGGGTAGAATTTGTGCATCCGGATTTGCAAGAAAATATCTGGACAAACCCCGCCGAACAGCTTGATGGCGTGGACAACGACGGCAATGGATTGATAGACGATATTCATGGGTGGGATTTTGTAGAAAATAAATCAAATCCCGGGCCGGATTTTAATGCGCCAAAAAATGACCTTGGTTTTCATCACGGTACTATTGTTGCCGGGATTATTGGCGCGGTTGGCAATAATGGCACTGCGGGAACAGGGATCAATTGGCAGGTGAGCATTATGCCTTTACGCGCATTGAATGGCGTGGGAGATACCGGCAACGGCGATCCCACATCGGTTGTGAAAGCAGTTAATTATGCGATTTCCCACAAGGTTGATGTCATCAATATGAGTTTTATCGGTAAGAAGCTCGGTCAGGATTTGATCAACGCGATCCGCCGCGCCTATGAAGCCGGCATTACAGTGGTTGCCGCCGCCGGCAACGAGGGTAACGGCAATATGATAGATGGCGATTTGGATTTGTCGCCGCGTTATCCGGTGTGTCTTGACGGCCCGCAAGGAGAACCGTGGTGGGTGATTGGTGTTGCCGCGGTTGACGAGACCAACCGCAAGGCGCATTTTTCCGGATATGGTACGCGATGCGTTGATATTTCCGCGCCAGGTGTCCATATTCCAAGCACGCTTGTCGTACATCCTGCAGAGCAGGGATTTAATCAATTATTTGGAGGGTCATTTTCAGGCACATCGCTTGCGGCGCCACAGGTTACGGCCACGGTGGCGCTCATGAAATCGCTCAAGCCGGATCTTACTCCCAAACAAATATATGATATTTTGATTGAAACTGCGTATTTTATAGATGATGTAAATCCGTTGTATCCAAATGCGCTTGGCGCGGGTTTGCTCAATACTGGTGCGGCCGTGGTGAAGGTGCGCAATATGATATCAGTGCAGTCAATTTGGTTTGCTTCCGCGGGTAGTCCGATTGTTGCTCAGTTGGACGGCAATGGTGTGATACAAAAAAAATTTACTTTTAATTATGGCAAGCAGATTGGCGTTGCGTTTGCACGAAGTCAGAGTGCCTCCGGAATACAACCGCTCATTATCACTGGCACCTCCAACACCTCGTCGCAGGTGCGCATGTTTGATGATAAGGGAACATTAAAGAGCAAAGGTTTTCTTGCTTATCCCAAAGACTATAATGGCGGTATACAAATTGCGGTTGGGGATACGGATGGTGATGGAGAGGATGAAATTGTCGTTGTTCCGGCGCGGCGTTACAAACCGGAAGTACGCGTTTATTCGTTGTCCGGTATTTTGAAAAATAAATTTTTGGCGTATGCGTCCGGTGCGCGTTTGGGGTTGAGTGTCGCACTTGCGGACATTGATGGTGATGGCCGCAAAGATATTGTTACCGGCGTGCGGGAAGGTGGAAGTGCTCACATTCGCATGTTTAATGGATCAGGAGATCCGTTAAATGCCGGTTTTTTTGCCGCCGCGTCGACCTATCGTGGTGGGGTAAATATAGCAGCTGTGGATACGGACGGTGATGGCCGTGCGGAGATCATAACCGTGCCTCTAAATGCGGCAGGCAGTCCAACCGTGCGTCTTTTTGGCGCTGATGGCGTGTTGCGCCGGACAGCCCCTCTTGTATATGAAAAAAATTCCCAGTTTGCCGTTGCCGCGGGAGACGTTGACCGCAGTGGCGATCTTGCGATTATCGTTGCAAGAACCGGCACGCGTCCGGGTTTTCAACGGTTTAATGCAAATTTGGAGCCAGCGGATCCGATTGCCACCAATTTATCCGCAAAAGATTTCCGCGGCGCTCCTTCGCTCGTGATTGCGCCGTGATGGGTTTTAAATGTTATCCGTAAGGATTGGTCCGGTGATTTCTTGACAAAGTTTTTTTAGTGTGTTACACTTTACTTAACTAAAGTATTTATATGTCAATTAAGCAAAAAAAAGATAGGCTTGAGACCGTAGAAGTGCGAGAGCTCGTAAGGGTGGTTTCTTTTCTTAAGAATACTCAAGAAGCAAAGAAATTTTTGAGGGATCTCATGACGGAAAATGAATTATTGGAGTTTGCTAATCGGTGGCGCGTGGCGCGCATGCTTGCCGAAGGCGTTTCTTATGTCGCCATTGAAAAGGCGACAGGCATGAGTTCTACCACCGTCGCGCGCATTCATAAATGGCTTCTCAAAGGAACGGGAGGGTATAGGATGATGTTAAAGAGGTTTAAACCATAATTTTTTTTACGGAAAGCACTTTAGTTTAATAAAGTATTATGACCAATAATTACATGCGACCATTGCAAATAGGCGTTATCGGGTCGGCCGCGGATCTCAATTATCCGCTTAGTCTTGAGCGTGTTGCGGAAAAAGTGGGGCGTATCATTGCGCGCAAAGGTGCAACGCTTATTTTTGGCGCTGAACAAGATTATGATTCGCTTTCTTCTGTTGCGTGTCGCGGTGCGCGTAGAGAGGGAGGGTTGGTAATCGGTGTAACGTATGGCAGAAGCAAATCAATTATAGAGCAATCAGCAAGCGCGGTTATTGCAACCGGTATGGAACGCGGCGGCGGGCGTGAAACTGCAATGGTTATGAGTTGTGATGCGGTTATTGCCATAGGAGGCGGTTCCGGAACTTTGAACGAAATTACCATCGCATATCAGGCAGGCATTCCGGTTGTTGCGCTTAAAAATACCGGCGGCTGGAGTAGTAAGTTGGCAGACACTTATCTTGATGAGCGCAAAAGGATGCTTATTTATTCTGCGCGCACACCGCGGGCGGCGGTAGTAGAAGCCATCAGATATGCACAAATATATGGTAAAAGTTTACAAAATATTTTGTGTATAGCCGCAACCCACGGGAATGAGCGTATCGGTGTTGAAGTGATGCGACGTCTTGAGCGTGGCGGGTTAGGGGACAGGCTCTCGTGGATGATTGGCAATGAACGCGCTTACAAAAAAAATAGGCGTTTTGTGTATGCGGATTTGAATAGAAGCGGGCCGGGAAATAGCATATCTAAAATATATGAAGAACGACGAGCGGCACAAGTGCTTAAATATGCCAAGCAATTTTCTTATGTATTGGATATACACAGTACTCCCGCTCAAACCGGCATATTTACCATTGTCACCAATCCAACGCTTGCCAACATTCGTTTCGCGCAGTCTTTGCCCGTACAACGCATTGTAATTTGGCCATCGTCTAAAGGTCCTTTAACACGTTTTACTCCGTGCGGAGTAGAAATTGAGTGTGGACCAAAGAATGATCCGCGGATTGTTGATGAATTGTATAGGGTGATACGGACCATAGCATTGTATGGCATTACAGAAAAGATAAAAAAAGATGATTACGAAATGTATTATGTCTATGGTACATTGCTTGTTTCAAAAGAAACACTGGGAATCCAAAAACGCTTGCGTGAATTTACTCGCACGCGTTTCAAGGGTGAGTATTTTTACCCTTTATTGGTTAATAGATACAAAAACACCTTGTGTTATAAAATGAAAAAAGTTACCGAACAAACAATATGGAAACTCGTGTAAAAAATCGAACAATTAATATGCATCATTGTCGTCTTCTTGTGAGAAGAGATTGGCGGTTTTAAGCATGTATGCGTTATGCGTTTGACCACCAGCCCCTTCTCAAAAGGGGCGTTCTTTTTTGAGAAAGGGAAAACAGTTCTTTTACATGGCAGAGGTAGCTACATGAAGATTCGTACCATGAGACCCGCGGATGAAGAGATCATCCGCGCAATGTACCGCGACGCGTTTGCTGGCGCGCCGTGGTTTGAAAAAGTACCGGAGGAGGAGGTTTTGATGCGATGGGAGTCGCACCGCGGTAAGATCGGTTTTTCTTGTCTTGTCGCGGAAGAAGCGGGCGAGCTGATGGGTGCTACATGGTGGGATACTCTCACTATTGACGCACTGAGTGCGGAACGTGGAGAGACCCTTGCGGAATTCGCATTGCGTGAAGGGACGAAGGCGGAGCGGATTATTTGGATCCGTGAAACCGTCGTGTTCCAGCGATTTCAAGGCAGAGGAATCGCTCGTATGCTCAAGGCCGCGTCACTTGAGGTGATTTCCGCAGAGGCAAAGTCCCTCATACTCACACGCATGCGTGATGACAACATGGGCATTCTTCACGTCGCACAGCGGTTCGGGTTCAAGCGCACCGGCATACGCATGCCGAGCAAAAGCAACCCAGATGTGTGGCACGAGTACTGGTACTTAACAACCTAACCAAACCACACAAAAAGAGGCAAACCCCCTCTTTTTTAATTATATATTTTTGGAATGCGGTTAAAAAAAGAGCAGGGTTTAACTGCTCTGGTCAAGGAAATGTATGAGGTTGGTTTAGTATGTTTGTTATCCGTAGTTGGCTTGCATCCTCTTGCCGCAAAGGAGAGCGTCCAGATGAATCGCCAGCATGTCGGGGTTTCTCTTTGTGAGTAAGTATGTTCATGATAGCACTGTCTAGATTTCCCAGTCCATTATAGTCTGCGCATCGGCGCTGATGCGGAAACTTGGGGTGCCAAAAGTTCCGGTTTTCCGAACATGGATTTGGACACACTCGGAGTCCACCGTGTTGCGGTACATTCCGATCGCGTCTCTCGCTGTTGCTTTGTCTTTCACGCCGCAACTGGCAATGAGATGTGCGCGATGCGAAAGGAATTGGGTGATCTCGCGAGTGAGATACGCAATGTTCACAAGTGGCGGACAGATGTAAGGGTCTTGCATGGAACACTCCTTGACGTGGCGGAATACGCCATAGGTGGATAGGTAACCTGCAAATCGCCTCGTTGCTTGTAGGTCATTTATCCAAGGTTTGTTGACTTTAAAGTATCAAAAAAACGCTTATTTGTTAATGTAACCTACTAGACAATATGTATGACATTTTAACTTGGCCTTTACAAGACAATATGTACGCTTGCTCTGCTTTTTGAAATTTGCTATACTATCCTTAACATCTATGGCACTCAAAGCACCTATTTTTGGCACTAAAAATGTTCTCGTAACCGGCGGCGCCGGTTTTATTGGTTCGCACTTGTGCGAGCAGTTGCTTAAGAAGCACAAGCTTAAGGTCATTTGTATAGATGACTTTTCCAACAGCCAGAGCGCCAATATTGATTATCTTGTCAATGACCCTAACTTTGAATTTATCCGCCATAACGTCAATGAACCATTTACTTTGGAACAGTGGCCGGAACTTGAAAAATTCAAGGTAAAATTTCAAGGCATACAAGAGATTTATCATCTTGCGTGTCCCACCTCGGCCAAAAATTTTGATCAGTTCAAAATAGAAACATTGCTCGCCAACAGTAGCGGTATGCGGAATGTGTTGGAATTGGCAGTCAAAAATCACGCGAAATTCTTGTTTGCCTCCAGCTCGGTGGTGTATGGTCCGCGCAGAAGCGAGGATCGCATCAAAGAATCGGAAGAGGGCGTGGTTAATCATTTGAGCCCGCGCGGATGTTACGACGAGGGAAAGCGTTTTGCGGAAACCATGGTAGAAACATATCGCCAAGTTTATAATTTGGACGTGCGCACCGCGCGCATTTTCCGCACCTACGGACCGCGTCTCAAGCTGTTTGACGGACAAATGATTTCAGACTTTATCGTGAGCGCTCTACAAAATAAAGATTTGGTGATTTATGGCGATGAAAATTTTTCCAGTGCGCTTTTGTATGTCAATGACACAGTTGACGCGCTTGTGAAAATGATGGAAACATCAGGGCCGTTAAGTCCTATCAATGTCGGATCCGACCGTTTATATAAACTGTCCGATGTTGCGGAGATGGTTATCAGGCTCACTAATTCTTCATCAAAAATTGTATTTAATCCGCCCCTCTCATTTATTTCTCCTCTTGGCATTCCGGATTTGACGCTTGCAAAAGAATTGCTTGGTTGGATTCCGCTTATTGATTTGGAGCAAGGCATCAAAAAAACCATAGACTTTGACGTCGTTCGCGCCAAATTGGCGGGCGCAGGGATTTAATAATATTGAGACAAAAGTTTTTGCCTCAATATTTTTTCGTCATTCAAAGTAGTTTTCATCTCCGTGTGATATGAAAGTCGCCGTAATTTTGCCCGCGTATAATGAGGAGGAAAACATTGAACGTGTTGTTCAGGAACTCCACACGGTTAGACCTGCGTGGGATATTGTTGTGGTTGATGACGCGTCAACAGATCAGACCGGTGAACGTGCGCATACAAGCGGCATTACCGTATTGCGGCATTTGATAAACCGTGGCCAGGGAGCGGCACTACGCACCGGCACGGAATGGGCATTGCTTCATGGCGCGGATGTTATTATTCATTTTGACGCAGACGGCCAGTTTGAAGCGCGTGAATTGCCGGATTTTATTGCTCCTTTGCTAAAAGGGGAAGCAGAGGTTGTTTTGGGTTCGCGTTTTTTGGGAAACGCACATACACATATTCCGTGGACAAAAAGAGTGCTAGTTCTACCGATTGCGCGCTTAATTAATTGGTATATTACCGGCATTAAGTTGTCGGACGCGCATAATGGATTGCGCGCGTTTACTCGTGACGCGGCGTTCAAAGTTCACATTACACAAGATCGCATGGCGCATAATTCCAATATCGTCGCTGAAATCAAAAAAAATAATGTACCGTTTAAAGAATTGCCGATAACGGTCTATTATCGTTCATACGGGCAACGCGCGAGCGCGGGGTTTGCCATTTTAAAAGATTTATTTTTAGAAAAATTAATCAAATAAATATGCACGCAATTCAAATCGTTTTGTTTTTGCTCATCGCGTTTGTTGTCCTGCGCATTGCGGCGCGTTTCCGCGCAAAGGATATGGGTGTTTTTGTATTTTTAAGCTGGCTTGTGTTTTGGTCTCTTGCCGCTATCGTAGTGTGGCGTCCGGAATTGAGCACGGAAATCGCACAGGTATTTGGCGTTGGCCGCGGTGCGGATTTTGTAACTTACATTGCGCTCATCGCTCTGTTTTACGGATTTTTTCGCCTTGGAGTGCGGCTTGAACGCCAAGAGCGGAATATCAGCAAACTCACACAGGCGCTTGCGCTCCGTGAAGGGGAGGAAGACCATAAACATTAGTTTTTATGCGCATTGCGCTTGTTACACCGGTTTTTTATCCTTACGCCGCAGGCATGTCGCGCGTGGTAGAGCATGAGGCGCGCATACTTGCTCGCGCGGGGCACATGGTGCATGTTTTTACGCCGCGCTTTAAACATGCACACGCGGCACTAGAAGAAAAAGACGGGTACACCATACATCGTATGCGGCCGCTTTTTTCTTATGGCAATGCCGCGGTTGTAATACAGCTTGAACATGTCGCGCGCGGGTTTGAAACTATACACTTGCATTATCCATTTATTGGCGGCGCTTTGTGGACATTGTTTGGTGTATGGTGGGAACTTTTGATGGGAAACCGCAAGAATTTGATCATCACGTATCACATGGATTTGGTGGGGCGCGGATTTTTAAAGTATATTTTTGGATTTTTAACCCGTCTTGTTTTACCGTTTGCTGTTTCACAAGCAAATATGATACGTGTTTCCAGTATGGACTACGCGCGGCAGAGCCGTTACGCGGATTATTTGTTTCGCTATCCGCAAAAACTTGTTGAGATTCCTTTTGGAATTGATACGGAAGCGTTTAAACCATGCGAGCGTTCTGCGGGGTTGTTGAACGAATACGGTATATCCACCGATGACCGCGTGCTTTTGTTTGTGGGAGCGCTTGATCGTGCGCATTATTTCAAAGGCGTTTCTGTCCTTTTAAAAGCATTGGCAGAGCACCTCACCGAGGATCGTATCAAATTGGTTATTGTGGGGGACGGGGATATGCGGGCGGAGTATGAAGCGCAGGCGCGTGCATTAAAGATTTCAGACCGTGTGAAGTTTGCAGGGTTTGTGGTTGGATCTGTTTTACCCGCATTGTATGCCCTTGCGCATGTTGTTGTTTTACCCTCCACCGATTCATCTGAGGCATTTGGCATGGTGTTGGTTGAGGCACAGGCGTGTGGTACTCCGGTGGTGGCGTCGGACTTGCCCGGTGTGCGTTCTGTTTTTGAAGAAGGGGTAACCGGCATGCGTGCGCGTGCAGGGGACGCAAAAGATTTGGCGCGTGCTATCGCACATATTTTAAATGCGTCGGATTACTCCACATGGCGCGCTCGCGCTCGTGAGCGAGCGGAGCGGTTGTATAGTTCAGAGGGAGAGGTACACGCGTTGCAGGAGTTGTTTATCCAACCCAATACCCGTTAGAGAATAGCACCAGCAAAAGTGTCCAAAGTGCCATAAAACACGCGAGAATTGAGAGCCGTACGCTCTCATTTTTGATTTGACGCGCAAGAAATATAGCCACAAAAGGCGAGGGAAACACATAGCGCGGCATTGAAAGCAAGGTGCCGGATAAAAGCGGCAATATCACCAAGCTTAATGTCCACAATGCAAAATCTTTGCGCCAAGTGCGCCACATCCAAATTCCCATTGCAACGATGAATACAAAAAATGTGATATCAAACATGCGAGAAACAAACTCCGCATTAAATACACTCGGCAATTGCCCAAACTCTTTGAAGTAAACAACAAGGCGGTTAACTATATCAAACGGATTGAGCGAACCGTTTCTATCCCATCGCGCCTGTGAAACAGCAAATTGTACAAAACTGCCAAAACGAACTTTGAGATATATCATGTATGTTGCAAGCCCTGCAAGCGGTGAAACCGCAACCATAATTTTTTGCCATATTGCACCGGTCTCATGAGCACGCCATTGCGTATACATTTCGTACCCCAAAAGAATCACCAAAAAAAATCCATTGACGCGCGTCAATGCAGCGCCAAATCCAAGCAAGCCAGCCAACCACACCCGTTTCTCGCGCGCGTAGTAAAGCGACCCGAGCAGGAAACACAAAAAAAGACTTTCCGTATAGGGTGCAAGCAGGTAAAACGCGGTAGGAAAAAAGAGGAAAAAGAACAACGCGCGAGTGGAAAAAGCATGTGCCGCGTGCATAGACGCGGCATCAGCTGTGTTATAACTGGCCATGCTTTCATGTGTTTTTGTATTTTTTTCAAATAATCTTTCCGCAAGACGGATGAAAAAATATAAGGTTCCAAGAAACGATAAAAAAGAAATGAGTCCCGCCGCGGAAGCAAAGTTGTTTTGAATACGCGACACCGCGCGTGTTGCCATGGGGTAAAGCGGAAAAAATGCTGTTTCTTGCCCCTCGTAGCCTGCGCGGGCAATGCGTTCATACCAGCCGCCATCCCATCGCATCATTTGATGCCAGTATTTGAGGGTATCAAGACGGTGAACAGGCGTCACTGTTGCTTTTGGATCCGTATACGCACGGTCAGTGTACAAATTGAACCTAAAGGCTCCAATAAACACCACGGTGCTTACCAGAAGCGCATACAAGAATCCAATCAACCCAATCTTGAGAGCGTACTGTTTCATATTGCTTTTTTTATCAATGATTGGTATTATACTATCATGTTTTTATATGTTTGACATCATCACACTCATCAAAACAGCAGGATATCTTGGCATAGCGGGAATTTTGTTTGCCGAATCGGGGCTGTTTGTCGGATTTTTTTTGCCCGGTGACAGCTTGCTTTTTACCGCCGGATTTTTGGCGTCGCAAGGGTATTTGCATATTGTGCCGCTCATGGTTTTAAGCTTTGTGGCGGCAGTGGCGGGGGATAGCGTTGGATATGCTTTTGGCCGGCGCGTGGGGCCGGCGATTTTTAATCGTGAAGATTCTTTATTGTTTCATAAAGATCATATTGAGCGCGCACGTAAGTTTTATGAGCGTCATGGGGGCAAGACGATTATCTTGGCGCGTTTTTTGCCCATTGTGCGCACCTTTGCGCCCATACTCGCGGGTGTGGGGAACATGCGATACAGTGTCTTTTTGGTATATAACTTGGTGGGCGGGTTTTTGTGGACAATCGGGCTTTCCGGTTTGGGCTATTTTTTAGGCAATACCATTCCGGATGTGGATAGGTATCTCTTACCCATTATTTTGGGCATTATCATTTTGTCTGTCGCACCGTCCGCGTATCATCTGTTAAAAGAGAAATCGGTGCGGGATCATATCAAGTTGTATTTGAAAAGAGTTTTTAAGAACCGTAAAACTCCGTAAACCTCCTTAGTATTTCCATTGGTGTTGTAATTTTTTCTCTCATCGCCTTTTTTTTGAGTTTTTCCGCGTCTTTTGGGTCAAAGTATCCGTAGTTTTTATACACATCAACGCGCACGCAAAATTCGCAGGCGTCTAATTCCGGATGGAATTGCGCGGCGTAAATGTTTTGTTTTATCCTCACCATTTGGTAAGGGCATTGTGCTGACTCGGCAAGCCACACCGCGCCTTTGGGCAGACGGAAGCATGCTTCTTTGTGCCCCACAAACGCACGGAATGATTTTGGCAAACCGCGCATAAGTTTATCATCCGCGGCTTCTGCGCGTATTTTTATAGTGACTGGGCCGGCGTTTTCGCTGTATTGTTTTTTTGATACATTTCCTCCCGCGTTTTTTATTACCGTGCCAAATCCGTAACAAGCGCCGAAATAGGGAAAATCCTTTTTCACTATTTCATTCAACAACTTCATGAGACCGCGTTCAAATTTTTTTTGTGAAGCGTTTTTCTTTTTTTCAGGATCGCTTACGTTGTTTGGCCCGCCGCCCACAATCACTCCGGAATAGTCTCTTAGATTAATTTTTGGCATTCCTTCACGCTCCATTCTGACACGCCGAACGTCTTTCTTTTTTAAATTGCCAAAAGTAAGCATTGAGTCAAATTCGTTTTGAGAGGCAAGGTCTTCAGGTCTTGATTGTAAGATTAAAAAAGGTTTCATGGCTGGCTTGGTGATATGAGTTAAGTAATTAAAATAGTAGCACATAATTTATTATTTTCAAAATTAAAGTGCGGATGTTTGACGCGCTAGCTTATTTGTGGTATATAATTAAATTCAAGTGATCTTGAATTTTAATAGGTCTTTAACAGGTGAATGGATAGTGGGGAGAGAAGTTTGCTCGCATCAGTCCGCGGACAAGTGTTCCGTGAAATGGTGAGGGCACTCGTACAGGGAGAAGGAAGATGAGTAGCGAGAATGCGCAGACGAAAACAGTGAAAGTCATCGTCATGAGACACGGCAAGAACTTTGGCTACCGGTTGGCAGGCGAGGGCTTCGCGCAAGTTTTTGAAGCGTGCGAAGCTATTTACGCCGAGATGATCGGTCCCACAGTGTTCATATCCAGTGGTCTGGGGCACGCTCGGCAAACAGCGCTCGTTGCGGCGGCGTCATTTGCCATAAATCCTCAATATCTTGTCTACGCTGAAAGTTGTCATTTCAAGTGGGACTATGTGATGAGCCACATAGGGTCTCTTCCACCGGCCGGAGGAAGAGTTGCGGATGCCCTCAAAAGAAGCGCGTCTGCTATCAAACGGACATTTTGGATCGCGTAGGCTCGCGCTCGTAAGTACTATATGATGAAAAAACGGCGTACGGTGCCGTTTGTGGAAATAGTACCATTGTTTGCGCGCTATATCCGAAAATTTCATAATAATATCCTATACTATTGGCGCAGAGTCGGGTTTATTTTAAACAACTGGCTTGGCATGATGCTTTCACTATTATATCCGTCCGAAACAATCACGTAGATATTTCTATTTTCATCAACTGCTATTCCTTGCACATCACGATATGCGCGATGAAATTGCGCGACGCGCGTGGAGGCGCCGTCAGTCATCAGGGCAACAATAGCACCGGCGCCATTGTTTGTGAAGTATATCGTCCCGTCTGGCAGAACTGTTACATCTTCCGCTTTTGAAACGCGGGTGAGTAATTCAATTGAAGAACCAAATTTTACGGCAAACACCGCGCCACTCACATCATCCGTTACGATTAAACGTTTGAGAGCGGGATCAAATGCGATGCCTTCAGGTGCTTTCCATAGCGGATGTGTTGGTTTCCACGCTTGTATTGGTTCGCCGCGCTTGAGCCGTGTGATTGAATTTTTTGATTCATCAAGCGCGTAAAGCGCGTTTTCATCGCGTGCAAACGCCAACCCTTCCGGCGCGTAAATACCATCACGGCGTGACCAGAGAACCCTCCATCGCGCGTCTTTTGTGTTGTATTCAGCGATAACGCCGCGAGTGCCATCAGACGCGTATACATTTGTATCATCTGCCGCAACAGCTTCCACTTGCCCCAACACGCCGTCAGGGTCTTTAAGTAGTGTGAGCTTGTTTTCCTGCCATTTGAGTACTTCTCCTTTGTTTTCATTTCCAATGAGGAGCCCCCATGAGAGATTAAATTCCAAATCGTCCGTGTGCAATAAACCCTCCGTTTTTCCGGCGATACGCGCCGCGCCGCGTCCGTCCATAAGAGGCGATGCGGGGAACGTGTCAGGCAACGAGAGTACAATGAGCATGACAATGAGAAGAGAGGCGGCACCTCCAATTGTTAGAGCGAGGATACGATGTTTTTTTGATACTGTGGAATATGTTTTCGTTTGTAACGGCGCAACATGTCGTGCGGCCAAAAAGAAAAAGGCGAGCAAAAAAAGTAAAGCCGCGGTATGCTCAAACACTTCTTCCAAACTGTTTAAAAAATTTCGAGGCGCCCATACAAGGTACCATGCATCTCCAGCCACATAGTGTCCGTCCGACGCAAGCCATGCAATGATTCCCTGCAACCATCCAAGGATCGCAAAATCGGTTGTGTCAAACAGTGTTGAAATGAAATATACAATCGCTCCGTACGCAAAGAGCGTAATGAAATGCGAATTTTCAATGAGTGGGCGGAGTTGTGCACGTCCTTTGTAAAAAATGAATCCGACGCAACCAATGCCAACAAGCGCGTATATGAGTGTTATCCAATCTCCAAAAGCGGGTGGCACCTGGAATGTTTGACCCGCCCAAACTCCGATTTTTTCATGTATTTGAGCCAGCTCATCAAGTCCCGCGTAAATAAACGCCGCGCCTATGATAGCGAGCAGTAGTGTTATCCATACCCCTTGCTTCCGCGCATGAGTTTCGCGCGCATGATATAAACCATAGAGACCTGCGCCAAAAAGCAAGGCACTTGTGGTATAGCGGATCCAGGAATATTCATTCATCAAACGATTGTCGGTATCGCCAAAAAAAATAATGGCGAGCGATATAAATGATAGTGTGAATCCTATCCATAAATACCAGCCGTGTCGCGTGCCGCGGATAAGCAAGTATATGCATGCTCCGGCAAGGAGGATCCCATGTGCGAATAACAAAGAAAGCCGCAACGTGCCTTCGTAGGGGAGTGTTGTGTTTGTGACGCGTTCAACCGTATCAAACACCCATGGCAGAGCAAATGCGCTTATGAGAAGCGAAACAAATATACACGCAATCCATGCGCTTATATTTTTTGCAATTTGTTTGAATAGGGAAGCCATAAACAGCGTTAAAATTCACTTTCCCGCATTGGGAATTTTGAGCCACTTGTTGCACGCCATGTGCCATGAGGAGACGTTGGATGTTTGGATATCGTCCCACATTTTTTTGGCGGAATCGGTGTACAGTTTCTCGTCGCGGATGAGGCGGCGAAAGTCGCGCCACTTGATAGGCAGTTGGTGCCCTTTTTCTTCCAGCTCTTTGAGTTCCAGATCAACATCCAGATTATCCGCGTCTTTGACGATTTTCGCTTCTATGGTGTCGCGCCGTTCATACGCGGTAACGATAGGCTCAAAATCCGCAAGATGGGTTCCCGCCAACATATCGTGGAGAGCGCTTGGTTCGTCGGATTTTACATACGCTTTTTGGACGTAGGAGAGGTCAGATGTGCGCGTTTCCGCAATGTCGTGCGCAAGCGCCATTTTGAGTATGGTTTCTTCATTGCCCGCGCCTTCACGCCGTGCAATGACAAGCGCCAAAAATGCCACGCGCACCGTGTGCTCCAAATCTGTGGCACAGTTGGTGGCCAAGTGCTGGCGCCAGCCGCGCTGTGTGTGGCGGAGGGATCCGATTTCAAACAGTAATTCTATATCTCGTGGAGTAGACATATATAGTGGTGTTAAAAATGGCCGCATTGATTGAAAGCAACGCGCTCCTCTAAATTTTTTTATGTTTATTTTGCAGGTTTCGTCGGTAAAAAAACTTTCGTATTTCTTCAACCACAATAACGGATGCGGCGACAGGTATGATGATCAGCCATTCGGAAAACCCGAGCGCGGTGGTGTGTAAAAATTTTTGCATGAGCGGGTTATACACCGCCAACATTTGTAAAAAAACAACGATAATCGTTGCGCCAATCAAGTATAAATTAGAAAATGGATTCATTTGGAATATGGATTTTGATTCGTGCCGACAGTTCCATGCGTTGAACCATTGGAAAACAGCAAGTGTGGTGAGCGATATTGTCCACGCTTTGGCCATGTCATCGGCAAGATATATTTTGAAAAGAAACAGCGTGCCGATTGCCATGGGGAGCGCTGTCAAAAAGATTCTCTGCTTCATGAGTTTATCCATGAGATATTTTTTTGGCCGTTCAAAATTGCCAAGCAACAACCCTTTTTCTTTTGGTTCCATGGCAAGTGAGACATCAAGAAAACCGTCAGTAACAAAATTGAGCCAGATTATTTGCGCGGGCAAAAGGGGGAGAGGATAGTTCAAAAGGAGCGCAACAGTGATAGTTAAAGTTTCGCCCAAGTTTGTTGAAAAGAGATAGAGTATTACTTTTTTGATCGTCTTGTAAATACTTCTGCCTTCTTCCACCGCGGACACCATACTGCCAAAATTGTCATCCAACAACACTATGTCCGCAGCTTCTTTTGCCACCTCCGTGCCGATTTTTCCCATGGCAACACCGAGGTCGGCCGCCACAAGCGATGGAGCGTCATTGACGCCGTCGCCGGTCATAGCAACTATTTCTCCGCGCGCTTTATACGCTTGTATAATTTTTAATTTGTGTTCCGGCGTCATTCGCGCAAACACCGAGGTTGTGGCAAGTTTTTTCGTCAGTTCGGCAGAGGACAAAGAATTTATGTCGGCGCCTGTAAGAACAATGTCGCCTGCTTGGTAAATACCTGCTTCTTTTCCAATAGCTTGCGCCGTAATTTTATGATCCCCTGTAATCATCACCACTCGGATGCCGGCGGAGACTGCTTTTTGCATTGCAGAAGCAACTTCTATTCGCAACGCATCTTTCATGCCTAAAAATCCAACAAATGTAAGTGATTTAATTTCCGATGGTTTGATTGACGCAGGTACATCTTTGATCTTGGCCAACGCGACCACCCGCAACCCTTCTTGTGATAGAGAGGAAAAGATTGATTCCAACTTTTGTTTGTCTTCCTGTTGGAGCGGATGGCTTTTGCCGCCGCGCCATACATTGTGAGAAAGGTCTAAAATGGTTTCCGGAGCGCCAATCACGGTTAAGAGTTTTTGACCGTCAATTTTATGAACGGTCGCGTGATATTTGAGTTTGTAGTCAAATGGAATTTCATCAACCAGTGGCGATTCTCGTTCCAAATCATCTTTGTGGAACCCAAGTTTTTCCGCAAGCACTAGGAGTGCGGCCTCGGTGGGGTCGCCGGCAACGCGCCATGCGTTTTCTTTTTCCACAAACATCACGCGGGCGTTTGCGCATAACGCGGAGATTTTTCCCATAAGGAGAAGTTCAGGATGATTTGCGGAATCAATCGCGTTTCCTTGCAATTGGATTTCTCCTTTTGGTTCGTAACCGACGCCGCTAACTTCAAAGATTTTTTCATCCACATATACTTTTTGGACAACCATTTCATTTTTTGTGATTGTGCCTGTTTTGTCTACGGCGATAATGCTCGCCTGCCCGAGTGCTTCCACAGCTTCAAATTTTTTAACTAAAGCGTTCTGCTTTGACATTCTCCATACGCCTGTTGCAAGCACCAAAGTCATAACAATGGGGAGCCCTTCAGGAATGATTGAAACGGAAAGTGAAACAACGACAGTGAACATTTCTTTTGCTGGTTTGCCGGAAATTATTCCAAGCAGGAACAGCAACACATCAATACTCGCGACGGTTATGATGATGATTTTTGAAAGGTGGCGAATATTTGTTTTGAGCGGCATCTCGGAGGTAATTGTTGAGATTTTTTTTGAAATCGCGCCAATCACGGTCTCGGTGCCTGTTGCAATTACCACTGCTTTGCCGTTTCCCGCCACAATGTGCGTGCCTTTAAAGAGTATGTTTTTTTGTTCCGAGACGGTCGCCTCGGCATTCTTTATTACATCAGCGACTTTTTGTACAGGAGTGGATTCGCCAGTAAGCGCCGCTTCGTCAATTTTGAGATTTGATGTTTCAAAGATCCGCGCGTCTGCCGGTACTTTTTCGCCTTCTTGTAAGATGATAATGTCTCCCGGTACCACTTCGTTGTCGGGAATTAGCAATTCTTTGCCTTCGCGGATAACTGTTGCATTTGTCTCAACAAATTTTTTGAGTGCCTGCAAAGTATTTTGCGCTTTGCCCTCTTGAACGGTGCCGACAAGAGCATTAAAAAAAAGTACAGCAAGAATGATTGAGCCGTCTACTGTTTCTCCCATTACTAATACAATGAGGCTTGCCGCAAAGAGAAGGTATATGAGCGGACTCGCAAATTGGCGAAGAAAAATAAGAAAAAGACTGTCCGTCTTTCCCTCTGGAAGTTTGTTTGGCCCATATTCTTTGAGGCGCTCCGTTGCTTCTTTTGCGGTAAGGCCGTGTTCACGCGAGCGGATCGTGTTGAGGACTTCCGTTATTGTTTTTGTGTGCCATTGAATTTGTTGCGACATGTCCTGATTATAGCAGGGTTTACTGTAATTATTCAAGTGGTGTGTAAGTGTCGTTGTTTGACACAGGAGTAGTTTTAATGGTACAAAAGATAAAGGAGGTGTTTCATGAAGTTTGGCACAAATATCGCGGAAATCGGCCGTTTGCTTGTTGTTTGCGCGGCTGGATTTTCTTTGATCGTCTTTGTGGCAACTAGCGCGACCAACGTTGGCGCCGCGGAGAGAGTGCGCGGTCCTCTTGTGGTCTTGCTTGCCAACAAAACATGTGAGTTTGTTCCTCTCGGAAAAACGCGTTCTGCAAAACAGGTGCATGCGGGCGCGGAACCAAGAAATATCGTGGTAAAGCACAATCGCTCCATAGGGAAGCAGAAATTCCAAATCATGCTGAAGTTTGGGATCTCGCCAAGTGCGTCAAGCGAAGTTCTTTGCCGGTATATGGCGTTGAGGATGCAAGGTGAGAAAAGCGAAATCGTCTTCAGAAATCAGATTGTCCGTTTACTGTCCCACCTTGGAACAGAGTTGCTGGAAGAGTTCAGTGATCCGGACAATAAAAAAGGACAAAGGGCCTTTGAGGATTTTGTCCATAGCAAGCTTGGCGGTTATGCGCAAGCCCATGGGCTAGTGACCTTTACAGCGCGATTTGACCGCTTAACACAATAGGTCTTTTCAATAAGCGCATCATCGCATTCTCATCCCATCAACTTCAACGCAACTCATATTCTAACCGTATGAGTTTTTTTAACGTATTAGTCAAGTACATATTGCACTCGGACAGTTGGGCGAGCGAGCAACAAAACAATCCTGATTTTGAAAAAAGTTTAAATTGGTCGCAATTACTGAACGAAGCTCGAACCTTTTTCGAGCGACAATCGCTCGAATGATTCCGCTCCGAGTTTCCGCCCGCCTGACGGCGGTGCAAAGCAAAACATTTTTCTCTTTTTTCAATTTTGGCGCGAGACCCTTTTTCTTCTAAAAGGAATTGAAAAATGTTTTGCTTTGCTTCTCTTGACGGAACAAGAGAGCGGAGCCGCTCCCACCCCAGCCACGCCTTCGGCGCGGAAAGCAGGCGGGCAAAAATTCCTACCCCCAGACCCCCTTCCTTTTTGCCCGCCTGCTGGAAACCCCCAGCGGATTTTTCGGGCGGCGGGGCCGTGTTTTCAGAAGCAGTATAGCAGTGATTAGGGAGCCAAATCAACATAATCATTTCGTTTCGTAGCTCTCATCAATTCTCTTTTCAACATATAAGAATTACAATGTTTCAGGATGCCATTGTAAGAAGTGAAATTTTTATCATTAACTCTTCTGAACATCCTCCGCTTTGTCTTTGTTCGCAAAACCCTATGATGAGGAAAACAAACATATCCGAGATAATCAATTCCGCCAGTGTACGTTTTGAGGACTATTTTCTTTGGATGCACATCGAGGTGCAATCGCTCACGCAAAAAGACTTTTATTTTTCCGAGACAATCGACCAGCAACTCTCTGCTGGGATGGATAAGAATAAAATCATCAGCATATCTGACATAGCCGATTATTTTCAATTCATGTTTAACGAATTGATCCAGCTTGTCCAGATATACGTTAGAAAACAACTGAGAAGTCAGATTGCCCAAGGGCAAGCCGGGAGAAAAGCTCTCGATTATATCTCGAAAAAGTGCCATAAGCCTCTGGTCGGGTGTTCTTTTCTCAAGAATATCTAGGAGGACGTTGTGATCAACAGAGTCGAAAAATTTTCTCACATCCAATTTCAACACCCACAATGTTCGGGTGTGGTTTTGAGACAACCTAAGCCCAACATCCTGCAATCGTTTGACCGCCCCATGAATGCCTTTCTTTTTTCTCGACGACCAAGAATCAAAAACAAAGATTTTATTCCATTCCGGCTCAATGATCCTGTGGACAGCATGATGAAGCAATCGGTCGCGAACCAATGCCTTATGAATATGGCGGCGTTTCGGATCGCTAACATAAAACGAGACATAGTCACTATGCTTGTAGTCTCCGTTTTTCAAATCCTCATGCAATTTGAAAACGTGATCTTCGAGATTTATCTCGAATTCAGCCACATCTTTTTTGTTGGCTTTCTCTTTTTTGAATTCCGTCCAAGCGTCGAACAGGTTCTCTAAAGAAATGATTTTATCAAACATAAATATGAATAAT
>Ga0209211_10004106_pt1 | contig 23056 bp, 20 predicted proteins | sample RifGroA2_FD_183992 | JGI IMG/M metagenome (GOLD analysis project Ga0209211, IMG submission 183992) | Groundwater microbial communities from Rifle, Colorado, USA - Groundwater A2 (SPAdes) (version 2) | ecosystem: Environmental > Aquatic > Deep subsurface > Groundwater | place: Rifle, Colorado...
TTCAGTCCTCATGGCGCGTGTTCGCGTTGTATGGGTCTTGGCGTTACACTTGAGGTTGATAAAGATTTGGTGATCCCCAACCCTCGGTTAACGCTGGCGCAGGGTGCCATACAGCCATGGATGCGTATTACCGGCAACCAGCAATGGTATACGCATTTGCTTCATGCTATGGCCGGTGCACAGCATATTTCTATGGATACGCCGGTGGAACAATTGCCGCGCAAGGTGCTCCAGATGGTGATGAATGGTACGGGTAAGCAGGTGTATGAAGTTGATGGCAAGCAGGTGCTGTTTGAGGGCGTGATTACCAATTTAATGATGCGTCATCGTGAAACAACATCTGACTATGTGCGTAAAGAAATTGAAGAATATATGCGCGAGCAGACGTGCAGTTTGTGCAATGGGGATCGTTTGAAACAGGAAAGTTTGGAGGTGCGCGTGTTTGAAAAAAATATTGCGGAGATTTGTGCTCTGCCGATTGACGAAGCGGTTGTATTTTTGCGTTCCATAACACACGGGCAGGGTGAGAAGCGCGGGAAAACAACAACCCTCGGCGTAGCGTCTCTTGGCGAGCAGGTGTCCACTCCGCTCATCAAAGAAATGCTCAAACGTCTTACCGCGCTTGAACGCGTGGGGTTAACGTATGTGAGTTTGAATCGTGCTATGCATACGCTCTCCGGCGGTGAGGCACAGCGTGTGCGGCTTTCTACTCAGCTTTCTACCGGTTTGACTGGCGTGATTTATGTTTTAGATGAGCCTTCTATCGGGTTGCATCCGCGCGATATGGACAAACTGGTTGATACGCTTATGGAACTCCGTGATTTGGGGAATACGGTGGTCGTGGTGGAACACGATGAAGCAATCATGCGCCGCGCCGATTATATTATTGACGTTGGCCCGGGAGCGGGAGTGTATGGCGGCAAATTGATAGCGCAAGGTACTCCTGCGGAGATAATGAAAGACAAGGCATCTATTACAGGCGCATTTTTAAGCAGGCGTGAAGAAATTGAATGCGCGCATACACGCCGCAAGGGCAATGGAAAAATGTTGACCATTGAAAAAGCGACCGCATTTAATTTAAAAAATATCACTGTGGATCTGCCGCTCGCACGGCTCGTGTGCGTGACCGGCGTTTCCGGTTCCGGAAAATCATCGCTCATTATTGATGTTTTGAGCAAGGCCTTAACCAAACATTTTTATCATGCAAAAGAGGCGCCTGCCGCACACGCGGGGATTAAGGGATTGGAGCATATTGATAAAGTAATCGCGATAGACCAGACGCCGATTGGCCGCACCCCACGCTCCAACCCGGCAACGTATACCGGTGTCTTTACGGCAATACGTGACGTGTTTGCGGCTTTACCCGAGGCGCGCATGCGCGGCTACGCGGCAGGCAAGTTTAGTTTCAATGTCAAAGGCGGTGGCAGGTGCGAGGCGTGCGCGGGGGATGGATATACACAGATTCCCATGCAATTTTTGTCTGATGTGTTTGTGGAGTGTCCCGAGTGTAACGGCAAACGCTATAACAACGAAGCATTGGAAATTCATTACAACGGAAAAAATATCGCGGATGTGTTGAAGATGACGGTGGAAGAGGCGCGTAGATTTTTTTCTACCATACCGGCGATTTATGAAAAATTGCAAATTTTGAACGAGGTGGGATTGGGGTATTTGGAGCTTGGTCAGCCCGCAACCACGCTTTCCGGCGGCGAGGCACAGCGCGTCAAGCTCGCCACGGAGCTCTCACGCCGTTCCACCGGCAAGACACTCTATATTTTGGATGAACCAACCACTGGCTTGCATTTGGCGGATATTAAACAGCTTTTGGGGGTTTTGAACCAACTGGTTGATAGAGGAAATACCGTGCTCATTATTGAACACAATATTGAGGTTATCAAATGCGCGGATTGGATTATTGATTTGGGGCCGGAAGGCGGCGTACGCGGTGGTGAGGTGGTGGCGGAAGGCACGCCGGAACAAATTGCAAAAAACAAGCGGAGTGTTACCTCCGGTTATTTGAAATCGTTTTGCAAGAAATAGTTAGAGATATAAAAACAGCAGGTTTTGTCTTGAGCAACATAACTTACACTGCGTAGTTGCGAAGGACAAAACCTGCTGTTTTATAAAAGTTATTTTTTGCGGCTGTCTTTGAGTTTTTTGTTTGGGTCGCGCAAGTAGGCCAATTTGGCGCGGCGCACAAAACCTTGTTTGAGCACTTCAATTTTGGTGATGAGCGGGGAAAAAAGAGGATACACTTTTTCTACACCTACACCTTCGGAAATGCGTCGCACGGTAATGCCTGCGCCAATTTCTGACCCGTGTTTGCGCGCGAGCACTACGCCTTCAAACACCTGGATGCGCTCTTTGTTTTCACCCTTGGTGTTCATTTCAGTGATTTTTTGGTGTACGCGCACGGTTGCGCCCGGGCGGATGTCTGGTCGGAAAGTTTTTTCTGCTGTCTTCATAAATTATAGAGAGTAAGGTTAAGTGATTGGTATCATAAAACAAAACGGATTTTTTGTCAATAATAATATAATAATAAAATAAAAAACCTACGGGGTTAGACGTAGGGTAGGGTTGTTGGAATGTGAAATGTTGGAACTAGCCGATGCCGGCGAACTTCTTGGCGAAGAGGATGATGACGGTAATAATGCCGCCGCCCGCCACACAACCGCCTGCGATAGTCGCTTGGTTGCTGACCACTACGCGATGAAGCCAGCTACCTTGCTTGGCAAATTTGGCGATGCACCAGAACGTGAAACAGCCAAGGAACATGGACAGGGAGTTTGTGAAGGGCATGACAAACGCCAGTCCGAATCCCATGGCCGAGAACGGTACGCGGCCTTTGGTGGCTTTTTGCGTGATTTCCACCACCACACCGAGGACAAGTCCGATCACCAGTGCGTACGTCGCGGTATAGTGCAGGGCATCAAATCCATTCGCGAGAAGTTCGGCAATGCTTTGCCACACCTTGGCGGAAGGCATGGGGAATTTTTTGGTGCCGAACTCGGTGAAGGTGCTATTGACCATTGAGTACCACACAGGCACTGCCACGAGCGAGCCTGCAAATATGCCGAACACGTGCGCCCAAGCCGTTTGACGAGGCTTCGCCCCCAACATGTAGCCGGGTTTGATGTCCGTAACAAGGTTTGAAGCGTTACTGATGGCTTCCGCGGTAATTCCAGCCGCCATTAGGTTGGTGATCGCCTGGCCCGGGGCGACCACACTAAACGAAAGCTGGGTGATCTTGCTCAACGCGCCCACAGGAGTAACCGAGGTCAATGCTGTGGCATGGATGCCGATTACCGAGAGAATCATGATGAGCGGGATGGAAAGAGCGCCAGCCCACCACGGCACGCCGAATGCGTAGTAGGTGAACCACGAAGCGATCGCGCCGATCACCGGAACTATAATGGACCCCATAATTCAGACAGTGCTCTCATGAACAAAAAAGAGTAACATGAGTATATAATTTACGCACTGTATACTATGAGAAAAATATTGAATCCCTACCAGAAAGCCAAGATTGCGCTCTCTGCGCTGAAGAATGACAAGACGTTTGCCGAACTTGCCTCGGTGGAACATGTCCATCCATCGCAAATTAGCGACTGGAAAAAAACCGTGGAAAAGGAAGCCCATACGCTCTTTAGCCCGAATGGCAAAAGCAAAGAGGAACAGCGCATCGCCGAACTGGAGCGAATGATCGGACAGCGAGAAGCGGAAATTGAGTGGTTAAAAAAAATTTCACGCTCCTTGCCGCCACAGAAAAAAAGTTGATCATTGACAAAACACATCCAGCGCTTCCTGTCTGCCGTCAAGCAGAACTACTGGCGTTGTCTCGATCGAGCGTGTACTATGTGCCAAGAGTTGACCCTGAAGAATTACGACTGCTTCGGGCGCTTGACCGGGTGTATATGAAATATCCATTTTATGGCTCCCGGCGTCTGACATTTGCCCTCGCTGACGAGTGCGGTATCCGCGTGAACCGAAAGTGCGTGTAGCGCCTGATGCGTCTCCTCGGTATTCAAGCAATCTACCCCAAACACACAACCACCATTCCGGCACCCGGACACAAGATATACCCGTATCTCCTACGCAATGTTCCAGTTCTCCGTCCCAACCAAGTGTGGAGTACTGACATTACGTACATCCCCATCGAGCATGGTTTCTGTTATCTCACGGTCATACTGGATTGGTTCTCCCGCTACGTGCTTGCATGGGAATTGTCTGAGACCATGGAAACGGAATTCTGCGCCCGCGCGCTCAAGAGCGCGCTCGGGAAAGCGATTCCGGAAATTCACAACTCCGATCAAGGATCGCAATTCACCTCCATGGAATACACCGGACTCCTGACAGCAAACAACATTCAAATTAGCATGGATGGCCGCGGACGATGTCTCGACAATATCTTTGTGGAACGTCTGTGGCGAAGCGTGAAGTACGAAGATATTTATCTGAAATACTACCGCACGATCGAGGAAACATTTGCCGGATTGGAAAGATATTTTCCGTTCTACAACAACAAACGCCGACACCAAAGCCTTGCGTACAAGACGCCGGAAGAAATATATCTTGGTTAAAAAACCAAAAAACAAGACGACAACAAAAAAAACAACGCACCACAATGCGTTCAGAGAAGCGTTCATGGGTCGGGCTGATATTTGATACCTCTAAAAAAAGTTTCAAATCTTAGTCTGATCCGTGAGCAAACAAAGGTCGAATCTTGTTCATGAAAACGTGTGGATAACTGTCTTGACGAATGGGTCCACCATAGTTTGGACTTCATTGGCATAAACGCACTCGCGTTCACGCCCATGAGAGGTCGTTGTGGTCGTGAAAGGTCAAAGAACGCGCACGACAGTCTTTATTCGTGTTGGTAGTATCTTATAGCCGTTCCAGAGGAGGTGTCAAGTTGCTTTTGTTGAATGAGAGATATGCGTTTGCACAAATTTTTCCACTATTTTGTATTCTTCTTCCGCCGAGAGATTGGTGGCATCCAAGTACAAATCATAATTTTTTTTGTCTCCGATGCGCAAATTATAATATTTTTGATATCTGCGGTCGTCGCTTTGTACGCGGTCTTGCACCGACCGCAATACTTCTTTATAAGTGCGCAGTTGCGTGCCTTCATTGCGCGCGCGCGCCGAACGCGGGTTTTTGAGCGATTTTAAAATTCTGTGCGCGCCTTCGCGCGGGTCAACGTAAATAAAAATTTTAAGGGATTGAGGGATAAACGCCCACGCGGTGCGGCTTTCAATAATAAAATTATCGCATGAACGGGCGAGTTTTTGTATATATTCTTCCACAAACAAATCAGTGCTTGCGTCCGTCTCTCCTTTTTTGTTGAATTCCTCCAGGGTCATTCCCAACTTGCGTGCGGCTTTGCGCCTGACCGCGCCCATGTAGTAGCGCTTGTAGGCAAGCTGTTCGCTCAAGCGCCGCGCGACCGTGCTTTTTCCGGAGCCCGGCATGCCGGAGATGGTAATAATCATAAGAAATGTTATTAAGCAACAAACCTAAAGGTAGGACTTAAATAACGAAGAAGGGGGGAGAGAAAAAGAATGTGTGTTTCCATCTGCGCCGGTAAACACGAGCTCGGTTGCTTGCAGGCACATCCCATGCGTTTTAATTGGTTTGAAATTTTTATTGGTGTACAGCGGGTCGCCCACAATCGGGTGGCCAAACGCGTGCAGGTGCGCACGGATTTGGTGTGTGCGTCCGGTTTCTATGTTGACTTTGAGGAGGGCGCAGGTGGGGTGTTGTTTCAAAACAAGATATTCGGTATACGCATATTTTCCTTCTTGGCGCTTGCTTCTGACTGCCATGCGCGGTTCTGTGGCGTGGCGCTCTATAGGCAGATCAATAACACCTTGTTCGCGCGGCATTTTGCCGTAGACAAGCGCGAGGTATGTTTTTTTGACGCGGTGATTTTGAAATTGGTCTTTTATGTAATCAAAAAAGCGCGAAGTTTTTGCAATAATCATTATGCCGGAAACTTCTTTATCCAGCCGATGCACAATTCCGGGGCGAAGGCGCGAATCGTCGCCGATTTTTTTAATTTCAGGATCATGCCGAGTGAGCCAGTCAACGAGCGTGTATTCTTCGCTCTGCAAATCTACGGGGTGTACCAGTAATCCGGCCGGTTTGTTGATGACCAAATACTCCGCGGTTTCTTCAATGACTTCCGGCTCTTGGACTGGTTCAGTGCGTACGGAGATGTTTTTTTTGACTGAATCCGCAGGTGCGCTTGCGTGTTTTACCAGCACGGAAAGCACGGAATCGTTCACGGTGACTGTGTCATTCAGTTTCAAAAAATGATGTGGTGTAACTTTTTTGTTATTCACTTGCACCGCGCCCTGTTTTATGTATTTTTGAATAGACGCGCGCGATTGCGCCGGATACAAACCGCATACAAAACGATCTAGGCGTGTGTCAACATGGGATGCGTCTATGGTGTGTTCAAAATTCATAGTATTTTTTATGATTCATTTGTCGCGCCTTTAAGCAGTGCGGACATAATTTTTTCTTTATTGTGTTCACCGTTGAGTTCTATTTCACGCGCTTCTTTTAAAAGCGCGCCCAGCTCCGGCCCCGGCTTTACTCCGCGCGCCATTAAATCCGCGGCGCATACCAGCGGATTTTTTGCGTCGGCAGACACTTGCAATGCCACGCGTACTTTGTTGATAGGATTTTCCACAAACTGCTTGTATCCTTCCGCACCGTTGCGACCTTGCGCGTCAAACGTGCCGTACGCATCGCAAAACATAACTGCTTGCAATGCTTTGCCACGCTCTGCTCGTGTAATAAATTTTCTTTCAATGGTGCTGGCGCGCATGGCGCCCGAGACCATGTGATTTTCAATAATCCATGCCAGATCGTCCATGGAAACATGGAAAGGCGAGTGTTCCTGTGCGCTGTCAAATTTTATTCGTTCGCGCATGCGGGGGATTATTTGAGCGCCTTCTTTTTCATGGCCAAAAAAATGTATGCGCCCGTTTTTTGGATCCGGCTCGCTCTGTGTTATTGGTTTGCCCACGTCATGCAGTAACACACCAAGCTGTGTCAGCAAATCCGCGTTGCCAAAACGTTCGGTAAAATCTTTAGTAGTGAGCACGCGTAGCGCAGTGAGTGTGTGCTCCCATACCGTGCCTTCACTGTGCACGTCGGGAGATTGCTCGCATGTTTGCAATGTGGCAATTTCCGGCATGACAATGGGAAGGGCGCCGCTCGCGTCCCACAGCTCCAATGTTTTTAAAGGATCCGCATGTAATGCTTTGAGAAATTCAATGCCGATGGTTTCCGGCGGTACCAAGCGTTTGTTCTCGCGTGTATCCAAAAGATTGCCGGTAAACTGTTTCAGCGCGTCCCATGTGTCAGGTTCAATTTTTGCGTCCAATTGCACCGCAAAGCGTAATGCGCGCAAGACGCGCGTGTAATCTTCTTGAAATCGTGCCCGCGGATCACCTACCGCCCGCACCACGCGCGCGTCCAAATCTGCACGCCCTCCATGCGGGTCTATGAGCGTATGCGTGCGCAAATTAAACGCGAGCGCGTTGAACGTAAAATCACGCCGCGCGAGGTCTGTTTCTATGGGAGTGTGGGGGTCGCTTGCAACTTCAACATCTCGAGACCCTCCGGTGCCTGCCGGAATTTCCGTGCGGGGGAGCGCGATGTCAATAAAATATTGGGGGTTGGAAACGTTTGCAGGATGGAATTTGAAAACGCCAAAATTTACGCCAACCAAATCAACCTTCCCTATTTTTTTGAGTTGCGCGGCGAGTTTTTCCGGCGTCACTCCGCACGCCACGATATCATAATCTTTGTTAGGTCTTTCTAAAATGCTGTCGCGTACGGCGCCGCCTACCATATAGAGGCTGGCTTCCGGCACCTCATCAAGAAAAGTTTTTATCCATGCCAAACAGGGCTCCTGTTCCCATGAAGCTGAAATGCGTTCAGTTATCGGCGTGGTTTGGCATTCCTGTGTCATATCACAGAATTTATCATATATAAGCATAAAAATCAACTCATTGGCATATTTTGAGGACGGTGAGATTATTCGGCGACAGTCCCAATTTTGATTTTATGAAAGAAACGCGTACAATAGTATGAGTATTGAGCCTTTTGTTATTTTTTGTTACAATGCTCGCGCATTGCATATCCGCCCGTAGCTCAGTTGGTTAGAGCACAGCTCTTATAAAGCTGGGGTCGATGGTTCAATTCCATCCGGGCGGACCACTGCTAACATCTGTTGGCAAATACCACTTTGGATTGCAATACGCATATTTTGGTTCATATGCACACAAACATTAAACAATTTTCTTGGCGGCGTTTCTGGATTTTACTTTTGCCGACGTGGTTTTACGCCGGTTTTTTCTATCGCCTCATGCCGTGGCGCGCGCTTCGGCGCGTCAAAGCATCTGCCACATGGGGGAGTTTTTTTGCGTTGCCGCTTTTGGTGGCATTGTGGTATTTCGCGCATACGATATGGATATGGGTTGGCATATGGGCGGCTCTCATTGTTGCCGCGCTATTTTTCATACCTTTGGCGGAGCGTGAAATTGGCCCTACTACAGACCCGCGCGGGCGCATGCGTACTCATGACCAAAATGAAATCGTCATTGATGAAGTTCTGGGAATGTTTATTGCGGTTGCGCCCACGCTTTTTATTGATGTTTTTGAACCAGCGCGCTTTGCATGGTATCTTGCGGGCGCTTTTTTACTCTTTCGTTTTTTTGATATTGCCAAAGTGTGGCCGGCGAATTTTTTTGATAAAGAATCGCTCCCCGCGGACGTGATTGTGGATGACGTGGTAGCTGGCATCTATAGCGCCATTATTTTACTCGTGATTCTGGCGTGGGAATTTTTGTTTTAAAAAACACTCGTGGTTTTGACGAGTGTGTTGGGGAATACACTAGGGTTGGCGAGATGGTGTTTTCTGTTGCGGGATCAGCGGTGTTTTTGCTAGTGCAGGTGAGCGTGTCTTGCGTTGCCGCGCAGAGAGGACCAACGGTTTCTATGCCAGTGATGTACTGCCCTGCGTAGATTGTATGGTGCCGCCACTCGGAGTTAGCTTTGACGCATCGCACGTACACGGAAGTCTCCGGAGGAGCATTCCACATTTCAGGCTTTGCAAACCCTGACCATGTAATGTCGCCGTTTTTGTCATAGACGGCACAGAGTGCGTAGTGAGGGGAGCGGAAGGACCCCGGAATGTTCGGTCCCTCTTGCAGAGCTTTGTCTTTTGTTGAGTTGTTTTTCGCCAGTATGAAGAAGAAAGCCCCAATGGCGACTAATGAAATAATCGTACGGAAAAATCTGTAGCGCATGGGTATGCTCCTTTTGGTTTGTGCGCTCTTGTGTTGAGCACGGAAATTGGTGGTTACGTTACTTAGATTCTGTCGTTACAAAATTGGCGATACCTTCTTTTACTGTTTTTACCGCGTCCAAAAGACTCGCGGCCGGCATGGTAAATGAAACCACATGAGCAGAGCCTTGCGGATTGAATTGTTTAGCAATGAGCCGTGCGTCCGCGCCGGTGAATACTCGGAAGTGCGCGGAGTAGTGCGTGAGCATGTGCGGATCTTGGTATAAAAGAAGAATCATTCTTGCTTCCGGCGCGTTCATCAAAATTTCATCAATGATATCCGGCAGTTGTTCCGGTGTTGTTTGCGTCTGCACAAAATCTTCCGCTCCAAGCGCGAGCCACAAAAGCCCAAGCGATGGCTCGTGTTGCAAGCGACCAAGCGCAACACCCCAGAGTTTGAGAGTGGCAAGACTTTTAGAACGATACAACCGCTCCACAATTCCGTCTCTGTCCGCGCCCAGTTTCATGAGCCGGCTAGCGGTTTGCAGTGTGGATGGGGTAACGCGCGCGGTTTTAAAACTTTTGGTGTTCGCAATCATGCCGGTCAAAAGCGCGGTGGCAATGTCTTTGTCAATTGCGGTGCTGTCAAGTTCTTCCATGAGGCGCACCACAATCTCGGCAGTGGAGCTCGCACTCATATCCACCACATTGATTTGGCCATAATGTTCATTGCTCGCATGGTGGTCTATATTGATTACCGGCGTTTTATAAAAAAGGTCCGTGTTGTTGGAAAACACATGACCAAACGCTTCGCGATCCGGCGTATCAATGGTGATAATGAGATCGTACTTGAGTCCGGACGCGGCAGTCGCAATTTGTTCGCGTGAAAACATTCCCACTTTGGGCGTTAAAAAAATGGAAAGTGTGTCGTCTTTGACGTCATAGCTTAATGACTCCAGTTTGGTGCGCGCGATATCAACTTTGATAATAAATTTTTGGAGCGGAGGGAGCTCTGTTTTGATGTCCGCATACGAGGGCAGAAAATGCAGTGATGGCGGAATACGTACGCCGTCGGAAACAATATCAACGCGCCCGCCTTTCTTTTTTAAAAACAGATACAGACCAAGCGCGGCGCCAAGCGCGTCCCCTCCGCCGTTGGAGCGAAAGGTGATGAGCATATGGTGGCTCTTGGCAATGAGGTCTTGAATTTGTTGGTTGATGGCAAACGCCATAATTCAGTTTTAGTGTTGATGCAATGATTTTTACTAAGCAGAAGTATTCTATTCGCAACTACGCAGGGTAAGCTATGTTGCTCATAGAATACTTCTGCTTCTTAAATTATCGCCGTCGCGCTCCGCAAGCCCCCTTAAAGTCCTTGCATCAGCAACATCTCATTATTTAGAATAATATGCCTCTTTCCGTCATCCATCAAAAGGAGGGGTGTTTCGTAAGAGGAATAAGTTATCCTATCTAAAGGCGGGGAGCTTGTCAAATTGGCGGGGTGTAAAGGCTAAATAGAAATGTCATACCTGCCGGCAAAATAGAAATGTTCTAGGTGGGGTTTGTGAGGTTTGGGTGGATTTGGTTTATTTTAATATAAAAAAATTCTCATTTTTAAGTTAAAGTGAGGGGTGGAGGTAGTTGATTGGTTGGTTTTTAGAACGATTTCGGCTTTTATGGTTACTGCAATTCAGGCTTTGAACTTGGCTGGCTGACCGCCTGCATCACAAAGCCGTTTTCCGCACCGAAATCATATTCTCGCTTTCTTTTGAATGGATTCAATCGTCTGAGTTCCTCGCGCACTGCGCGCATGTTCACCTTTACGGTAAAAAGTGGCGGGTTGAGCCACAGATGCGGATACTCTCTTCTTTCATTCGCTTCCATCTTTATTCTCCTTAGTGTGTACAGCGTTTGCTGTGGAAGTACTTCTATAGCAAAACAACAGACTCTATATTGTCAATGTATAGCTCATTATATTAACAAGCTAGTTTATTCTTCCACATTCGCGCGCAGGCGCAGTTGAAAAATTGTTTCTTTTTTAAGAGAGTTTTTTACCCACAGTTTTTGTTTTTCATCTATGAGTTCTCCAATACCAGAGAGGAGTTCGTTTCCCTTTATGTCTTCAATGGTTTCAATGCAGTCTTGCAAATATTCTTTAAATTTTTTACCAGTTTTTAATTCTACTATATTTTTATCAATATCCCAATCTTGGCTCGCAAAAAAATGAATGTCAAACACATCTCGTATCACCAAATTTTTTCTATCAACCAGAGCGACCAATTTATTTGCAAACATATAATCCTGCTTTGGAATGAGTACCGGTGTACCCAATAATTCTTTAAACTCGTAATATTCATTGATATTAATTTCCGGCCGTCGCGTACTGATTTCCACTTTAATATTATGATCTTCTTTACTATATGAGAGTAAAAACCAGATAGTGAAAAATTTAATGATTTTATCTTTAATAACACCATGGGTTATGAGAATTTTTTCTACCTCCTCAAAGACTTTTTTTTGTGTTATTTCATCTGTTTTTAACAAATCAAAATCCAAATCAACTGAGAAACGCGGCAAGCCATAAAAATAATACGCGCAGGTGCCGCCTTTAAATCCAAGCAGTGGCGCCAATGCCTTGTTGTTATAGATTTCTTTTATGATTCGTCCCATTGTCAAGTTGTGCTTTTCTTTATTGAGCATATTCTTTAAAATATTTTTTTAATCGTTTTTCTAATTGTTTATTGTTGTAGAGTGCTACCAGTTCAAAACATTGTTCCCAATTGATCGGACGCAAGTTATCAAAACCATAACGAGGATAAAGATAGAGCATGTCCAGAAATGCGCGTTCGGTAGATGCAATCCAGTAAGTTTCTTTGTAGAGTAATCCTCTGGTAGAGAATAAAATATATGGTTTCATTTTTCGGAAGGTGAATTTGTAGTTATCTATTTTTATATCTTTAGAAAACGGTCCAGCTAAAAAGATTGTTTCATAATATTGAAAAATAAGACCTGCTTGGAGTAGAACCGTCTCAAAACTAATATATGATGGTGAATAAATACTGGCGGCCAAATCTTTGGGATTATACTTTTTCATTTTGGCAAAGATGCCACGGGAAATACGGATTAATTTTCCTATTTTTACATAATAATAAATAGCAGATTTTATTCTATTTTGGTCTGTTTCTTCCCACAATAAAGCTAAATCACGGGTTGTGAAGACCGTTTTTGGACATTGGTAAATTTTGGCTAATCTATCAGACATACTCTAAAATCAACGATGGATGTAAGACTTTTTTTTACTTCCATAGTCCATTATATAATATATTTGATATTTTGTCAATGTTTAGGAAAGTTGGTTTTAATTTGCCGATGTAAAGATTGCCTTATATCTCATTTTGATTTAGAATACTTGTAGAGATTGACTCCAAATGTCATTTCTACTGCAAATTCAAAATTTCGGTCAAAATAGTTTCAAAATTTTTCGGCTTAATTTACAATTAAACCTTAAAATTTATTCAACAATTTTATCTCGAAATTTTGTATTTTCGCTACGAGAGCATATTTGGAGTCAATCTCTATACCTAACTTTGAAGCATCTAAACTATGGCACAATTTGTAATACAAGGAGGCGCGCCGCTTGGCGGAGAGATTGCCGTTTCGGGCGCGAAAAATTCAGTTTTAAAATTGATTGCAGGAGCAATACTTTTGAAAGGGGAAACAAAAATTACGCGCGTACCGCAGGCGCAAGATATGTTTCGTATGAGTGAGATATTATCAAGTGTGGGTGCCAAAGTGGAAAGCGAGGGTGCGGTTTTGCGCATACATACCGACACGATTATTCAAACTACTCTGCCGCGCGAATTGGTTAAGCGTTTGCGCGCATCAACGGTGCTCATAGGTCCTATGCTCGCGCGCCACGGAGAAGTGCGTTTGGCATACCCGGGTGGATGCGTGCTGGGAAAACGCCCCATTGATTTGTTTGTAGCGAGCATGCGCGCGCTGGGAGCGGAAGTGGAAGAGAGTGAAGAAGAATTTATTTTTCGCGCGAAAAAATTAAAAGGTGCAGAATACTTTTTTCCTTTTATAAGCGTTACCGCGACGGAAAACATGATGATGGCGGCAACGCTTGCGGAAGGGCGGACGATAATAAAAAACGCGGCGTGCGAGCCGGAAATTCCGCATCTGGCGGAGTTTTTAAACACGTGCGGCGCGCGCATTACCGGTGCGGGCACGCATACCATTGTAATTGATGGCGTATTGGAGTTGCATGGCGGCGAGGTAGAGACGGTGCCCGACCGCATAGAGACCGGCACGTTTGCTATTTTGGCGGCCGCCGCTCGCGCGCAAATTAAAATCACTCATTGCCAGCCGGATCATGTGGAAGGTTTGTGGGCGATGTTTGACCGCATTGGCATTCCTTATACCATCGGACAAGATTGGATTGAAATACAAAAAACAGACAAACCGTACAAAGCGGTTGAAGTAACCACCAAAGAATATCCCGGATTTATGACAGATCTTCAGCCACCTTTTACCGTGCTTCTCACACAAGCGCAAGGCATGAGCTTGGTGCATGAAACAATTTATGATGGCAGGCTTTTTTATTTGGATAAATTGAGCACCATGGGCGCGTACACGCTTTTGTGCGACCCGCATCGCGCAGTGGTTCAGGGTCCGCGGAAGCTCCACGGCAAGCAATTGGAAAGCCCTGATCTGCGCGCGGGCATTGCACTTGTGATTGCGGGGCTGATAGCCGAGGGTACGACAACCATTGATAATATCTATCAAATTGAACGCGGATACGAACGGATAGATGAACGCTTGCGCGGGCTTGGCGCGCACATTGAACGGATTAATGATGTAAAATCGCAAGAGTAAGCGCGTACGACACTCTATGGAGGATTCAAAAAAAATGGCATTTTGTGGGATTCGTTTGGTTTTGAGGTGCCGTTTGTTTTGGCGGGCACGCTCTCTTTATTAGCTGCCATTTTACTGGTAGGATATATGTATAAGCTTCGCGGACACGGGTATTTTGGCGAGCCGGTGCAAGGGTAAAAAGTAATTAAAAACAAAAAGATGCATTGCCTTAGGACGGAACCTTTGGTGTAGCATCTCATCGTGATTAAGTATATAATAGCAATGATTTTCGCCAGTTGCAATTTAAATTGCACGTTTGTTTAATGAGAATAAGTTCACTACTATGCCAAAAATCATTACGGACAAAAAGAAGATTGATAAACTTCTCACGCGCGGAGTTGAGGAAGTTATTGATAAGAAACATTTGCGCGCGAGGATGCTTTCCGGCAAGCGGTTGCGGGTAAAGCTGGGGATTGACCCCACGAGTTCTTCATTGCATTTGGGGCGTTCAATCCCGCTTTTGAAGCTACGTGATTTTCAAGAATTGGGGCACCAAGTGGTGTTTATTGTGGGGGATTTTACCGCGGTTATTGGGGATACTTCAGACAAAGAGAGTGAACGTCCAATGCTCACCCCGCAAGATGTACAGAAAAATTTGAAATCATATAAAGAACAAGTGGCAAAAATTGTTGATATCAGCGCGTGTGAATTTCGTCATAACAGCGAGTGGCTCACGGGTTTGAATTATCATCAGATAGGAGAACAGGCGGATCAATTTTCATTGGCGGAGTTTTTGGCACGGGAAAATATCAAGAAACGGCTGGATGCTGGCAAGCGTGTGAGTTTGCGCGAACTTTTGTATCCGCTTATGCAGGGGTATGATTCTGTGGCGGTAAAAGCGGATGTGGAACTCGGCGGCACCGACCAGCGTTTTAACCTGCTCTCCGGCAGAACGCTTCAGCGTTTTTTCAAACAAGAGGCGCAAGATATTATAATGAATCCGTTGGTGGAAGGGTTGGATGGGCGTAAAATGAGTTCCAGTTGGGGCAACACTATCAATCTTACCGATAACCCCGATACTATGTATGGCAAGGTCATGAGTATGGGCGATGAGTTGATGATAAAATATTTCACGTTTTGCACGCGTGTTCCGCTCACGGACATTAAAAACGTAGAAGCGCGTCTTAAGAAAAAGGAAAATCCGCGTGATATCAAAATGCAGTTGGCGCGTGTGATAGTGGAAATGTATCATAACAAAAAAAGCGCGAGCGCCGCTGAAGAACAGTTTGTCAAAATTTTTCAAAAAAAAGACGCGCCCAATGAAATGCCGGAGGTAAAACCGAGCGCATATGATATTGTTGTTTTGTTGGTAGAAGCAGGTATTTGTAAAAGCAAGGGCGAGGCGCGCCGTGTGATTGATCAAGGTGGGGTAAAAATTAATGACAAAAAAGTCGCGGCGCAAAATTATTCCGCTATGGTAAAAAAAGGCGATATCGTGCAAAAAGGCAGCCGTTGGTTTGTAAAAGTGAAGTAAAACATAAAAGATCTCATGAAAAAGCATCCATTGCATATTATTAAATCGGCCATTGTAGAAGATTTGAAAAAACACCATGCATTTTTGGGTGCGCTTGCAGAAGACGCGCTGGTCTATCCTCCGGATACCAAATTCGGCGATATTGCTTTGCCTTGTTTTGCGTATGCTCAATCAGCGGGTAAAAATCCGGCAGAACTTGCCCGCGCCATTGCCGAGAGCGGGGTGGTTGCGAGTGAGTGGGTGAGCGCCGTTAACGCCGCCGGACCGTATGTTAATTTTGTTTTGAAGGGCGACGCGCTGGCGCGAGTGTTATTTGCGGCACTTAAAAAACCCGCGTTGTTTGGCACTAATGATTTTGGAAAAGGGGAGCGGGTAATGATTGAATATCCTTCGCCCAACACACACAAAGAATTTCACATTGGGCATGTGCGCAATGTGTGTCTTGGCGTGGCGCTTACGCATTTGTATGAAGCAAGCGGCTTCAAGATGGCGCAGGTGGACTATACGAATGATTTGGGCTCGCATGTGGCGAAGTGTTTATGGGCATTGATGAAATTTCATAAGGGGGAGAAGCCTCCACGCGGCCGTGAGGCGCGCTGGCTGGGAGCAGTTTACGCGGAAGGCGCGCAAAAGCTGGAAGCACATCCAGAGTATGCGCCGGAAGTGAGTGAAGTTTTGCAAAAACTTGAATCGCGAGACAAGGTGGTGCATACATTGTGGAAAAAAACCCGCGCATGGAGTATTAAAGGGATGAATGGATATCTGAAAGAGCTGGGCGCGCGATACAAGCGGGAATTTTTTGAGAACGAGGTCAAAGACGAGGGAAAAAAAATTGTAGCGGAATTGTTGAAGAAGGGGATTGCAAAAAAAAGCCAAGGCGCGGTGATTATTGATATGGAGGCGCAAGGATTTGGTATAATGCTACTTTTAAAATCAGACGGCACGGGGTTGTATTCCACCAGCGACCTCGCGCTCGCGCGCAAGAAATTCAAACTGTTCAAAATTGACCGCTCTATCAATATTACGGATGTTCGCCAATCGCTGTACTTTAAACAATTATTTCATGCGCTCGCGCTTTCCGGATTCACGCAAAAAATGACGCATATCGGATATGAATTTGTGCGCTTGCCGGAGGGTGCTATGGCGTCCCGCACCGGCCGTGTAATTTTGTATGAAGATATGCGCGACGAAATTATTGAGGCCGCGGCGGAAGAAACCAAAAAACGCCATCCGGAGTGGAGCGCACGGAAAATAGCAGACACCGCGCATGCGCTCGCGCTTGCGGGATTGAAGTTTGGAATGCTCAAGTATGACCCAAACAAAGTGATTGTGTTTGATAAAAAAGAGGCATTGAGTTTTGAAGGTTTTACCGGACCGTATTTGTTGTACACGTTTGCGCGTATGAATAGCCTTCTTAAAAAAACACGCTCCGTCGCGCGCGGTTTGGTGGACGCCGCTTTGCTTGCTGACGCGCATGAAAAGCAGTTGGCGATCCATGCCGCACGCCTTCCTGAAATTGTGCAAAGCGCCACAGAAAATAATAATCCATCGGAACTGGCGCAGTACGCCTATAAACTTTGCCAGTTGTTTGGCGGATTTTATGAACATTGTCCGGTGCTACGCGCGCCCAATGAAGATGTGGGGCGAGCGCGTATTGCGCTTGTACAAGCCGCTCAAAGTGTGCTTGAGCAAAGCCTCAAACTTCTTGATATTCCGCTCATTCAAGAGATGTAGGGAAATTAGACATGGAATTGACTTTTTTTGAGCATCGGTGTACGATGCGAGGTCTTTTAGTTAAAAGACGATCTTTGGGAGTAGCGGAAAAATTCTCAAAGGTGGTCTTTCAACAACAGATTTGGATGGACGCGCGCCGGGCAGTCCTGTTGAGTGTCCGCAAGAATCATAAAAACGCGCGTGTCTGCGCGTGAAAAGGAGAACAAGTGAAAACTTCAAGTCAGATGCGTGCGGTGAAGATGAACAAGGGGTTTGTGTTCATCGCGCATTATGTGGAGGTGTGGAATTGGTGGCTCAATTTCCGCATCTTCAGCTTTCTGCATCGTCGTCCCGAGCTCCACGTGTGGCTTTTGCCGTTTTGGCCCATTGCGTTACTCGCGAGCGTATGGTACTTGCTCGGCAAAAAGCCTTTCAACGTCGTTGACACCTACAAGGTGAACAAGGACGGTGGCTTGCAGGAGTTGACCGGCCACACGATCCTCATCCGCACGTTTGCGTGGCATTTTGCGTTTGCCAACAAGTTTCCGCAGATCAGGGAGCGGATTCTCATGGCCGCGGTCTACGCCCAGAACGAGCTCAAGGTGGATGTAATTGGTCTTGGAGCGCTCACCAAAGCCGAATGGCTCACCGCGGGTGGCAAGTGGCTGTCCGAGCAAGATGGCATTCGTGTGCCTGTGGTACATGGCGACACCGCAACCGCTTGGTTTGTGGCCGAGCGAGTGGAAGAAGTCTACCGTCGTTTTGGTTTTACGGGGCCGATTGCCGTGATTGGTCCCACATCCAAGATTGGCCGAGCGGTAATTCTCCATCTTGTTGCGAAAGGCTATGAGTTTCTCTGCTACACGGATTCAGCAGACAGGTTTGCAGCAATCCGGAGAGAAATTCCGGGGCACAAACAGAACCAGATGCGCCGCGCTACGGTGCTCAACGAGCTCTCGCAATGTGGCTTCTGGCTCATTGGCAAAGCCAAGCCAAGTGGTAGCGCGCTCTGCAACGCAATACCGCGCGGTGCGGTAGTGATCAATTTCTCCGTGCCGGATCCGCTCACACCCCGTTGGTTGAGCCGCAGGCCTGACATTCGGCATTTTGACGGAGGACTCACCACTTTGCCCCTTGGGTGCACACTCACGTTTGGAATGCGTCTGCCAGTCAGAACATTGCCAAACGGAATGACTGACGGATCCATATATGCGTGTTGGACCGGCACCGTACTTCATGCGATACTTGGCTGGCAAGAGCACGAGGTGGGAGAAGTGAAGATGGATGAACTTGGGCAGGTGGCGGATGAGGCTAATAAGCTCGGCATATGCCTTCCTGTGCCAACATCTCATCTTCGGTCGCTTCCCGGCACGCAATCCAAGGCGCAAAAATAGTCTGTCACAGCAACCATCCATCAACCCTTTCAATAGAACGCTTAAAAACCGCGTTCTTTTTTTATTTACGTCAGACCTCCCGCTTCTCGCTGTTTTGCCAATAACAAGACAGTCGCATCTTTAATAAAAATTTGCTATACTGTTTGCATCTATGGATATTATTTCAACATATTCATTACTGCCTCTCATAAGCAGTGTGGTGGTAGTGGTGTTAGGGTTTTTTGTGTGGCTCAAGCGTCCGCGCGACATACTCGCGATACTTTTCTTTTTGTATTGTTTTACCATTGCCTTGTGGCTATTTGGTACATTTCGCCTGTTCAACGCGGTAGCAGATGAAGATGCTATTTTTTGGGATCGCATTATATATATCGGCGTCAATTTTATTCCCATCTTTCTTTATCATTTTGGGTTGATTTATTGCGGCATAACGCGGCAAAGAGTAATGCTCATTATCGGCTACCTCTTGGCGTTTCTTTTTTTACCGCTTACGCAGTCATCTTTTTTTGTGGACGGACTATTCCGTTACCCATGGGGCGTGCATACGCGCGCGCAGTTTTTCCATCAGCCGTTTTTGATATATTTTTTTACATTTTTCATCGCATTTTTTGTCAATTTATTACTACATTACCGCCGCGCGTCTCAAGAACGTAAAATGCAGGTTAGGCCGGTGCTTATCGGTTTCCTGATTTTGGATTTTATAGGTCCTTTGGCATTTTTGCCCGCGTATGGAATTTCCGTGTATCCTGTCATATTTCTTTCCGCGATTCCGTTTGTGCTTTTGCTCGCGTACGCGATTATTCGCCACAACGCGCTTGACATGAAGACCATAAGCGCGGAGGTATTTGTTACGTTCATCGCAATTATTTTTAGCGCCGAGCTGTTTTTTGCGCGCACCACCTTGGAATTTTTATTGCGTATCGCCGCTCTTGCCGCTCTTGTTTCTTTTTCCGTATTGCTCGTGCGCGGAGTTAAAAATGAAGTTCGGCGCCGTGAAGAAATACAACAGCTTGCCAAAGATTTGCAAGAAGCCAACGCGCGCCTCACAGAACTTGATCATGTCAAGAGCGAATTTTTATCTATTGCCGCGCACCAGTTGCGCACGCCGCTTTCCGTGATTAAGGGGTATACTTCCATGATGCAAGAAGGGGATTATGGGCGCGTTCCCAAAGAAATGAAGCCAATTTTGGATAATGTATATAACAGCAATGAGCATCTGATTCATCTTGTTGATGATTTTCTGGATATCAGCCGCATAGAATCCGGCAGAACAAAGTATGATTTTAAACCGTTGGATGTTTCCGCAGTAGTGGCTGATGTTGCCAATGAGCTTTCCACGCGCGCAAAAGAAAAAGGTTTAAGCGTTGAAATAAAAAAATGCGAAGAATTACCTATGGTGATTGCTGACGCGGAAAAAATCCGCCACGTGATTTATAATTTTGTTGATAATGCGATAAAATATTCCCCAAAAGGATCAATTGTCGTTGCCTGTGCTTTCTCCAAAGAGGAAGTGCAATGCACGGTAACCGATACAGGCATTGGCATGGATGAAACAGACAGAGAAAACTTGTTTCAAAAATTTTATCGCGGACGCAATGTACAAGGCATAGAAGTCAACGGCACCGGTTTGGGATTGTTTGTCTGCAAAAAGTTTATAGAAGCTCATCAGGGGCGAATCTGGGTGGAAAGCGCGGGTCCGTGCAAGGGAAGTATTTTTGGTTTCGCGCTTTTGAGAAATTCCTCTCTTTCACAAGGTACTCATTCATTATAGGGTGAGCCTTTGACAGATTTGCGGTTTTTGGTCTAAGATACGAGTACTTAAGAATTAAGTAACTATATTATGTCTACAAAACATATGCCAAATATGGATAAAATGGGGGGAGATGACGTGGAGACAATTGTCGGTCCGTCGGTTAGGGTGGAGGGTGATTTTGTCAGCCAAGGGAATATCGTGATAGAGGGGCAGGTAAGCGGGAGCATTAAGACGGAAAAAAATTTGCGCGTGGAACAGGGAGCCAAGATTGCCGCCAATGTAACCGCGGATTCCGCGCTTATCGCAGGCGAGGTTAAGGGTAATATCAAAGCAATGAACACGCTTGAATTGACGCCTTCGGCGCGTGTTGATGGTGATGTGGAAGTTAAGACACTCATTATCGCCGCCGGCGCCGCGTTGAATGGGAGATGTATTATGGGTGGCGATGCCGGATTAAATGGAGCAAAGACTAGGGTTAAATCCGGAAGTTATGAAGACAACAATCTCATCAGCAAAGAATCCTAATGTATCCGTACGAACCGCGCGCCGCGTAGCACCATCCGCGGCGCGTATTGTGTCTGCGCGTAATGAGATTGCCTCAATCCGCGAGTTGGTGCGCACTGCTCGTCCTCATTTGGCAGAAGTGGCAAACGCGCGTAATAACGCGTATTTGTATTTGTATGATAGTTTTGTAAGAGAATCTCCGCACAAAGATGTTATGCGCATCGTGGAGAAAAGATTTGTTGATTTTGGATTGTCCGGCAAAGTCATTCGTATTACTCCTTTTACCAATTGCAGGTCGCTTATAGAAGATGAGTTGCGTTACGGCGTGAAGACGGTGGTAGTGGTGGGCAACAATGAAACTGTTGCAAAAGTAATGAGTCGCGCGGCGGATCTTGATGTGGTGTTTGGATTGATTGCGGTGGGTAAAAAAGACAATGAGTTGGCGGAATCGCTTGGAATTCCTTTAAATGAGGAAGCCTGCAACACGCTTGCCGCTCGTAAAATTGAATTGGTTGATTATGGAGTGATCAATAATCAAAGATTTTTTTTGACTTCTATTCATATCCAAAATGCTCGATTACGCATTACATGCGATAATACTTTTGTGGTGAAAGCGGATAAAGAAAATGTAGAACTTGCTGTTTCAAATTTACTTCCTTCTTCTGTGCAGGGTATGACCAAAGGTTTTTTGCATCCGCAAGATGGAAAACTGGAGGTAATAATACGTCCACAGGTTTCTGGAGTGCTTTCAGGGTTATTTAATCGACGCGCGTATTCCAAACCAAGCGTGTTTCCTTTTAGACGGTTATTGGTCAGCGCGGCACGTCCTTTTGTGATGACTGCGGATGGCCGCGAAACGCAAGAGAGCAGTGTAGAGATTACGGTTGCGCCAAAGAAGCTTAAAATGATAGTGGGGAAAGAGAGGAGGTTTTAAAAGTGTATTTATGAAAGCGTCAAGGAGGGTTACGATAAGATGGTCAACGCAATTTGCATATGCGATTGGCCTTTTAACAACTGATGGGAATTTGTCCATTGATGGAAGACATCTTGATTTTACTTCGCAAGACAGAGAACAGCTTGAAAATTTTAAAAAGTGTTTAGGGCTGTCTTGTAAAATCAGTTTTAAAAAATCGTCAGCGGGCGTGCATGTGAGTCGTATACAATTTGGAGATGTTGAATTCTATAAATTTTTACTCCGCATCGGGTCCACTCCAAGAAAACCAAAGACGATTTTTATACCGTTTTTGTTTCGGCGAGTAAAAGGCATGTAGATTGGCTCCAAAAGAAAATTTTTAACTTTGAAGTTGCTACCGCATTTATATAAAAATAAGAGTAAAATGAGTCTTTCGCGGAAGAGGTTGAAAATAGCACGAGCACTTGCTATAATAGGTCAGACCTTGAATTAAATGCCCAGGTGGAGAAATTGGTAAACTTACCGCCTTGAGGTGGCGGCGCCCGCAAGGGCTTGAGGGTTCGAGTCCCTCCCTGGGCACCAAATGTAACTTGTTCGGAATTAGGAATATGGAGCGATTTTGCAGAAGCCAAAATCGCGCCTTGATTTTCGCCAAAACCCTTTCCGCCTACGGCGGAAGCCGTGAAATCCCATAATTCCCCCCAGCGTATGGAAACCATTTTGTCCTTGATTTCAGGGTTAGAGCCGATTTTCTGAAAAAACTTCTTCCATTCTAAATGATTGGAAGTTTTTTCTAAATCGGTGGCTTCTTTCAAGGACAAAATGAAACTCCGCAAAGGTTCGACCCAATTCTTTCTCTGTTGCCCAAAATTTGTTTCTGATTCGAGCAAACCGACTTTTTCGCGCATGAGCAGGTCTTTGCGTTGTAGATACATTTCGCGTTCAATGTCGCCGTCAAGAAAAACTGAAACGAGTTTATTCAGTTTTTCTTCGTTTGCTCGAATCTTCTCTTTCAAATTTTGGGCAACATTTCCTTTTTCAGAAATTGACTCTTTTTCCCAAGCGGTAATCTGCTTATCCATTTGTT
>Ga0209211_10004107_pt1 | contig 23051 bp, 22 predicted proteins | sample RifGroA2_FD_183992 | JGI IMG/M metagenome (GOLD analysis project Ga0209211, IMG submission 183992) | Groundwater microbial communities from Rifle, Colorado, USA - Groundwater A2 (SPAdes) (version 2) | ecosystem: Environmental > Aquatic > Deep subsurface > Groundwater | place: Rifle, Colorado...
CCCGCCTGGTATGGCGGGTGGCCGGCCAGCATTTCGAACAACACGGTTCCCAGGCTGTATAAATCCGAGCGGCCGTCGACCGGCTCGCCGCGCGCCTGTTCCGGACTCATGTAGTCGGGCGTGCCGATCGACGCGCCCGCCACCGTCGAACTGTTGCTGCCGTCCATCGCCTTGGCGATACCGAAGTCGGCGAGCACGACGCGACCGTCGTTGCGGAACAACACGTTGGCCGGCTTCACGTCGCGGTGGACGAAACCCTTCTGGTGCGCGAAGTCGAGGCCCTGCGCGACATCGGTGATGATGTCGAGGATTTCGGCGACGCTCAGTCCGCCTTCCGCCAGCCGTTCCTTCAACGTACCGCCGGGAATATATTCGGCCGCCAGATAATAGACGCCGTTGTAGCTACCGATGTCGTAGACAGTGACCAGGTTCGGGTGCTGCAACTTGGCAGTGATCTTGCCCTCGATCAGGAAGCGGCTGGCGAATTCGGCATTGGCCGCCAGCATCGGCGACATCACTTTCAACGCCACTTCGCGTTCCAGCGATTTTTGCAGGGCCAGGAACACCGAGGCCATGCCGCCCTCGCCGATCGGCTTCAATATCTGGTAGCCGGGAATGTTGATATCCACGGCGGTAAGCAGCACGGTCGCGTTCAATGGAATCTCGCTCTGACGGTCGTCGCTGCGCTCATCCTAAAGCCTCCACGGCATCGGTGTCGGCCCGTTCGGGGGCGGGCCAAAGCATTTTGCCACCGGACTTTTTCGCAATCTGTTCCATTCTGGCCGCATGCGCCAGCCCTTCGTCGGCGGACGCACGCAGCACGCGCCGCGGCAAAACCAATGCTGGCCCGCCCAGGGCTGCCGAAATCGAGGGCGCCGCCGAGGCTGCCGTAGCCACGCTCAAGCCAAGATCGCCCTGGCCGGCCGTCAGCGCCAGATAGACTTCGGTCAGCAGTTCGGCGTCGAGCAGCGCGCCGTGCAGTTTGCGATGGCCGTTGTCCACCCCTAGGCGGCGGCACAACGCGTCCAGCGAATTGCGTTGGCCGGGAAAGCGCTCGCGCGCCAATGCCAACGTGTCGAGCACGCCGGCATGGTCGCTGATCCGCCCCATGCCCTCGCCAAGCAAAGTCAGCTCGTAGTTCAGGAAGCCGACGTCGAAATCAGCGTTGTGGATGATCAGCTCCGCGCCACCAATGAACTCGAGGAATTCGCCGGCGATTTGCGCGAAGCTCGGCTTGTCGGCCAGGAATTCCAGCGTCAGGCCAGTGACTTCCTGCGCACCCGGCTCCATTTCCCGGCCCGGGTTGAGGTAGCGCTGGAAACGCTGACCGGTCGGACGCCGCTCCAGCAACTCGATGCAGCCGATCTCGACCACGCGATTGCCGCGTTCCCAGGACAGCCCGGTAGTTTCCGTATCCAGGACGACTTGCCGCATCAGGCGCGCGCCTCTTCGCGAATTTTCTCGGCGGCCAGGCGCGCGATCTTGTCGACGCGCTCGTTGTCGACGTGGCCGTGATGGCCGCGAACCCAACGCCATCGCACGGTGTGACGGCTGGATGCGGCCAGTAGCCGTTCCCACAGGTCCTTGTTCTTCACCGGGTCGCCCGCGGCCGTTTTCCAGCCGCGCCGGACCCAGTTCGGCAGCCATTCGCCGATGCCTTTCTGCACGTATTGCGAATCGGTATGCAGGGTGGCCGCGCAATGCCCGCTCAGCGCTTCCAGCGCGGCGATGGCCGCCATCAGCTCCATGCGGTTATTGGTGGTGTCCGGCTCGCCTCCTGCCAGCTCCCGCTCGGTCGACCCGTAGCGCAGCAGTGCGCCCCATCCACCGGGCCCTGGATTTCCGAGGCAGGCGCCATCGGTATAAATTTCGACATGCTTCATTGATTGAGTTTCACCATCTAAAAAGATAAACCAGCGCTCATCCCGGGGCGCAGACTGACGGCTGACGCGGCTTTGCGCAAGGGCGTCAATCCGGCTTCGCGCCGACGCAATACAGTCAGGCTCGCCGCACGAAATCCGTCCAGCCAGCCATTGCCGCCCTGGTCGTCGATGGCAGTCCGCGCACTCGGCCAGTACGGCCCCAGGTGATGACGACGCGCCACTTCCAGCCCGACGTCCTGAGCCTGCCGCTCCAGCCAGGCCGCGCTGGTGGAACCCGGCGCTCTCAGCCAGCGTAGCTGGGCCACGCTCCAGGGGTTCCAGTTGATCAGCAGCGCAACACCCTCGGGCTTGAGCACCCGGGCGAACTCCTGCAGCAGGACCGTGGGCTCTGGGGAGCTGTCCAGGATGAAGAGCGCATAAACCAGGGACAGGCTGCCGGAACTGATCGGCAGCTCTCCGTCCTGGCACTGGACCTGGCCCGAAAGTCCGCCGCCCTCACGGTGAAGGCTGATCACATTGGCCAACATGTTGCCCGACAGATCGGGGGACAAGCTGGCAGATGGGCGCAGATAGAGCCCATATTGACCAAATACGCGGGTCAGCTCCGGCAACGCGCCGCGCTGAACCTCGGCCACCATCTGCCGACCGGGCTCGCTCAGCAGCCAGCCTGGCCTCCGGCCATCGGGTTGACTAGGGGGGTGGACGGGAGGCATGGTCTGGATTCTGCGGCAATCCGCCGGTCAGGTCATCCACTGAATGCTATCGCTGCAACCGTTGCCCGCCTTCACCGATAACTACATCTGGACCCTGTCGGACGCCGACGGCAGGGCCGTATTGGTGGATCCGGGAGAAGCCGGTCCGGTCTTGCGCGCGGCGGCGAACGGCATGACTCCGGTGGCGATACTGCTTACCCATCACCATCCCGATCATGTTGGCGGCGTGGCCGAACTGCGTCAGCGCTACGACATTCCCTGCTACGCCCCGGTTGATGAGCGCATCATGGGCGCGACGCACCGGGTCAGCGACGGCGATCGGGTCCGGATCGAGGCGCTGGACCTGGACCTGGACGTGATCGCCGTGCCGGGGCACACGCTGACCCATGTGGCGTTCCATGGCGGCGGCATCCTGTTCTGCGGCGACACCCTGTTTAGTCTTGGCTGCGGCCGCCTGTTCGAAGGCACGCCGGAGCAGATGCTCCGCTCCCTGGATCGGCTGGCCGCGTTGCCGGGGGACACGCTGGTTTGCTGCGGCCACGAATACACCCAGAGCAATGGTCGCTTTGCTGTCGCGGCCGAACCGGAAAACCCGACTCGCGACGCCCGCCTCGCCGAAGTCGCCGAGCTGCGCCTGCGCGGGTTGCCCAGCGTGCCGAGCAGCCTGGCCAGCGAGCGTTCCTGCAATCCGTTCCTGCGTATCGACCAGCCAGCGATCCGGCAGGTGCTGAGCGGCCGGGGACTGACCGACGGCAATCGCGTCCAGGCTTTCGCTGCTTTGCGCGCCTGGAAAGACGGATTCGTCGCGTGAGCGCGTTCCTGCGCGGCGCCGTGCTGCTGGTCCCGTTGCTGGCCCTCAGCGCGTGCCAGCAGGCGGTGCGGCCCAACTTCGACGACGGCACGGAAGCGTCGACCGCATTTCCGCTGCCGGAGGAAAAGACCGAGGTTACGGCGCTGGAAGCCGCCACTGCGACCGCAGATGCATTGGCTGGAACAGTCGGCCTGAGTAGCGGCGAGCTGGTTTTCGCCCGAATCAATCGCGGCCTTAGCCCCAACTCGTGCGCCGCCGGCAACAACAGCGACCGCTGGCGCAAACGCTATGCGGGTAACCCGGCCGCCTTCTCCGGCCATATCGAAAACATCCTGCCGCTGTTGGATTTCGTGAGCATGGAAGTCGAACGCTCCGGCCTGCCGAGCGAATTCGTATTCATACCCTTGGTGGAAAGCTGGTATCGGCCCGAGGTCGTCGGCCCGGGCGGGCCGGCCGGCATGTGGCAGATGATTTCCAGCACCGCGCGCAATCATGGCATCCACATCCAGTCCGGTTACGACGGACGGCTGTCGCCCGTGGAATCGACCCGCGCCGCGCTGTCCTATCTGAAAACACTGCAAGACATGTTTGACGACTGGCAGGCCACAGTCATGGCCTACAACGCCGGCGAAGGTCGCCTGATGCGCGCTTTCCGGAAGTCGTCCGATCGCACGGCCTCGGCGGCGCAACGCAAGCCGCACGGCCTGTCCAACATCACCTACGACTATGTCGCCAAGCTGCAGGCGCTGGCGTGCCTGGTTTCGGAGCCGGACAAGTACGGCCTGCGCTTGCCCTTGTCCACGCAGTTCGCGCCGCTCTCGCCCGTGCTCATGGAGGCCAGGGTCAGGACACTGGAACAGTTCGCCGCCGACCACGGCAAGAATCCCGAGCATGTGCGCCGGCTCAACCCCGCGTTCAGGGGCGGTCGCGTGGTCGCCGGCGTCCCGCGTCTGGTATTGACCACGCTTGGCGGTCAACCGCCGCGCATCGACGTGTCGACCGTGACCATGGGTACCGCGCCTGTGGTGGCTGCGGCCCCCAAGGTGCTTGCTGATGAAGCCGATGCCCGCAGCACGGCCATTGCCGCCAACACGGGCAACGAGCGCGCGTCCACGCACACGGTTCGCGCGGGAGAATCACTGTGGTCCATCGCCCAGCGTTACCGGCTGTCCGTCGACCAGCTTCGACGCGCCAATGGGATCGGCCAGACCTCGACAGTGCGGCCAGGGCAGACACTGCAGCTGGTGCCCTGACCCATCGTGCGTCCGCGCTTGGCGGATGGCCTGCCGGAGGTCAAACTAGCGCCCTGCGAAAACCCGCATGAGAGGAGAAGCACGATGGGATTCCTGACCGGCAAGCGCGCGTTGATCGTGGGCATTGCCAGCCAACGCTCCATTGCCACCGGTATTGCCGAGGCGATGAGCCGTGAAGGCGCTGAGCTCGCCTTCACGTACCAGAACGAAAAACTGAAATCCCGCGTCGAAGACGCCGCCGCGGAATACGGCGCAAAGATCGTGCTGCCCTGCGATGTCGCCGAGGATGCGCAGATCGATGCCGTTTTCAGCGAGCTGGCCAAACACTGGGACGGCTTCGACATCCTCGTGCACTCGGTGGGGTTTGCCCCGCGTGAAGCACTGGATGGCGAATTCCTGGAAGGCCTGACCCGCGAGAATTTCCGCATCGCCCATGACATTTCCAGCTACAGCCTTGCGGCCCTGGCCAAGGCGGCGCGCCCGATGATGAAGGGCCGCAATGGCAGCATCCTGACCCTGAGCTACCTGGGCGCCGAACGCGCGCTGGCCAACTACAACGTCATGGGTCTTGCCAAAGCCAGCCTGGAAGCGAACGTGCGCTACCTGGCGCTGAACCTGGGCCCGGAAGGCACCCGCGTCAACGCCATCTCCGCCGGCCCGATCAAGACGCTCGCGGCCGCAGGCATCGCCAATTTCCGCAAGATGCTCACGCACGTCGAACAATACGCGCCGCTCCGCCGCAGCGTGACGATCGAGGACGTCGGCAATGTCGCGGCGTTCCTGTGTTCGAACCTTGCGGCTGGGGTGACTGGTGAAATCACCTACGTCGATGCGGGCTACAACGTGCTGGGCATGACTGGTATCGAAGGCGTCTAAACTCCCGATCGCCAGACGAAAAAAAGCCCGGATTGCTCCGGGCTTTTTCTTTGATGGGAGCGTGGGTCTGGCGCAGCTTACAAACGATCTTCCGCAATCTTGACCGTGTACTGCTTGCGCAATTGATCGACGAATGCGCGGCCGTCGACCGCGCCACGTGCCTGCGCGAGCTCGGCCTTCAGGCGCGTACGCGTGTCGGCATCGAGCTGGCTCAGATCGCCATCGTGCACGGCGGACACCGAAACCAGGGCATAACGATCCGGCGCCAGCTTGGCCAGGCCGACTGAAATCTTTCCTGCCGTCGGAGTTGCCAGACGGAATGCTTCGGTGATCAGCGGCTCGATTTGCGGATTGGGCGCCTGGCGCGTTACGCCGGGGACATCGGACACCGGCCGTTCGACTTCCGTGGCCAGCACATCCATGCTTTCGCCCTTGAGTGCGCGCGCCAGCAATGCATCGGCGCGAGCCTTGCTGGCCTTGGCCAGCCGATCCGCCATCACGTCGGCCACTACCCGCTCGCGAATGCCGGCCAGCGGCAACTGTGCGGCCGGCTGATAGTCGGTCACATGCAGGACGACGATGTGGTTGGCTTCGATCTCCACCGGCTCGCTGACCTGGCGGTCGAGCTTCTGCGTGTCGTTGAACGCCGCCTTGCGCACCTGCTCCAGCGCGGCGATGCCTTCGCCGCCATCGCGGGTGAACAGGCCCGTGCGATTCACCGGTAGCTTGAGTTCCTGGGCCGCCGGCGCCAGCGAACTTGGGTCGGCGTAAATCTTGTCGACCAGCTTGCCGGAGATGTCGTTGTACACACGCTCGCGTTCCGACTCCAGGTATTCGGCTTCAAGCTCGGTGCGCACCTCCTCAAAGGTCTTGCCGGTGCCCGGAATCAGCTCGCGCAGCAACAGCACATGCCAGCCGTCCGGCAAACGCACCGGATCGCTGACCTGGCCGACCTGCAATGCGAAGAAAGCCTTGTCGAAGGCATCGCCGAACACGCCCTTGTCGACCGGACCGAGATCGCCGCCGACGTCCTTGGAGCCGACGTCATCGGAGTTGGCCTGGGCGAGGGCGGCGAAATCAGCGCCCGGCAAACGTGCTTTCGCCGCCAGATCCTGCGCTTTTGCCTGCGCCGCCGCGACCTGCGCGGGGGTCGCCTTTTCATCGACCTTGACGAGGATGTGGGAGGCCATGCGCTGTTCGACCGCGCCGTATTTTGCTTTCACAGATTCGTAGCGCTGGCGCAAGCTGGCTTCGTCGGCCACGGTGTCGACCGGCATCGAGTCCGCGCTGATTTCAACGTATTCGATCGCGACCTTTTCCGCACTGCGGTACTGGCTGGCGTGCGCCTTGTACCAGGTCGTCAATTCGGCGTCGGTCGGCGGCGCGGCCGGCAAGGCCGGCGGCGGAATTTCCAGGAAACGAATGTCGCGCTTCTGCTGGCTCAACCGGACCAGCGCTTCCAGCTCGGCGTCACCGACGAATTGCGATGCGGCAAGCTGCGAAGGTACCAATTGTTGAATCAGGTCAGCGCGCACCAGCTCTTCGAACTGCTTGGGCGTAAGGTTCGAACCCTTCAGCGCCAACTGGTATTGATCCGGATCGAAACGACCGGCGACCTTGAAGGATTCCTCCTGCAGGATCCGCTTTTGCACGGCGTCCTTGGACAACGCGACGCCATCGCGTTCGCCGACCAGCTCGAGCAGGGCTTCGTCGATCATCCGGTCCAGCACCAGCCGCTTGTTGGCCATGGTTTCGAACGCCGCGGCATCGAACGCCTTGCCTTGCGCCTGGCGCTGCTGCTGCCGGGCCTGGTCGAAGCGCTTGCGGAAGTCGTTCTGACTGATCTCACGTTCCTGTTTTCCGAACATCAGGAACTTGGCGGGACCTTCGATCTTGGCAACGTACGTCTCGACCTTGGCGGTGAGGTACGACTCCATGCCGAAGAATCCGAACGTCAGGATGACCAGACCAAGGATGATGCTGGCGATCCAGCCGGAAGTTTTTTCGCGAATGCTCTGGAGCATATTGATTTCGCCATTTGTAGGGGGCGCCGACGGCGTTCCCGAAAAAAACGAGGGCGCCTTTAGGCGCCCTCGGGGGTGTGGCGGAGTGGACGGGACTCGAACCCGCGACCCTCGGCGTGACAGGCCGATATTCTAACCAACTGAACTACCACTCCACGAAACATTTGCTTTGGGACTTTGCCGGAGCCTGGTGGGTGCTGAGGGTTTCGAACCCCCGACCCTCTCCGTGTAAGGGAGACGCTCTACCGCTGAGCTAAGCACCCAAACGAGACGATCAGTTTACTGCATCTTTCAGGGCTTTGCCAGCCTTGAATGCCGGATTTTTCGACGCCTTGATCTTGATGGTAGCGCCGGTCTGCGGATTGCGGCCCTGGCGGGCGGCACGCTTGCGCACCGAGAAGGTTCCGAAGCCAACCAGGGTAATCGTGTCACCCTTCTTCAGCGCTTTCTTGATGACTTCGATCATCGCGTCAACGGCGCGAGCGCCATCGGCCTTGGACAGTTCGGCTGCGTCAGCGACGGCGCCGATAAAATCGCCTTTGTTCATTAGTGACTCCCTAAGCGAGATATTCCCGCAGTTCGTTAAAGCGGACCAATTCCGGCTACTCGCCGTCAGTCCGATCCTCCTGTACCGACGACGCGAGGCCGCGTCAGCGGGTGGTAGATTTATACCAGCGCACATTTCCCCACGCAAGCCGCAAACCCATATTTCTCGCGGCTCTCCGCCCAATACGCAATTCGCACATCAATGCGGACGCGCGGCTTCCTGTTTGTGTTCCACGGGTTCTTCGACCTTCTCCACCGGTACCGGCGTTTCACCCGAGTGCGGAGCAATCGGCCGCACCAGCGCAATGTCCAGCACCTGGTCGATCCACTTCACCGGAATGATCTCAAGGCCTTGCGTGACGTTCTTCGGAATATCGGCAAGATCCTTGCGGTTTTCTTCCGGGATGATCACCGTCTTGATGCCGCCACGCAGGGCAGCCAACAGCTTCTCCTTGAGTCCGCCGATCGGCAGCACGCGCCCGCGCAGGGTGATCTCGCCGGTCATCGCGACGTCGGAACGAATGGCCACGCCGGACAGGATCGACACCAGCGCCGTCACCATGGCCACGCCCGCGCTCGGACCGTCCTTGGGCGTGGCGCCTTCGGGCACGTGCACGTGGACGTCGAACTTGTTGTGGAACTCGGGATCGAGGCCCAGTCGCTCGCTGCGCGAGCGCACAACCGTATGGGCCGCCTTCACCGATTCCTGCATGACGTCGCCGAGCTGTCCGGTGAGGATCAGTTGACCCTTGCCCGGCATCACCGACGCTTCGATCTGCAGCAAATCGCCGCCCACTTCCGTCCAGGCCAATCCGGTCACCAGGCCCACTTCGTTCTCGACCTCGGCGCGACCGAAATCAACGCGGCGCACGCCCAGGTATTTATCGAGGTTCTTCGAGGTGACCTGCAGCACCGGCGCCGCCTTGGCGCCCTTCTTGACGGCGCGCGGCCCGACCAGCGCGATTTCCTTGACCACCTTGCGCGCGATCTTGGCGATCTCGCGCTCCAGGTTGCGCACGCCCGATTCGCGCGTGTAGTAGCGAATGATGTCGCGCAGCGCGGACTCCTGGATCTTCAACTCGTCTTCGTTCAAGCCATTGGCCTTGAACTGCTTGGCCATCAGGTAGCGCTCGGCGATGTTGAGCTTCTCTTCCTCGGTGTAACCCGGGATGCGGATGACTTCCATGCGGTCGAGCAAGGGACCGGGAATGTTCAGCGAATTGGCGGTCGCCACGAACATGATCTCGGACAGGTCCAGGTCGACTTCCAGGTAATGGTCGTTGAAGCTGTGGTTCTGCTCGGGATCGAGCACCTCGAGCAGGGCCGACGACGGATCGCCGCGGAAATCCATGCTCATCTTGTCGATTTCGTCGAGCATGAACAGCGCGTTCTTGCTGCCGACCTTGCTCAGGTTCTGCACGATGCGCCCGGGCATGGAGCCGATGTAGGTACGTCGGTGGCCGCGAATCTCGGCCTCGTCGCGGACGCCGCCCAGCGACATGCGGATGAACTTGCGGTTGGTCGCCTTGGCGATGCTCTGGCCGAGCGAAGTCTTGCCGACACCAGGCGGGCCGACCAGGCACAGGATCGCGCCCTTCATCTGCTTCACGCGCGTCTGCACGGCAAGGTATTCAAGGATGCGGTCCTTCACCTTGTCCAGGCCATAGTGATCGGCGTCCAGCACATGCTGCGCCGCCTTCAGGTCCTTGCGGATCTTGGTGCGCTTCTTCCATGGCACGCCCAGCAGCCAGTCCAGGTAGTTGCGCACTACCGTGGCTTCGGCCGACATCGGCGACATTTGCTTCAACTTGGCGAGTTCGGATTTCGCCTTCGATTCGACCGCCTTGGGCATGCCCGAGGCGGCGATCTTCTTGGCCAGCTCCTCCAGCTCGTTCGGCGCCTCGTCGAGGTCTCCCAACTCCTTCTGGATCGCCTTCATCTGTTCGTTGAGGTAGTACTCGCGCTGGCTGCGCTCCATCTGCGACTTGACCCGGCCGCGAATACGTTTTTCGATCTGCTGCACGTCGATTTCACCGTCGACCAGCCCGATCAGGATCTCCAGGCGCTGCCCGACTTCCAATGTTTCCAGCAGGCGTTGCTTGTCGGCCAGGCGCGCGCCCAAGTGCGCGGCGATGGTGTCGGCGACGCGGCCCGGATCGTCGATCCCGGCCAGTGTGGTCAGCAATTCCGGCGGCAGCTTGCGGTTGGTCTTGACGTATTGCTCGAACAAACCCATCAGCGAGCTGAGCGTAACCGCCATCTCGCGCTCGTCGCGCTCGTGGTTGCTTTCCAGGGTCAGGCCGGTGGCGGTCAGCGCGCCGTCGTTGTCGCCGTAGCCATCGATGGCCACGCGCCCAACGCCTTCGACCAGCACCTTGATGGTGCCATCGGGCAGCTTCAACAGTTGCAGGACCGTCGCCAGGGTGCCGACCGTGTACAGATCCTCCTGGCCGGGGTCATCGACATCCGGGCTCTTCTGCGCGATCAGCAGAATCTGCTTGTCGGAGCCCATCGCGATATCGAGGGCCTTGATCGAGCGATCGCGGCCGACGAACAGCGGGATGACCATATGTGGGTAGACCACCACGTCGCGCAATGGCAGGACGGGCAGATCGATGCGGAGCGAGGTTTTGGTTTCCATGGCTTCTCCAATGGGCACGAACCCATCCACTTACAAGCACCATACGACGACTTTCGCCTAAACAAAAACGGGCCGGAAGGCCGGCCCGTCTCCAGTTCAGCTGCCGGCGGGCTTATTCCCCCGACGCGGCCCGGGGCGCGGCAACGGGGGTGTTGGTGTAGATCAGGTACGGTTCAGTCTGGTGATTGATCACCGATTCGTCGACCACGACTTTGCTGACATTTTCCAGGGACGGCAGGTCGTACATGGTGTCCAGCAGCACGGATTCCATGATGGTGCGCAGCCCGCGCGCGCCGGTCTTGCGCTTGAGCGCCTTGCGGGCGATGGCCAGCAGCGCGTCGTGGCGGACTTCCAGCTCGACCCCTTCCATATCGAACAGTTTCTTGAACTGTTTGGTGATGGCGTTCTTGGGTTCGGTCAGGATGCGCACCAGTGCGTCTTCATTCAGCTCTTCAAGTGCGGCAACCACCGGCAAACGGCCGACAAATTCCGGGATCAGGCCGAACTTGATGAGATCTTCTGGTTCGACGTCGAACAACAGTTTGCTTACGTCCGCCTTGCGCTCGGAACTCTTGACCTTGGCGCCAAAACCGATGCCGCCAGCTTCCGTGCTGCGCTGCTGCACGATCTTGTCCAGGCCGGCGAAGGCGCCACCGCAGATAAACAGCATGTTGCGGGTGTCGACCTGCAGGAATTCCTGCTGCGGATGCTTGCGCCCGCCCTGCGGCGGCACCGAGGCCACGGTGCCCTCGATCAGCTTGAGCAGCGCCTGCTGCACGCCTTCGCCGGACACATCGCGGGTGATCGACGGGTTCTCGGACTTGCGCGAGATCTTGTCGATTTCATCGATGTAGACGATGCCGCTCTGCGCCTTCTCGACGTCGTAATCGCATTTCTGCAGGAGCTTCTGGATGATGTTCTCGACGTCCTCGCCGACGTAGCCGGCTTCGGTCAGCGTCGTCGCATCGGCGATGGTGAACGGCACGTTGAGCATGCGCGCCAGCGTTTCCGCCAACAGCGTCTTGCCCGAACCGGTCGGACCAATCAGCAGGATGTTCGACTTCGACAGCTCGATGTCATCGTTCTTTAACCGCGACTCGATACGTTTGTAGTGGTTGTACACGGCCACCGACAACGTCTTCTTGGCGCGCGGCTGGCCGATCACGTATTGATCGAGCACCTCGAGGATTTCCCGCGGCTTGGGCAGGTGGCTGCGCGCGGCGTGGGCTTTTTCCTCGAGCTCTTCGCGGATGATGTCGTTGCACAACTCCACGCATTCATCGCAGATGAAAACGCTGGGGCCGGCGATGAGTTTGCGCACCTCATGCTGGCTCTTGCCGCAGAAGGAGCAGTAGAGAATCTTGCTGCTGTCGCCGGAACGGCTGAGACGGTCGTCAGTCATGCGTCATAGCCCTGCCCTGGGGGCGCGAAACGGGTTCGAAATGAGAATAGCACAGGCTGCCACGGGTGCCGGTCGACGCTCCGTGAGGAGCGCCCCGGGTAACGGAGGGCAGGATTGGGAGGCCGATCAACCTGGCTGGACGCTGTCTTCCTGACGGCGGTCGAGCACTTCGTCGACCACGCCGTAGGCCTTGGCTTCGGCGGCGTTCATGAAATAGTCGCGCTCCACGTCGGCGGCGATCTTTTCGATCGGCTGGCCGGTGTTGGCGGACAATTCCTGGTTCAGGCGCTCGCGCAAGTACAGGATTTCCTTGGCCTGGATGGCGATATCCGTGGCCTGGCCCTGGGTGCCGCCCGAAGGCTGGTGGATCATGACCCGGGAGTTGGGCAGGATGTAGCGCTTGCCCTTGGCCCCAGCCGCCAGCAGGAAGGAGCCCATGCTCGCCGCTTGGCCGACGCAGATGGTGCTCACGTCCGGCTTGATGAAGCGCATGGTGTCGTAGATCGCCAGGCCGGCGGTGACGATGCCGCCCGGCGAATTGATGTACAGGCTGATGTCCTTCTCGGGATTATCGGCTTCCAGGAACAGCAACTGGGCGACGATCACGTTGGCGACGTAGTCATCCACGCCGCCGACCAGGAAGATCACGCGCTCCTTGAGCAGGCGGGAGTAGATGTCGAACGCGCGCTCGCCGCGGCTGGTCTGTTCGACCACCATCGGCACCAGATTCAAAGCCTTAACCTGATCCATTCAACTCTCCGTTGTAGGCTGCGCGTGGCTCAGGCAGTTGGGCGCATCACGTCAGCGAAGCTCAAAGTCTGCTCGCTGGCGTTGGCGCGCTCGGCGATCCAATCGATCACCTGCTCTTCCATCACCCGATTCTGCAGGTTACGCATCAGATTGGGGTCGTTTCGGTAGAGTTCAATGACCTGGTTCGGATCTTCGTACGTGGAGGCGATCAATTGCATGGTTTCGCGCACGCGCATCGGGTCCAGCGTCAGGTCGTTCTGGCGGGCGATCTCCCCGACCAGCAAGGCCGCGGCGACACGCTGGCGGGCTGGCTGCAGGAACGGCTCGGGCGACTCGGCGATATTGACCTGGCCCTGCTGGCGGGCGTTTTCAGCCGTGGTCCGGGCCATCTGGCGGGCTTCGAACTCGACCAGGCGCGGCGGCATTTCAATGTTGGCGTAGGTGGCGACCAGTTTTTGGGCCACTTCGGCGCGCAGGCGGTTCATCAGGGCGCCGCGCAGCTCACGCTCGAGGTTGGCGCGGACTTCCTTGCGGAATACTTCCAGCTTGCCGCTGCGCACGCCGAAGCTCTTGATGAAGGCTTCGTCGATTTCCGGAATGAATGATTCGGCGACCTGGGTCACCTTGACCGACACCTTGACCGTCTGGCCGGCCATCTGCGGCACGCGCCAGTTGGCCGGGAAGGACACGTCGATGTCGCGCTCCTCGCCAGTGCTCAGGCCGACCAGCTGGCCTTCCATCTCGGCCAGCATGGCGCCGGAGCCGATGACAGTCGCACCCTGCTCGGTGCCCTCGGCCGGGAAGCGCTCGCTGCCGGTATTGGCAGAGGTCTCGACGCGAACCAGGTCGCCGGCCTGCGCCGGACGGGTGACCGGGTGCCACTCCTGGCGCTGCTGGCGCAGGGTCTCGAGCATGGTGTCGATGTCGGCGTCGTCGACGCTGGCAACGACGCGGTTGAACTGCAACGCGGTCACGTCGATCGGCCCGAATTCCGGGACGACCTCGAAAGTCGCGGTATAGCGAATTTCGCCATCCTCGCCCTTCGTTTCAGTCTTGATGTCGGGGTTGCCCGCCGGCTTGACCTGTTCCTGACGGATGGCCTCGTCGAAGGACTGCCGGATCAGTTCGCCAAGCACTTCGTCGCGCACCTTGGTGCCGTAGCGCTGTTCGATGACCTTGGGCGGGATGCGGCCCGGGCGGAAGCCCTTGAGCTTGGCCGTGCGGGCGATTTCCTGCAGACGCTTGCCAACGACGCCATCAAGGCGCTCGGCCGGCAGGCTGACCGTCATGCGACGTTCCAGGGCAGTGGTGTTCTCAAGGGAAACTTGCATTTCTACTCCGGCCTCGCGCCATTTCAGGGCGCCATAAAAAGAAAAAACCCATGGATCCGAATCGTCCCGCGCAGCCAACGGATGGTGCGAAAGGAGAGACTCGAACTCTCACGGGTTTCCCCACAGGAACCTAAATCCTGGGCGTCTACCAATTCCGCCACTTTCGCATTGTCATGCGCGGGTGCCGTTTGAACAGGAAAGTTTGGTGGGCCGTGAAGGATTCGAACCTTCGACCTATTGATTAAGAGTCAACTGCTCTACCAACTGAGCTAACGGCCCAAAACCTTTCCTGCCGGTACGGCAGCCGACGCGGCATTATGCCGCAATCAGTGACTGGGGTGGAAGACGGGATTCGAACCCGCGACCCTCGGAATCACAATCCGATGCTCTAACCGACTGAGCTACATCCACCATTGAAACGATTTGGCGCGCCCGGAGGGACTCGAACCCCCAACCTACGGAGTAGAAGTCCGATGCTCTATCCAGTTGAGCTACGGGCGCCCAGAACCGGAATTGTGCACTGAAGCCACCTGACGCGTCACCAACAAACTGCAAAATTGGTCGGGGTAGAGGGATTCGAACTCTCGACATCCTGCTCCCAAAGCAGGCGCGCTACCAGGCTGCGCTATACCCCGAAAAGCCCGGTCCGCACCCTGACGCGAACGAGCTGACGTCCTGGGGCGGTGCCGGATGCGCCTAGTTTAACACGGCCGATCATGCCCAGTTCACCAGTCCAGGCCAAGAATTGATTGCTGGCCCCCGGCCAGCCGTCTCCAGCTAATAGGAAGTATTGATGTCCATCAGCTGGCTAGCACCCCCCGGCAACCACCTTCTGGCCTGCCTGCCGCCGGATGACTATCGCCGTCTGCTTCCCGATCTTCAGCCGGTCCAACTGCACGCCGGGGACATCTTGCACAAGCCCGGCCAAGCGCAGGCCGACATCATTTTCCCCTGCGCCGGCATCGTGTCCCTGAACTACCGGATGGCCGACGGCGCCTCGGTGGCCACCGCGCTGGTGGGCCGCGAGGGCCTGGTCGGGATTTCCTTGTTCATGGATGGCGCCAGCCCGTCCAACCTGGCCGTCGTGCAGACCGACGGCCAGGGCTTTCGCCTTGCCGCCGGTGTCGTCCGGCGGGAACTCAAGTGTGCCGGCCAACTGCAGCTACTGGCTTTGCGCTACATCCAGGCGTTGATCACGCAGATGGCGCAGACCGCCGTCTGCAACCGCCACCACAACCTGGACCAGCAAATCTGCCGCTGGCTGCTGCTGAGCCTCGACCGGCATTTCGGCAACGAATTGACCATGACCCAGGAATTGATTGCGCAGATGCTCGGGGTTCGCCGCGAGGGTGTGACGGCGGCGGCGGGCAAGCTGCAGGATGCCGGCGTGATTTATTACAGCCGGGGCCGCATCGCGGTGCTGGATCGTCCGGCGCTGGAAGAGCGGGTTTGCGAGTGTTATGGGGTGGTGAGGGGGGAGTATGAGCGGTTGTTGCCGGTGGGGGTGGAGGCGCGGCGGCAGGTGGAAGTAGTTCGGGAGATGTAGGGTTCTCGGGTTCCCGGAGGCCAATCCAATCCCGGGCATTTCGACCGAGGCCATTCAGGCATCCTTGCCCTGTATCTCCGGCGAATGCACCAGCGCGCGAATCCGCTCTACCGCTGCCCGGTGAATTTGCGACACGCGCCCCTTGCTGACGCCCAGCAAGGCGGCAATTTCCACGAACGGAACATGCTGGTGGTAATGCAAGGTCATGACCAGCCTTTCCCGGTCTGATAGCTTGGCCAGCGAATCCTCAAGGAGCCGATCCATCTGGTGCCTTTCCGCCATGGCGCTGGCATCGTGATCAACCTGGAACACATCGGAAGCGGCCGCGACATCGAGCAGAAAGCCCAGGCCGAGCCCGGCGACCGACGAGATAATCTGCTCCAGCACATCTTCGTCCTGACCGCTCCCGAACGAGTCCATTCGATCCCGGATTCGACTGCTGTTGTCCCGTCGGTTGTAATCGGCCAGGAAAGAGCGCAGACCGTTGAACACCGCGCCGCGCACCCGCGCCTTGGCATAACCGGTGAAAGCGACGCCGCGCGCCGGGTCGAAGCGACTCATCGCCTCAAGCAGACCGACCATCGCATTGTGCGCATAGTCGCCCCACTCCACCTGGGGCACGCGTATCCGCCGATAGACGTCGCGCGCGACGGACCGCGCCCACGGCGCGTAACGGAAAAAGAGCTCCTGATGGGCAGCGTTGTCGTTGCCGGGGCGATAACTCGCCCAAAGCTCCCGCTCGTCGGCAACGGAACCCATATCCGACGGTCCCTAGTTCCAGTAGCTACTGACCAGAGCGCGGGAGATCAGGACCCAGCCATCGATCAGGATGAAGAGCAGGATCTTAATGGGCAGGCTGATCGTCGTGGGTGGCACCATGATCATGCCCAGCGCCATCAATATCGCGGCGACCACCAGGTCCACCAACAGGAACGGCAGGAAAATCACGAATCCGATCTGGAAGGCCGTTTTCAGCTCGCTGAGCAGGAAGGCCGGCGCAAGCTGCGTGAACTTGATGTCCTCGACTTTCTCCGGGCGCGGCGCATGCGCCATTTCTAGCACCGCGGACAAATCCGATTCGCGGGTCTGCCGCACCATGAAGTCACGGATCGGGAGGGTGCCGAGCTCAATGGCCTTGGCGACGGTGATCTTTTCCTGGAGATAAGGCTGCACCGAATCCGAGTTGACCCGCTCGATCACCGGCCCCATCGAAAATATCGTCAGGAAGATGGCGAGCGTGACCAACACACTGTTCGGCGGCGTCTGCGGTAGTCCGAGCGCATGCCGCAACAGCGAGAGAACGATGATGATTCGCGTGAATGAGGTCAGGCCGATCAGCAGAACGGGCAGGATCGACAACAGGCTGAGCAGTACGAATGTGCGCAACACCGGCGAATAGTCCTGCTTGATCGCCACATCGATTGCGGCCGCCGCCGGATGCGCCGACGCGGCCGCGCAAGCAAGCACGCAGAGCAGGCCGGTAACGATCAGCGCCGGAACCTTCAGCTTTCGCAGCTTGGTGTTCATGAGTTCAGACCCTCAGGCGCATGCGGCACAAGTTGCGCGTGCACGCTGGATTCGGTCAGTAACAACTCCCGCTCACCATCGCTCACCCGGTACAGCGTCGTTTTGCGGCTCACATGCAGGACCTCGACCACCGCCAGTTTTCGCTTTCCGGTGGCTTTGGAGGGGACTTGCGTGATCCAGCGATCCAGCCAGCCGCGGCGCTGCGCATACCAAGCCAGCGCCGAGAGCGCGGCCAGGACCAGTAAGGTAATGACCAGCGTGCCGAACACTTCCGGCCCGGAAGTCACTGACGTCTTGCGGAACGGAATCGGCGCTGAAGCGACGCCGGGCGCACTCACCGGCGGCGCTGGCTTCGTCGCCGTTGTCGTCGCCGCCACCGCTGTCTCTGGCCCCGGCACAGCGGAAGCCGGTGCGGCCTTCGCTGCGGTCACTTCGGCAGTCATGTCAGCTCGGTGATTCGAATGCCGAAGTTGTCCTCGACTGCGACCAGTTCTCCACGGGCAACGGCCTTGCCGTTGAGCAACAGCGTGACCGGCGTGTCGTACGACTCGTTCATCGACAATACTTCGCCCTTCTTCAAGGCAAACAGCTGCTCGATGCTGAGGGAAACGCTGCCGACCAGCGCGGTAAGCGTGACCGACACGTGCCCGACCAGGCTCATGTCCTTGGTCAACAGGTTACTGCCGGTTGGAGCGCTCTCGGGCGCGTCTGGTAGGTCGATCGGATTGACTGCTGTCTTGCTCATGGTGTTTTTCTCGTAGGTGTCGCGGCACTTATCTGTAGCGCTCGTTGGTTACCGAGCCGGAACAGTCGGCCGACGGCGATGGCTCGCGCGTCGGGGTGGGTCAACTGGAAGCTGCTGTCCAGGGAAGAGCTGGAAACCAGCACGTCCCCGACCTGCAGGCCGTGCGTGTCGGCAAGACTGGCCTGGCCGAGTTCAAGCCTTACTTCGAGCACCACGTTCTCATCGTCCAACGCGGAATCGCGGGCGGCAAGCGGCGTCATCATCGGCCTCTTGGCCGGCACCCAGTGATCGCAGAGCTCACTGTCGACGATCAGCGTTGCCGTGAAATTCTCGCCTTCCAGCAGGAATCGAAACCCGCCGAAACGCGCCTGCATTTCCTCGGAAGCCGGAGTCGAATCGCTGATTATTTCCACGTCAGTCGCCGAGCCGCCGACGCATTGGGTCAGCAGCGCGCGCAGCGCGCGTTCGCCGATGCGCGTGCCAAGGCTCAGCGAGTCCTGCGGGCTGGCCTTTGCCAACAAACCGCCCAGACCCTCCAACATGGACGCAGGCGCGCCCAGCCACACCGATCCGGCGCGACCGCGCGCCTGCATCCAGCGGCGATCGGTGGCCACTTCCGAATGCAGCTCGACGAAACGCAGGCTGAGCAAAGCGGGATCGACGCTCCAGCCCTGCAACCAGGTCTCGAGCTGGCGCTGCAGCTCGAGCAGGAGCGCGCGTTGCTGGCCGACCCCGCGCCAGCGCAGACGCCTTGGTTTCATCAGCCGCCCCGGGTGCTGTTGTACAGCTCTTCGATCATCTGGTTGCTGACCGTCATCACCCGCGAGCTGGCCTGGTAGCCGCGCTGGATGATGATCATGTCGGCAAATTCCTGGGTCAGATCGACGTTGGCGAGTTCCAGGCTACCGCCGGCGATCTTCCCGAAGATCCCCTCGCCCGGGCGGCCGATCTCTCTATCGTTCACGCTGCTGCCGGCAATCAATCGGCCCCCGACCAACTCCAGACCGCTTTCGTTACGGAACGAGGCCAACGCGACTTGCGGCCCGGACCGCTTTTCCGACGATGAGTAAGTCACCTGCAGGACGCCTTGGGCGTCGAACGACAAGTTGGTCACGCCCAGCATGGGATGGCCGTCGACCACTTGCGAGCCGAGGTTGGTGGCAATGCCGCTCAGGCGCGTCGCACCATCGAATGCGCCCGGCGTTCCGAAGTTCAACACTAGCGCCTGCGTCGCGCCCAGGTAGGTCAAGTTGAGCGTCATCGTATTGAAGCTAGCCTGCGGGGTGCCATCGGTAGCGAAGCGAACCTCGCCCGTGCCCACTACCGCGCCTGTCTCGTCCTTGACCGAGACAAGATAGCTGCCTGCGATGACCGCGGTGTTGTCCGTCAGCGTCGCGGTCAGCGTGTGTGCCACGCCGGACGCGTCATAAATACGCATGGCGCCTACGGTCACGCTCGGCGTCCCAGGACCGATATTGCCTATCATGTTGACGGCAGTAGTCGCCTGAGGCGGCAGAGTACGATAGGTGTCCAGATCGATGGTCGACAAATTGCCGGCCGAATCGATCGCCATCACGTTGTAGCCGGTGACGCTGTCGCTCAGCAGACCATCGTCATTGAAACGGAATTGCCCGGCACGCGTGTAATAAAGGTTGCCGCTGTCATCGCGCAGGATGAAATAGCCGTTGCCGGTGATCGCGAGATCGGTCGGCGTGCCGGTCTGGCGCAGATCGCCTTCTCCGGTGCGCAGACCTTCGCCGGAGATCCGGGTGCCATTGCCGCCATCGACGTTTTCGAAGAAGGTGTCGCTGCCGCGGAAACCAGGGGTGTTCATGTTGGCCACGTTGTTACTGACCGTGTTGAGGCTCTGCGAGAAACTGAAAAGGCCGGAAAGGCTGTTGTAGAGTGCTTGGAACATGACGGTTGCCTCCAATTAGGGTTTGACGAGACTGATCTGCGAAAGATGGATGGCGGTCAGGACCGGACCGGCCGTGGTTTGGACGGAAAGCTCCGGACCCGAGGTAGTGAAGCTGACGGCGATGACGGTGCCCGTGGTGGCGGCGCCGTTGACCTGCACATCCACCGTCTTGCTGAGCAAGGCAAGCGCCTGCGCCGAAGAGTTCATGACCAGCAGGCCTTCGGTGTTCTGACTGGTTTGCCGGGTCTGTTCCAGGTTCGAGAACTGCGCGAGCTGCGCCAGGAACTCGCGGTTGTCCACCGGCTCCAGGGGATCCTGGAACTGCAGCTGGGACAGGAAGAGCTTGATGAAGTCTTCCTGGTTGATGGTGTTCTGGCGGGTGGCGCTGGCGTCCGACTGGTTCAGGACGCTGCCGATGGCATCTACGGGCATGGTGGAGATCTCTCGCTGTGAGTCACGGTGTTGACGGGGAGCGCCACAATTCATGCCCGTTGAGCATGACGCGACGAAGGGGAAGTCCTTGCTGTTCGGCAAGGCAGCGCAGTGAATCGAGCAATGTCTGGACCTTCGACAAGTCCATCTGATAATCGCGAACCCAGGCGGTGGTTCCCTCGCCGTCGCCGAGCCAGCGCAGCACGCGCTGCGGCCATGTCAACAGTGGCGCCCAGCCCGCGCGTTGCGCGGCGGCGTCCAGACCACCGGCGGAGGCTTCTTCCCGCCGCGCATCGCGCAATTGCGCCAGCACTGCCAGACGCTGCAAGGCCAGCGGCTGCCGATCCTCGATCGCGAGCGGCGGCGTGGACATCCGGCCTTGGCCCACGCCAGGTCCAGAAGCATTTATTGGCAACACCGGCAAGTGTGCGAAACGATCGCCGATGAACTGCAGCGCATCGCCATCCGCGGACCGATAGGACAAGCCGGCATTGGCCTGCAAATGCCAGAGCACAGTGACGAAATCCACGCGCTCGCCACCGGCGTTGACGCTGGCACGGTCCAGCGTGGTGGCGGCGAGCGCCTGAGTCGTGGCGGCTGGGGCAGCGGACGGATCGGCGCGCATCGACGCAAGGTCCGGCGCAGGCGAGCGTGTCGGCACGGGTGCAGCGGCGACAGCGGGTGCAGCGGCGACAGCGGATGCAGCTGCAGGAGCTACAGGCAGCTCGCTATTCGGCTTGAGAAGTTCAGCCGCGGCAAGGGCGCCGAGGTTTGCTTCGGTTCCCGATGCAAGTGCCAGCTCCACCGTCGAAGCCGACGGCGGCTGCAAGACAAGCATCGGATGGGGCGCTTCCTGCGTCTGCAATGCCAGCAAGAAATTCCGCCCCGACGGATCGTCCGGGCGAACCTCGATTGGCGCAACAGGAGTCAACGCAAGATCGAGCCAGGCGCTGAAATCTTCGGCGCCCGCCTGGTCCTTGCCACGCTGCGGCGTCGCGCCCGACGGGATCGGCAGGATCGCTGCCGAGGATGGGTTAATCATGGGATTCCTCGCGATTGTTCAGCCATACGTCGCTGATCTGGTCGAAGCTGCGCTTTTCCCGCGCCAGTTCGGCGAGCGCGTGTTCACGCTTGCCGCGGTTCTCGGACACGCGCATGGCGCAGGCCGCATCGATCAACGCTTCCTGGGCGCGCGCGCTTTGTTGCTTGGAAACGACGTGCGCCTGTTTCATTTCCTCGGCGCGAACCATCGCCGATGACTCCAGGTCCAGCGCCGCGCTGTAAAAAGCCAGGTCCAGGCCGGCCGCACCCTGTCCACGCAGCTTCCACTCGCCGAGGACGTCCACGGCAGCGGTCGCTGAATCGTGCGCTTCGAGTGCGCGCAGCTGATGCGCTATCGCCTCTCGCAAGGCGCCACTGGCCTGCTCTTCGCGAAACTGGTTCAGCCGCACCAGACGCTGCACTCTTGTCGGGGACTTGCTCATGCACTTGCTCCATTACCGGCCAGGGCTTGCTGCAGCTGCTTGAAGGCATCGGACCGGCGCACGGACCGGTCAGGCGTTTGCGTGAACACAGCGTCCAGGGCTGGCTTGAGTTCGATCGCCTGGTCCAGCGCGGGATTGGCGCCAGGCTGGTGGGCGCCCAGCTCGATCAGATCGCGCGAGCTTTCGTACGTGGCCAGCAGGCGCTTCGCTTCGCGGGCAACTGCTTGCTCGTCGTCTTTTGCCAGATGGCTCATCAGGCGGCTGGTGCTGTGCAGCAAGTCGATCGACGGATGATGCCCGCGCGCCGCCAGCTCGCGAGTCAGCACGATGTGTCCATCGAGAATCGCGCGCATGTGGTCGGTAATCGGTTCGTTCATGTCGTCGCCCTCGACCAGCACGCTGTAGACGGCGGAAATTGCGCCGCTGCCGGTCAGGCGCCCGCAACGTTCCAGCACGCGCGGCATCAATGCGAAAACCGACGGCGTATAGCCGCGGAACGTCGGTGGTTCGCCGATGGCCAGGCCGATCTCACGTTGCGCCATGGCGAAGCGGGTCATCGAGTCGACGATCAGCAACACCGATTTGCCCTGGTCGCGGAAGAACTCGGCAATGGCATGGGCGGCATGCACCGCATGCGTACGCACCAGCGCCGGCTGGTCGGCTGTGGCGGCTATGACTACGGCGCGCTTCAGGCCTGCTTCGCCCAGCGAATGGCGGACAAAATCCCCGACTTCGCGGCCGCGCTCGCCAATCAGCGCCAGCACGGTCACGTCGACCGACATGTGCCGCGCCATCATGCCCAGCAGCGTGCTCTTGCCGACGCCGCTGCCGGCAAAAACGCCGATGCGTTGGCCGACACCCAGGGTGAGCAAGGTGTCGATGGCGCGAATGCCGGTTTCCAGGACTTCGCTGATCTCTTCCCGATCCAGTGGGTTGATCGGCTCGCGGTACAGCGGGTATTCCTGGGTGTTGGCGATCGGCCCTTTGTCGTCGAGCGGACGGCTGAAGGCATCGACGACCCGGCCCAGCAAACCCCAGCCAACGGGAATCGACAGGCTTCGACCCGTGGCGCGAACCAGGCTGTCCGCGGAGATGCCATGCACGTTGCCGTACGGCATCAGCAGGATGCGGTCCTGGCGGAATCCAACGACTTCGGCCTGCACCGGCTC
>Ga0209211_10004111_pt1 | contig 23027 bp, 34 predicted proteins | sample RifGroA2_FD_183992 | JGI IMG/M metagenome (GOLD analysis project Ga0209211, IMG submission 183992) | Groundwater microbial communities from Rifle, Colorado, USA - Groundwater A2 (SPAdes) (version 2) | ecosystem: Environmental > Aquatic > Deep subsurface > Groundwater | place: Rifle, Colorado...
TTTTTGTCTTTGCTTTCCACCCCTTTGCCTGCAATAAAGAATTTTGGAATCATACTTTCAATGGGCATAGGCTCTGCATTGATAGCAGCAGTAGTTGTATTGCCAGCAGTTATATTCCTGTATGATAGCTCGATAGATAAAAAACTTAAATTAGCTAAAAGCTAGGAGACATAAAAAATGAAAAACAAAATTATAAAAATATCTTTTGCAGCATTAGTATTAATTGCATATATCGGTGTTGTTAATGCGCTAGTTGAGTTAGATAGTGTAAGTTTCGATCCTGCCATTATAGCTGCAGGCGATGAGGTGGATATAACATTAAACTTTCATGATAGGGCTTTTGAGGACACATTTGCACAAGACAAGGACACTACATTAAATGTTTACTTGGAAACAGCAGATTCAGTATCTGAGGAATATTTGCTAATAACTGACGCAACTGGAAGCCCTAATGTAGGGCATTTGTTTGCCCAAGGTGTTTGGAAAAAAACATTCAGGGTTAAGGTTAAGACTGATGCACCAGCCTCAAAATACAAGCTAAGGGCAAGATTCCAGTATATGGTAAATGGCAAGCCAGTTGGAGGTGATAAAGTTGAGGATTTTTTTATGGATGTTAAGAAAGAAGGCATCATACTGGGCATAGCTAATATTGAAACAAATCCTGTTGCTGTAAGGCCAGGAGATGATTTTGTTGAATTAAACACTTACATAGAGAATGCAGGAAATAAAAATGCCAAGTCTATTGAAGCGGTGCTTAATTTGCCTGTGGGGATTGAGCATTCTTATACCAATAACAACAGATTGTGGGTTGGCAAGCTGGCAGTAAATGAAAGCAAAAGAGCAACATTCTTTGTGGATGTTGATGAAGATGCTGGCTCAAAAAAATATGATTTGGAGTTAACATTCAATTATATGGATTGGGATGACAATAAATATAGCAAAGAAATAACAATCCCTTTTTTGGTTAAGGAAAAACCAAATATAGAAATAATTGATGTAAAAGGAACAGGGTTGGCAGGGTCAAAAATAACATTGGAGGTTACATTAAAAAATACAGGAACAGAGGATGCTGAGGCTGTAGATGCAAGAATAATAAAGCAAAGCTCACAGCCATTCAGTTTTGACCTTAGAAGCAATTATGTAGGAGAGCTGCAAGTTGGAGAGACTGGAAAGGCAGTATTTACAATCAACATTGATAAAGAGGCAGAGCAAAAAGAGCATAACCTTAAACTTTTGATAAGGGCAAAGGGAGACAGTGACAAGGGAGATAATAATATATATACCTTTAACAGAAGAGCTATCATAGATGTAAATGGCAAAAAGCTAAACCCAATAGTGGGGATGGTTGTAGGAATGCAAAGCAATGGGGCTAATAAAACTGTAGGAATTGGAGTTGTATTGGCAATAGTCATCACTGGCTTATTAGTCTATAAAGGATATAAAAGAAAAAAAGAATGGAGGGAAAAATGAAATTAGAAAGCTGGTTGAGGTTAATAGCGGGAATATTGGTTTTAGTGAGCCTTAGTTTAGGCTATTTATATAGCAGTTATTGGTATTTATTTACTGCTTTTGTTGGGCTGAATCTAGTGCAGTCAGCATTTACCAACTGGTGCCCATCAATGATTGTGTTAAGAAAATTTGGAGTAAAAGAATAGGCTAAGATGGATGCGGATGTAGAAAAATTCATAAAATTTTGCAGCTCTGATTTTGGGAAAAGAGTTTTAGAAAGAGGGGCCGAGTATATCCGCCGAGAGCTTATAGGCTATCAGAAAATTTTGGATGTTGGCTCTTTGACATTGTTTTTTACAATGCCTATTGGCTTAAGGTTTATCCCTTTCATAATAATCCTAATAAGCTGCTTTCTTTACCTCTTCCCTTATGTTGTTTTTCTTGAATATTCCACCATTAACCTTCTCTAAAGCAAGTTTTGCTGCTTTTATCCCGCTTAAGAACATTCCACCAAATATAGGCCCCATTCTTGGCAAACCAGCAACGCCATTGGCTGCCATTCCGGCAACAATTAAACCAGGATAAACCTCTTTTGTATTTTGTACTGTGGCTAATTCTGCTTTTTCAACCCACATGCTGCCCTCTCTGCCTACAAATTTGTCCTTTAGCCCTATTTTCTCTGAAACAACCTTGACAACCTCTGCATTATGGCCAGTTGCGTCTATAACAACTTTTGCTTCCAAAGCAAGAGGATCAACACAATTGGCAGTTAAATGAGCAACCTGGTCCCAGTTAACAACAACACCCTTAATTCCGTCATTCCTGTAAATTACATCCTGGACTCTGACAGAATTAAGCATTTTTGCGCCATGCTCAAAAGCCAAAGACAACAATTTTGAGCTTACATAATAGCTGTCTGCAGTGTAAAAATTTCCCTCTTTTTTCATCTTTATTCCAAACGATTCCAGGAATAGATTAGCTGGCTCTTCAACAACCATCTTTGGGAATAACATTCCGCCCTGCCACATCCCGCCGCCAGCTTTAACATCTTTTTCGATAATTAAAGTTTTTATCCCTTCTCTTGCTAGTAACATAGCAGCAGTTGCGCCGCAAGGCCCGCTGCCAACTATAATAACATCACTGTTGGCATACTCTAAGAAATCATTCATAAATCCTTTAACAATAATTTTAGTTATCTCAGACTCTTTTAAATTTTTCATTGAAAACCACCTCTTGTCTGAGAAATAATTCCTACTTTAAATATTTATCTATACCAATAGATTTATTCAAAAGTAAAAGAATAAACTGCTATTTTTGATTTTGTCATCAATGTTAATGTATGCTGTTTAGAGCCCTTGATTCTCACAAGAGGGTATAAATCCGGCCTGTTTATTATTCTTTTTCTAACGGGCTTACCGTCCAGCGCCATAAAAATAGACGCCGGTTTATTATTTATTGCCTTTGCAACAATGTTCACAATATTGCCTTTTGTGCGTATTGCTAAAGAAGCTGCCCCTTTGTTTTCCAGGCATTCTTCTTTTTGGGCCCATTTGCCCTCTGTGTATACAGACCCCAGCCTTAATTCGCCTATTCTCTTTACAACCCTGCCTTTTTTTCTTTTTCCTAAATAAAGAGGAGGTAATTTACTATATTCGGGCTCTCTATTAAAAATTCTTTTAGGCTCTGCTTTTAGGATATTTCTGATTGTATTTTCAAGTTTTTTATAATCCCCTTCTCCTACGTGCCTGTATAAAATCTTCCCATCATCCATAACTATTTGTGTTGGCCAGAAATCAATGCCTAGCTTCTTAATTATTTTTTTATGCTTGTCAACAACAACAGGAAAAGTTATACTGCGCTTTTTTAAAGCATGCAAAATAGTTTCGCTATTTTTCTCAAATTCCCATTCAGGAGGATGTATCAGTATAGTCTCTAGCCCGTATTTCTTATATTTTTTATCGATTTTTTTGATAAATCTTAAAGAGCGCAAACAATTCATGCAGCTATAAGAAAAAATATCCAGTAATAGTAATTGGCTGGAAGTCATCTCATATATTTTTCTATATCCGCGCTTTTTGCGATATAAGCTGCTATAAGCAATTTTATTGTATCACCAATTATAAAAGGCAAGACCCAGCCGACAAATATGGCGCTCCATGGAAGGTCCGTTACAATCTTTCCCTGTATTGAGCCAAGAATGTATATTACTAAAGTGCCGGCAAACATTGCAAGAGCTATGTCATCTATCTTTTTCTTTTTCAAATAGAACACCAAGAACAAAAGCGCTATTAATATAGTGATGCTAAGAATAATTATTATTGACCTTTGCATGCTGGACAGCATTGAAATCATTGGAAGATAGCTTTTTGAACTGCTGTCCCATAATTTCATTATGCCTATATTTAGTGTAGAGTCTATAAAAACAATTGCTATCAAGGCAATCACTACAATAAACGAAAGATATTTTATAAAAGATGTTAAATTTTTCTTTTCCAGCATTTTTCCAACCACAAAGGCTGCAATAAAATAGCTGAATAGATAGCCTCCTGAAGGGCCTAGCAATGCGCCAATTCCAGAGCCCCCGCCGGCAAAAACAGGCAATCCCAAAGCTCCAACAAGAATGTATAGTATCATTGCCAACGCGCCATAATAAGGGCCCAACATAGCTCCTGAAAGCAAGACCATCAATGTCTGCAGTGTTATTGGAACAGGCGTAAATCCCAAAGGAATCTTAAACGGAGAAACTGCTGCTGTTAAAGCTGCAAACAATGCAGCAAAAACCATGCCTTTGATGTAGGTTGGTTGTTTGGGTTTTTTCACTCATTATCACCATCTCTATAACCTCCATTTTTCCTACTGTAACGCCCAACAAAAGGGGTTTTTATAGCAGAGAAGATAGCAGAAGCATATTTTTCAATTCTGTTAAGTGTACCTTTAAGTGTCATAAGTTGTGTATATCTCTCTTTTACCCCTTGTTTTACTGTATTAAATCTTGGAGGCATATTTTGTGTTAATCCTTGTATATTCAAATATAACTCAGCCCCTATATTAGTGGGCATTGTTGTTTTTACTGAACCCAATTTTGTTTTTTCTTCTTTTCTTCCATATCGGGGATTATAATTTATTCCTAATTCTGTATACAATGATTTTAATGTTCCCAAAAGGTTTTTTAGAACTATAGGGTCATCTGCTCCTACCCAGCTTGGCAGGCTTGTTGATTCTAATACCCTAGATTTATTTTCTGGCAAAAAATCATCTATTGTAGCTCTATTATCTGTCTTAACAATTGCCATATTAACCACCTCTATTCTTATGTTTTTATTGCTTATTTAAAAACTTTGCTTTTTATTTCTTTTTAATCAGAATTTTCCAGTCAGTGCCGTTAATCTTTTTAACTTCCAAAACCTTATGGCCTTCGTCATTCATGCTTCTCGGAATGTTTTCAATGGCTTCTTTATTATTTAAGATTACTTCCAAAACCTGGCCAGAGCCAATCTGCTCAATAGCCAGCTTGGATTTTACAAATGTGAATGGGCAGACTTCTCCTTTTATGTTTATTGACTTGCCTATTTTAACCATTTTACACCCCAGAACAGAAATGCTCGTAGTCTATTAACTCCTTTATCTTTGGATTTTTTCCGCATAGCGGGCAGTTAGGGTCTTTTTTTAATTTAACCTCTTTGAATGACATGTCTAAAGCATCATAAAGCAGCAGCCTTCCTTTTAAGGATTTGCCCAGCCCAAGTATAAACTTTAATGTTTCAGTTGCCTGTATCAAGCCAATAAGGCCAGGCAATACGCCTAAAACGCCTGCTTCCTGGCATGAAGGGATTTCTCCCGGCGGCGGAGGAAATGGATGCAAACACCTGTAACACGGCCCATCATCTGGAATAAATACAGTTGCCCTTCCCTCAAACCTGAATACGGAGCCATAAACATTGGGCTTTTTGTCAAAATAGCATGCATCATTCACTAAATATCTTGTTGCAAAATTATCGCAGCCATCAACAACTACATCATAGTCCTTGATTATCTTTTTAACATTTTTTGATGTTAATTTTTCAGCATAAGTTATTACCTTAACATCGGGATTCAGCGCCTCAAGAGTTTCTTTTGCGGATTCAACCTTTAGTTTATCAACATCCTTATGGCTGTGCAATATCTGCCTTTGTAAGTTGGAAACATCAACTTTGTCCATGTCTATAATACCTATTGTTCCAACACCTGCTGCAGCCAGGTAAATCGCTATAGGCGAGCCTAAGCCGCCTGCTCCAACGCAAAGCACTTTAGCCTTGTTAATCTTCTTCTGGCCTTTGCCGCCTATCTCAGGCATTACAATGTGCCTTGCATACCTTCTTATTTGCTCGTCATTAAATCCTAAATCTTCTGCCATTTTCAATTGTCTTGCGCTTCAACATCCTCCACAATTATTTCCAATTTTTTTAAATAATCCTCAGCTTTTTTTATCTCTCCAACATCCCCATCAAGCTCCAATAAAACCCACCCATAATCACCAGTTACATTTGCCTTTCTTATGTTTGTCACTACCTTGAACTTATGGCCAAGATTATAGATTAATGGCTCTTTAATCAGCTTTTTCGGAAATGTCAGATTTAATACTTTTTTTGCCATTTTTATCTTCCTCCTTGTATGATCAGCCGCCAGCAATAGCCGGCACAATAGTTATTTCCTTTTTCCCTTCTGTTTTTGTGTTTTTTCCCTGCAAAAACCTTATATCCTCTTCATCTACATATATGTTAATAAACTTTCTTATTTCCCCTTTCTCATCCAACAGCCTCTTTTTGATTCCGGGATAAGCCTTCTCTAAATTTTCAATTATCTCGCTTACTGTTTCTCCGTCAGCTTCCACTGTTCCCTGCTCTTTAGTAAATTTTCTCAAAGGTGTCGGGATTTTTACATTAATCATTTTATCTGCCTCCTGTCAGGTGTTTATGCCTTCCAAAATCAACTTTGTTCCATGCTCTCTCATGGAAATAATAGCCAAATAACTTGATTATTGTATCAGCAAGCCCAATGCCTATTGACAATGCTGCTTTTCCCGTAAATAAAAAAGCAACTATTGCTGTTATGAACGTTGCAATAATCCTCCATGTTGCTGTTTTTGCAATGCTTCTTTTACGGCTGTCCAGATTAATCACCTTGTTTTGTTTCTCTTAATAATATTTTAGCATCTTCCTCAAAACCATGCTCTTTGGCAGCTTCCAGCAAATCATCTTCTATCCTGCCAAGCCCGGTTCCTGTGATATTAGCAACAACAATATCATCCTCCTTGAACAAGCCAAGCTTTGCTGCTTTTGTAATCCCTGCAATTGTAACGCCGCCAACAAACTGGGAAAATATTCCTTCCTTGAAGTATAAATCCAGGTTTGCCCTTACAATATCTTTTTCAGTTACCTTAAAGCCGCCGCCTTTGCTCTCTTTGATTACATCCAAAGCCTGATGTCCTGAGCCGGGCTTTCCAATGGCAATGCTTTTTGCAATTGTTTTTGGGTTTTTTATTGGAATAATATCTTCTTTGCCAATCGCATCAATTATTGGCGAGCATGTTTCTGGCTGAACGCCCCACATTCTTACTGGATTGTGGAACAACCCAAGCCCTTTTAGCTCATTTATCCCCTTGTATGCAGAGCAAAACAAAGCTCCAGAGCCAAGCGGGTAAAAGAGATTAACTGTTTTGTCCTTATCCACTATTTTTTTTAACTGCAATGCTGTTTCTATGCCGGATGTTTTCGAGCCTTCTTTATAATACGGCCTAAAGCTGTTGTTAGGGACAAAATTTACTTTTTTTCCTGTACTTTTAACTGATTCCTCATTTGCTTTGTCGCAGTCATTCATTGATTTTATATTGCAGTCATCATAGCTTAAATCAAGCTCGTTTAAATCGTCTGGATTTGATAAATATCTCCTTATAGCGCCTTTTTTTATTTTTCCAAGGCTTTTTGGAACATAAATATTGGCTTTTATTCCTGTCTTTTTTGCAAAATATGCAGATGAGATTGCCAAATTGCCTGTTGAAGCCACATAAACAGAGTTATATCCGGATTCAAGTGCTTTGTTAAATGCTAATGTGACTGGCCTGTCTTTGAATGACCTTGTCGGCAATGCCTCAGTGCAGTCTAACTTTAAAAATAATATGATTCCCAGCTCCTTGCCAATTGCTTTTGACTCAACCAAAGGCGTAAACGGCCTGTCTGCTGAAACTTTGATTTCATCTATTGGCAGTAATTCCTTTAATTTCCAGAATGTGTCTGGCCGCTTGTTCAGTTCTTTTTCTGTTAAAATTCTTTTTATCTTATCATAGTCATATTTTATGTCTAACGGGCCAAAACATACATCATAGCAGACATTAACTAAAATAGTGCCTTGCTCTTTTTTTAGCCTTTCAAGTGAATAAATCTCACCGCATGACAGGCATTGCAGATGCTTTACAAACCCAATTTTGGCCGTAGTATTATCTATATTCTCCATTATAGCTGGAATCTTTATTCTCATTTAAATAGGTTTTTGATAGAAATATTCTTATTGGAATATCCAACCCACATTCTTATTTTGCCAAAAAAGCAAAACCTTTTAATAATATTCTAATATTCTCATTCTGAATAAATGGGAGGGATGAAAATATGGCTGAAGCAGAGGAAATTTTGGAGAAGGTAAGAGAACAAAAACCATTAGTCCATCATATAACCAACTGGGTTACAATATATGACTGCGCTAATATAACCAGGGCTATAGGCGCTTTGCCTGTTATGGCCCATGCCAAAGAGGAAGTGGAGCAAATGGCTTCTATATCCGGCGCCTTAGTGCTCAATATTGGAACTTTAACTGTTGATTTGGTTGAAGCAATGATTTTGGCCGGGAAAAAAGCAAACGAAAAAAAGATTCCTGTTGTGTTAGACGCAGTTGGTGTTGGGGCAACTAAATTAAGGGACGATAAAGCCCTGGAGATAATGGAAAAGATACATGTTGACATTATTAAAGGCAATTCTTCTGAAATTGGCAGGTTAGCCGGCGCTAAATCAGAGACAAAGGGAGTGGAAGCGATTTCAGTGGAAGGGAATTTAGTGGATATTGCCAAGAAATTAGCCAGTGAGAGGGAATGCACTGTCGTGATAACCGGAAAAGAGGATGTTATATCCAACGGCAATGATGTTTATATCTGCAAAAATGGCCACGAGATGATGGGGAAGTTTGTTGGCACTGGCTGCATGGCAGCTTCTGTGATTGGGGCTTTTGCTGCAGTCGAAAAGGATTATGCCAAAGCTGCTGCTGCTGCACTGGCTTGTTTCGGCATAGCCGGTGAATTAGCAGCAAGAACAAGCACGGGGCCGGGAACATATAAAGAGCATTTCTATGATGAGATATTTAATCTGGACAAAGACACAATAACTGATATGATTAAATTAGAAAAAGCTGGGCAAGATGTTAAAAAATAGTATGGATAAGGTTGATCTTTATTTTATAACCGACAGCAAATTAACAAAAAAATCAGTGCTTGATGATGTTAAATCAGCAGTTAAGGCAGGCGTTAAAATAGTCCAGTACAGGGAAAAAGAAAAAAGCACAAAAGAGATGATTGAGGAAGCAAAAAGAATAAAGGATATTTGCGATAAAAACAATGTTATTTTTTTGATTAACGACAGGGTGGATATCTGTTTGGCTGTAAATGCTGATGGCGCCCATCTTGGCTCGGATGACATGCCTTATGATGCAGCAAGAAAGTTATTGCCTGACAAAATAATTGGCTTGACTGCACATAATGTTGAAGAGGCAATTGAAGCAGAAAAGATAGGCGCGGATTATATTGGTGTTTCACCGATATTTGAGACAAAAACAAAATTAGATGCCGGCAAGCCTACAGGTTTACAGTTAATTAAAGAGGTTAAAAAAAGAGTAAAGATTCCTTTTGCAGCAATTGGAGGCATAAACTTAGAAAATTTAAACTCTGTCTTGGAAGCAGGGGCTAAATCAGTTGTTGCTATTTCAGCTATTGTGACAAAAGATGATGTGGAAGGGGAATGCAAGAAATTTATAAAAATGATTAACCAATATCAATAAATAAAAATGAGATAAGTAATTAGGTTAAACCAGCAGCTTTCTTTTTCAAATAAAGCTGCTCAAAGAAAAGGCCCAAAACAAAATGACACAACTAAGCAAGGCAAAATTCGGCGAAACAACAAAAGAAATGGAGATTGTTGCTAAAGGGGAGAATATAAATATAAAAGAATTAGCCAAAAATATTGCAGAAGGCAAGGCTGTAATTCTTGCTTCAGCATTGCATAAAGGAGTAAAGCCAGTTGGCATCGGCGCTGGCTTAAGGACAAAAATAAATGCAAATATCGGCTCCAGCCCTGTAAAAGCTGATTTAGATTATGAACTGGAAAAATTAAGAATTGCCATAAAAGCAGGCACAGACACAGTAATGGACTTAAGCATAGGCGGCAGTATAGACGAGATTAGGAGGGAGATTATAAAAAATTCACCTATACCGGTTGGCACTGTTCCTATTTACCAGGCTGTTGTTGAAAAAGACAGCATAATTGATTTAACCGCTGATGATTTTATAAAAGGCATTAAAAAACATATTGAAGACGGCGTTGATTTTATAACGGTGCACTGCGGTGTTACAAAAGATTCTGTAAGCTTATTAAAAAACAGGCTTATGGGTGTTGTCTCAAGGGGCGGCTCTTTTTTGGTTAAATGGATGCAGCATAACAACAAAGAAAACCCTTTGTATGAGAATTTTGATAAGATATTGTTTTGGGCAAAAAAATATGATGTAACATTAAGCCTGGGCGATGGCTTAAGGCCCGGCTGCCTGAAAGACGCAACAGACAAAGCGCAGATACATGAATTAAAGAAATTGGGTGAGTTGGCAAAAAAAGCCAAGGAAGAGGATGTGCAGGTTATAATAGAAGGGCCCGGGCATGTCCCAATAGACCAGATAAAGATGAATATTGATTTGGAGAAAGAATACTGCAATAATGCCCCTTTCTATGTGCTTGGGCCATTAGTTACTGATGTTGCTCCCGGCTATGACCATATAACCAGCGCTATAGGCGGGGCTTTGGCGGCAATGTACGGAGCTGATTTTCTCTGCTATGTCACCCCATCAGAACATTTGGCTTTACCTACCCTGGAAGACGTTAAAGAAGGCGTTATTGCCAGCAGGATAGCTGCCCACGCAGCAGATATTGCTAAAAAAACACCCAATGCAAGAAGCTGGGATGATAAGATGTCAAAAGCAAGGGCTGACCTGAATTGGGAAGAGATGTTTAAATTGGCTATAGATACCGACAAGGCAAAGAAAATAAGAGAGCAATGCGGGGTTAAGGACCTGGATGCCTGCTCAATGTGTGGCAAGTTTTGCTCTGTTAAGTTGAACAAAGAATTCAGAAAATGAAGATTAGAAAGTATTGGCATATTATTTTTGTTATTTTAGCTTGGTCTTCCACTCCGGTTGTTACAAAGATTCTCTTAAAAACATTAAAGCCAATTGAGATTTTATTTTATGCATTTTTATTTGCAATAATAAGCTTGTTTGTTATAATCTTATTCAATGGAACTCATAAAGAAATAAAGAAATATTCAAAGAAAGATATCTCTTATCTGATATTTTTGGGTTTTTTGGGAATTTTTCTTCACAATCTTTTTTATGTGAATGGCTTTAAGCTTGTTCCTGCTGTTGAGGCAAATGTTTTAAATTATCTATGGCCTGTGCTGATAGTGGTTTTTTCTATTTTTTTGTTGAAGGATAAAATCACATCCAAAAAGATAATTGCAATAATATTGGGTTTTATCGGAGCTTATCTTGTCTTAACTAATGGAAACGTAATTCCTATTTTTACAAATTTAAAGGGGGATCTTTTGATGATAGCTGGAGCCTGCGCATGGGCATTATTCTCTGTTCTAGGAAGCAAACACAAATATGAGGATTACAGCTCTATGTTTTTAGAGATGGTTTTTGGTTTTGCCTTCATAGCTATATTAATGGCTTTGACCTCCTCTTTTAGATTGCTGCCAGCTAAAGAAATTTTATTGCTGGCTTATTTAGGCTTAATTACCAAGGGGCTGGCTTTCCCATTCTGGATGATAAGCATAAAGAATATTGGCAGGGCAAAAACAGCAAATTTAGCTTACCTATCGCCATTTATTGCTTTATTGTTAATCAACATATTTTTAGGTGAGGCAATTCGCTGGTTTTATATAGTGGCTTTAATATTAATTATTGGTGGGGTTTTGCTGCAGGAAAGAAAATGCGGATAAAAGCTATCGGCGGGGAATTTGCATTAATAAAAAGGATAACAAAAGCTGCTAAGGGCAGGGATATAATCAAAGGCATAGGTGATGATGCAGCTGTTATTAAAGCCAGTGGTAAATTATTAGCTATTACAACAGACACATTAGTGGAAGGTGACCATTTCAGCTTTAAATGGTTCACACCAAAACAGGTCGGAAAAAAAGCAATAGAAATTAACGCTTCTGATATTGGAGCAATGGGCGCTGTTCCAAAATATGTTCTGGTTTCATTGGTTTTGCCTGCGGATATTGATGTTGAAACAGTTGATGAAATTTACAACGGAATGTGGGAAGCAGGAAAGAAATACAACACAAAGATTATTGGCGGCAATATGACTCATGGCAAGGAGCTTGTTATTGATATTGACATGATTGGTGAAGCAAAAAAGGAAAATTTGAAGTTTAGGAGCAATGCAAAGCCCGGTGATTTTATTTTTGTAAGCGGCGATTTAGGCGCTTCAACAGCTGGTTTAAAGTTATTTTTAAAAAATGTCAAAGGCCATGATTACGTGAAGAAAAAACATTTAGAGCCGGAAGCAAAGTTTTACAAAGTAAGGAAATTCTTAAAATATATTAACGCAATGATTGATGTTTCTGATGGGCTGGCATCTGATATCACTAGGATTTGCGAGCAAAGCAATGTTGGGGCTGTTATCTTTAAGGATAACGTTCCTATAAAAGATGAGACTAGAAGGGCAGCTAAAGATGTTGGAAAAGATGCTGTAGACTATGCTTTGTACGGCGGCGAGGATTTTGAGCTGATTTATACTGTTTCTGAAAAGAAGTTGAATAAGGTTAAGGGTTTTTTGGTTGGAGAAATAACAAAGAAGAAGGGGGTTAGATTATATTCCGATGGTAAGGAAAGATTGATTAGTAAGCATGGGTATGATCATTTTTTAATAAAGTAAACCCAATTAAAACCAAAAAGTTTATATATAACATATGATTTACAATTCATATGAAATGCAAATCATATAATCTTTTCTTTGAGACAATTGCATCAAAGATAAGGCTAAATATATTGGAGTTACTGCAAAGAAAGCCAATGAGCGTAAATGAAATCTGTTTCGAGCTAAAGGAAGAGCAAAGCAAGATATCCCATAATCTAAAAAGAATGGTTGATTGCCATATTCTGGATGTAAAAAAGGAAGGGAAAAAAAGGATTTATTTTTTAAATAAAGACACGATTGTTCCCTTAATGGGCATCGTGGACAAGCACGTTAGCAAATACTGCCAGGAAATATGCAAATCAAAGGTGGAATCATGAAAATCTATTTAGACCATGCCGCAACGACCGCTGTAGACAAAGAAGTAATCAAGGCTATGCTGCCATATTTTGATGATAAATTTGGAAATGCCTCCAGCCTGCACCAATTCGGGCAGGAAGCTAAGGAAGCGTTGGAAAAAAGCAGGGAAACAGTAGCTAAACTAATTAATGCAGACCCCAGAGAGATAATTTTTACATCAGGCGGCACTGAATCAGATAACTGGGCGATTAAAAAAATAGCATTTACAAATGAAGACAAAGGAAACCATATTATAACAAGCAGAATAGAGCATCACGCTGTTTTGGAAAGCTGTGAATTTTTAGGAAAGAATGGATTTAAAGTAACTTATCTGCCAGTTGATAGATATGGCAGGGTAAACCCAGAGGATGTAAAAAAAGCAATAACAAAAAGTACTGTGCTGGTAACTATAATGCATGCTAACAATGAAATAGGAACAATTGAGCCAATAGAAGAAATAGGCAAGATCTGCAAAGAAAAAGGAGTTTATTTCCATACAGATGCTGTTCAAACTGTCGGAAAAGTGCCGATAGATGTTAAAAAGATGAATGTTGATTTACTGAGCTGCAGTTCGCATAAGCTTTACGGCCCGAAAGGGGTTGGATTTTTGTATGTAAAAAAAGGAACTAAGATAGCGCCAATGATACATGGAGGAGGCCATGAGTTTTGCTTAAGGTCTGGAACAGAGAATATAGCCGGAATCGCCGGCTTTGCCAAGGCCTGCGAATTGGCGCAAAAAAATATGGAGAAATGGAACAGCCACGAGAAAAAATTAAGGGATAAATTAGTTAAGGGGGTTTTGGAAAGGATACCGGAAAGCTGGCTTAACGGGCATCCTGAAAAAAGGCTGGAAGGAAATGCTAATTTTTGCTTTAAGTGTATTGAAGGCGAATCATTAATTTTACATTTAGATGATAAAGGAGTAGCAGCTTCGACCGGCTCTGCTTGCTCAACAAAAGAATTAAAGCCAAGCCATGTTTTAACAGCAATTGGATTAAGCCCTGTTGATGCGCATGGCAGCTTAAGATTAACTTTGGGAAAAGATAGTACAGAAAAAGAAATTGATTATGTTTTAGGGGTTTTGCCGGGGATAGTAGCTGATTTGAGAAAAATAAGCCCGTTGTGGAAAGGTGATAGATAATGTACAGCGAAAAGGTGATGGAGCATTTTAGGAATCCGCATAATTTAGGAGAAATAAAAGATGCAGATGCTATTGGCAAGATAGGAAATCCTGTGTGCGGAGACATGATGTGGGTTTACATCAAAGTTGGGAAAAATAAGAAAGGGGAAGAGATATTAGAAGATATAAAAGTAAAAACCTTCGGCTGTGTTGCAGCTATAGCAACTTCTAGTATGATAACTGAGTTAGCAATTGGCAAGACTTTAGAAGAAGCTAAAAAAATAACAAGGGATAATATAGCAAGAGCCTTAGAGGGCCTTCCGGCGATAAAAATGCACTGCTCTAATCTGGCTGCTGACGGCCTGCACAAAGCAATTGAGGAGTACGAAAAAAGGAAAACAAAGGTTTAAATATTATCTAAATCTTCCAGCAAAAATGGACAACAAAAAACTCGGATTAATTCTTGTAGTGTTTTCAGTTATATTGTTTGTTTTATTGGGCATTATCAGGGTTTCTGTATACAATGCTTATGAGCCACAGATTACTTATTACGGCGAATCATGCCCTTCTGATCCAAAGATTTGCCCGCATTCCCTAAGGGAAAAGGCTTTAATACCAATTAATGCAGGCTTTGTAATAGCATTTGGAATATTAAGCTTAGGCATTTACCTTATATTCTTTGAAAAAGGCCAGAAAGAATTAATAAAAACACTGAAAGAAACAAAGGAAGAAAAGCTTGGAGAGGAGAAATTCGGTATTTTGCTTTCGGGGCTGGATGAAGGCGAGAAAAAAGCGATAAAAGCAGTTAAAGAGCAGGACGGCATAACCCAGGCTACGTTAAGGATAAGGACAGATTTAAGCAAAACCAAGCTAAGCATAGTTTTGGCAGGGCTTGAAAAAAAGGGCTTGATAAAAAAGGTTGTTAAAGGGAAAACAAACCAGATTTTCCTTAAAAAAGCAATTTAAAGCCCTTCTAAACGATTCTGAACATAAATAAGGCTTTTTTGGCAAAAAGAGATAACTTTTATAGCACGGTTTAAGGGGTTAATTATATATAAAAAACCATATAACTGCTTATAAGAATTGAAATAGTCATTGATAATAACAAAAAAATAATAAAAAATTAAAAGCGGCGGGGTAAGAAAATGGAGCATGAGCATACAAAACATAAAAAACAATATCAGCTAGAGATAATAACTATCAGTTTAATAGCAGTTGTTGCTGTTTTGATTTTATTTAACCAGTGGCAGATAAATACGATTTCCGGCAATATTTACCAAGCAAGAGGGATTGGAGGCAGGGTTAGTTTAGGTGGAGGAGGAGACCTTTCTAAGGTTGATGTAAACGAAATAAAATCAACAGCACAGGCAGTTGCTGCTTTGTTTCCAATAGGCCAGATAAAGACAACAGAAGATGCTATTGCAATGATGATACCCACTGGTACACCGGAATATGGGCAGGCAATGGGTGTTTCATTTGACGATCCTGTAAAGTCTATGGAATCGATGGCAAAGGCTTATCCTGCATTAAAGCAGCAAGCCCAGCAAAACCAGCAAATATGGCAGCGTTATTTAAATCTGGCTGCTGCTCCAAGAGGAATTTCATGCGAGTTCTGCTGCGGGGTTGGGCCTCAAGGCATTGATGCAAAAGGCAACCTTAAATGCGGCTGCCAGCATCTTCCAGCAATCCATACAGTCACACTTTGGCTGATGATGAATACAGATTATAGCGATGCTCAAATCTTAAGAGAAGTAATGAGATGGAGATCATTATTCTTCCCAAAAGATATGGTTGAGCTGGCTTTAAAAATATCTGGCGGCGATAGTTCAGTATTAAAAGATTTACCAGGAATGGTAGGAGGCTGTTAAAATGAATAAAAATTTGATTATAGCAATTGTGCTTGCAGTTTTAGTTTTAATTTCCATTGTGCAAGCAGTACAGTTGAATAGCTTAAGGACAAAGGTTAGCGAGATAGGCACGACAGGCACAAGCTCCCAGAAGGTAAGCGTTGGCTCTGGCAGCGATAGCAGCGGGCCACAAGGAACAGCTTTGCCAAGCAATATACAGAATTTACCGCAGATGGTTGGCGGCTGCTGATTAAAAATGGCAAAGGTCAAAATTAATACAGCCAGTATAGAGATTATCCTGCTGGCTGCCTTAGGAATTGTTTTGCTGTTAAATCTTTTTTTATCCGGCAGCATTAATACAAAGATAGGTGAAAAGATAAGCTTGGTAAAGGAATTAGCTAAACCGGCAAATCTTCAGTTAACCATTATCACTGACAAGAACTGCAAAGACTGCTTCAGCATAGCACAAACTGCTGATTCTATAAAGAAAGCAAATGTCAATATTTTAAAAGAAGAGGAATTGGATATAAGCTCGGCCAAAGCACTTATCAGCAAATATGGCATAAAAGTAATTCCTACTATTATTATAACGGGAGAGATAAACAAAACCAATTTTGGGGATTTTGAAGAGAAAGGCAATGCCCTGGTGTTTGCAAAACAGACGCCGCCTTACACTGATGCTGTCTCCGGCAAAATTTTGGGAAAAGTCTCATTAATCCATCTCAAAGATAAAAGCTGCGATAAATGCACCGACTTAACAACAATTATAGACGGGCTTAAGCAGAGCGCAAAGATAGTTGATGAAAAAACATTGGATATAAGCTCTTCTGAAGGAAAAGAGCTGATTAAGAAATACTCTATTGAGCAAGTTCCTACATTAATATTATCAAATGAGTTATCAGTTTATACAACAATCAGCCAAGGGTGGAGCAATGTAGGGACTGTAGAGAAAGACGGAAGCTATGTTGTAAGGGAAATCAGCCCGCCATATATCAATGCATCTACAAACAAGCTAGTTGGCTTGGTTGATTTAACTATGCTGACAGACAAAAGCTGCGCCAGCTGCTATGATGTCACGCTTCATAAGCCAATCCTAGTCAGGTTCAGTGTTGATGTAACTAGTGAAAAAACAGTTGACATAGCAGATAATGAAGGAAAAGAGCTGATTAAGAAATATGATATCAAGCTAGCGCCAACAATAATTCTTTCCAAAGATGCAGGCGTTTACACTGCTTTAAAGCAGATATGGCCGCAGGTAGGCTCTATAGAAGACGATGGAACTTATGTATTTAGAGATGTTAAACAAATGGGCAGCTACAAAGATTTGGAAAAAGGAGAGGTCATCCAGGCCAGCAAATAAAATGATGCCAAACAAGAATATTAAGTTAGCAATAATAAGCATAGGCGTTATAATAATTGTAGCTCTCGGCATATTTGCCATAGGCTCAAGAAAAAATAATATGCAAGGAGCAGCTATAACAGAAACTAAGCTTTCTCCAGATGAATTAAAAAATGAGATTTACCCAAAATTTATTTGCCCTTGCTGCGGCCAGCCGCTGGACAAAAATAATATCTGTTGCGGGGCTGCTAAAGAGAGGATAGATTATATTGACACTTTAGCAGATGCAGGCCTTTCTGAAAAAGAGATCATCATAGGTGCTGTTAAAAAATACGGAATAACCAGCTTGGCAAGCAGCTCTTTGCAGGAAGAGATAAAAGAAGAGATCAGCAAGAGCGCCAAAGAAGATAGCCCGAAGATAGTTATTGAGCCAGGCTATTACAATTTCGGCGATGTGAGCCAGTCAAAAGGCATAACAACCACAACATTTACAATAAAGAATGAAGGCAAAAGCGAGCTTGTGATAGACAGTATGGAGTCTTCATGCATGTGCACAACTGCTTCTGTAATAAATAACGGCGAGGAAGGCCCGATATTTGGGATGAGTATGCACGGCAATAACCCTAAAGACTGGCAGACTGTAATAAAGCCAGGGGAGAGCGCGGAATTAAAGATATATTATGACCCAAATGTGCATGGAGAGCTAAGGGGCCTTATAACAAGAACAATTGATATATACTCAAATGACCCTATTAATTTCCAAAAGCAGGTAAAGATTGAGCTTAATCAGGTAGCTTAAATACTGTCAAGAACCACCCGTCATAGACGGGTGGCATGAATGCAAGGTCCGCAAGCCATCCCGTGAATATGGGTGGTTCTTGAGCATGCTCAAAAATATACCATAATCACAAACAATATTGGACTTCGTTCATCAGTCATAGACTGATGGTATATTTTTGACATATTAAAAACTAATATGATACCAACATTATGGAAAATAAACAATCAAAAAATTACTCTGCATTTATTATCCTGGCTGCAGTACTGGCAGTTATAGCCCTGTTTGGGGTGTATGGCTATGCCAACATAAACAAAGGAGCACCAAAGATAGAGATTACACCTAACTCGTACGATTTTGGTGATATTCCATACGAGAAAGTTGAGCATAATTTTTTAATTAAAAATACTGGAACAAAGCTTTTAGAAATTAAAGGTGTAAGCACTTCCTGCGGCTGCACGAAAGCATCAGTTGATTCAGAGCAGATAATGCCCGGCGAAACTACAAACTTACTGGTAACATTTGACCCAAATATTATGGGTGATAATGAGGTAGGAAAGATTTTGAGGGTAATATATGTCAAGAGCAATGACCCTGAGCAGCCAGAGGTTGAGATTAAGATAACTGCTAATGTTGTAAAACAATAGATGGAGGTTGAAAAAAATGGAGCTAAAAACAATATTAATTTTAAGTTTGGTGGTTGGTTTGATCGTGTTATCAGGCTGTGAAACGCAAAGCAGCAACAGCCCACCGCCATCAGGGCCAATGGGCGGCGGTTGTGGTGTCGCGCCTAATGTTGTAGAGGACAACAATTTGATAGATATTGAAGCACTAACAACTCAGAATACTGCTTCAAACAGCCTGTAAAGCAAGGTTAAAATGCTGGATAAAGAAAAACAGAGGGAGATGTCAGAACAAGCCAGGCTGGAGCATGAAGAGAAGGCTAAGAGAGAAGAGGAAGATAAAAGATTAAAAGAGAAAGGTAAGAAAAAGAAGCTTGTTTTAACATTATCTATAGTTTTCCTGATTGTGTTAGCAATAGCTGTTCCGGCCTATCTTTATAATACGGGGCCAGGAAGGTATGACAATTTTGCAAAATGCCTGGCAGAGAAAGGGGCAGTCATGTATGGTGCAATAGAATGGTGCCATTACACAAAAGCACAAGCGAGGATGTTTGGCAAGTCATACAAATATATCGACTATGAGGACTACAGAAAATTAGAAGGCATCAGGGAAACTCCCACATGGGTCATTAATGGCGAAAGGCATGAAGGAGTGCAGTCGTTTGAAAGGTTAGCAGAATTAACTGGCTGCAGCTATAGCTAAGAATGAAAATAAAAAAATTCTTTAATTGTATTCTTGTATTTCTCGTAGTTATACTTCTATTGCCTGCTGCTTATCCTGTCACTGGTGAAGAGGTGATAATTTACTACAATAAAGCCTGCGGCGGATGCACGGATTATATCAGTGAACACCTTATTCCCATGCTGAAGGAAATGGGATTTAACAATATAGTGATGAAAGATTATGTAAATGACCAAACAAACAGGGCTGGATTGAATAAGATAAATGAGGAGATTGGCGTTCCACCCAAGCTGCAGGGGCATTTTACAATCTTTATCGGCAAAAGGATTGTCCTTGAAGGGCATGTTCCCCATGAGATAATTGACTATCTTTTAAAAGAAGAAAACAGGGGTAAATTTGACAAAATACTTGTTTACCAGGACGAGATGGAGGATGCCAAAAGCTACAAAGCATGGGCTTTTAAGGGCGAGGTTAAAGAATACACTATTGGCACGCCGATAACAGAATATCTAAGCTGGTTCAATGAGAATAAAGACGAGCTGAAAACGCCAGATAACTTAAAAACAGGATTAAACCCAAAAAAGTTTCTTCCATTATTGCTGATAACTGGCTTGTTTGACGGATTGAATCCGTGCGCATTTGCTGTTTTATTGTTTTTTATAGCATTTCTGTATACAATCCACAGGACAAAGACACATATCCTAAAAGTAGGCACTATCTATATACTAATGATTTATCTGGCATATCTTGGGATTGGCGTGGGACTATTAAAGGCATTTATGATGATTGGGGTGCACCACCTAATGGGGAAGATAGCATCCTGGCTGGTTATTGTTTTGGGCTTGATTAATATAAAGGATTATTTCTGGTATGGCAAATGGTTTACATTAAGCACGCCAAAAGTAAGCAGGGAGTTTATTAATAGATGGATACAGAAGGCAACAATACCTGCTACGATTGTTGTTGGCTTTTTGGTTGGCTTATGCACTTTCCCCTGCTCTGGCGGGCCTTATGTCGCTATTCTTGGTTTATTGGCAGCAAAAACAACCTACTTTGTTGGGATGATGTATCTATTGATTTATAATGTAATGTTTGTGCTTCCTTTGGTTGTTATTCTGTTATTCTTTTCAAACAGAAGGGTTATAGGCAAGGTATCAAGATGGGAGGCAGAAGAGAAAAAGCCAATAAAGCTTATTATGGGCTTATTGATGATTGCTTTAGGCGTTATAATTTTGATATTTTTTGTGTGAGGTGGAAAAATGAAAAAGATGATATTTTTGTTGATATTGCTGAGCTTTCCAATTGTTCTGGCGCATACTGATGAGTTTGGGGAAGCTTCCAGCATGCATTTTATGCACAGGGGAGCATTAAAATTCCCCGTATGGTCATATTATGCTGAGATAGTGGAGCATTTGGTTATGGTTATAGTTGTTGCTGTTGCGCTGTATGCTGTGTACGGAACATTTTCTAAGTTCCATATAGAGAAGAAAGGGACATTAAATCTGTTTGTGTATGGATTTTTGTTTATCGGCATTGGCGAGCTGTTAACATTATTGCATCATTTTTTAATATACCCTTTGGGTGTATTAAATGCAGTCTTTAACCATGGGTTATTAGTAATAGGCATCGTATTATTAGGCATTGGCTTTGTTAAATTGATAAGATACGAGGAAGGCAAGAAAAGGAAAAGGTGATGAAAAATGTTTGGATTATTTAAAAGAAAAGACCCCATATGCGGGATGAAGGAAGAGAAAGGCAAGGGAATTGAAAAGCACGGAAAATGGTTCTGCAATGAAAGCTGCTTGAAAGAGTACGAGAAAGCAGTTGAAAAAAGCAGCAAGGAAACTGGCGGCGGGTGCTGCTGCCATTAGATAATTTATGGTGAACAGAAAGATATTGCTCATTTTTTTATTGTTACTTCTAGTTATACCTTTTGCATTTTCGCAGTTAGAGCTGCCAGAGAATATAAAAAAAATACAAGAGTACAACAAAGAGTATGCGCAGGACTTTTTGGGAAAGATATCAATACCTATAGTTTTTATTGCCGGAATTCTTTCTTTGCTGTCTCCCTGCATATTGCCTATTCTGCCTGCGTTTTTTGCTTATACATTCAAGGAGAAAAAAGAAATCAGCAAGATGACTTCTCTCTTTTTTTTAGGGTTTAGCCTTGTTTTTGTGGCAATGGGTATTTTGGGGGTGATTATCGGCAAGGCATCTTTGGTTTTATTGCAGGACAAGATTTGGTTTTTAATCCTGATAGTCGGCATTCTGCTTATAGCTTTGGGAATTATGTCAATATTAGGAAAAGGATTCCATGGAATTGTTAAGCAAAGGAGATTCCAGGATGATAAGCTGGGTGTTTTTGTTTTTGGGGTATTTTTTGCGCTTGGATGGAGCGCCTGCTTAGGCCCGGTGATAACAGGGATAATCCTGATGATATCTGTCATTGGGAATTTCTTCACAGGCGCATATCTTATGTTTTTCTATTCTTTGGGCATATTTATCCCTTTTTTCATTCTTTCATTCTTCTATGATAAGTATAATCTTTCAAAATCAAGATTTATCATTGGAAAGGAAATCAGAATTTTTGATAAAAAGATAAACAGCACAAACCTGTTATCGGGCGTATTGCTGATTATTATTGGCATTGTCTTTGTCATTTACAGAAACACGCGGATAATAAATGGGTTTGACCCTTTCAGAATTAAGAATTATTTTTTTGAATTCCAAAGGCTTTTGCTGGAGAATACATTTTTGTTTAATGTGATAGGCATTATAGCTTTTGTAATTTTTGCTTATTTTTTATTGAAATTTTTAAAGAGGAGAAATAAAAAATGATTAAATACATAAAAGAAAAAATAATCGGAGCAATAGGGAGTATTTCAGGCATTGCCAGCATATTTGGCTCCTGGCAGGTCTGCCATAACATATGCCTTGGCATAGTAGCGCTTTTAAGTGTTATAGGCATAACGATAACCGGAATGCCTTTGCTGTTCCTTACAAAGGTTGCTGTGCCGTTCTGGATAGCTGCTTTTGTATTGCTGGTAGTTACAATTGTTATTTACTTAAAGAAAAAATGCATATCTCCCAAGCTGATAATTTTTAACAGCGGCCTTATTATTGCAGGCATTCCTTTCCAGCCATTGCAAAAATTTTCAAAAATTTTCTGGGTGATAGGCGGATTATTAGCTGTTTTGAGCATATCTCTCTTTATAAAAGACAAAATTAAAATTAAAAAGGTGAAAAAATGAAAGGCAATTATAAAGATTATATATTGTATGGAATATTGGCTTTAGTAATTATAGGGCTGATATTCTCATTTAGCGGCTTTTTTAGTGGTTCTTCGGGAAATAATATTGGTGTAAATCCAAATGTGCCTGCAACAACCGCCGTTGGAACGGGCTTTAAACCAATAAATACCGGCAGCACAAATGACGGTGATGTTTCAATAGAATTAACACCCCAGAAAGTTGCTAATGGCCAGCTTAAGGTTAATATTGCAGCAAATACGCATTCTGTTGACATAAGCCAGTTTGATTTAAGGAAAATAACAACGCTAGAGTATGGCGGAAAAAAAATTAACCCT
>Ga0209211_10004119_pt1 | contig 22999 bp, 17 predicted proteins | sample RifGroA2_FD_183992 | JGI IMG/M metagenome (GOLD analysis project Ga0209211, IMG submission 183992) | Groundwater microbial communities from Rifle, Colorado, USA - Groundwater A2 (SPAdes) (version 2) | ecosystem: Environmental > Aquatic > Deep subsurface > Groundwater | place: Rifle, Colorado...
TGATCTTCTTGATAATATACAAAAAGATGTTTATCTGCCATTTAATTATTCAACTAATTATCCAACTGTTTCAAATACTTTAATCAATAAAGAGATCCAATTTACATTATTCCAGCGATTCTGGGCGTTTGCTATTGCGCATACTCACACTGCGAATCTGATAGGAATTGCATTGTTAAGTAATCAGAATATTGCAGCGATTCTGCATCGTGTTGATATGCTAAAAACGCATCAGTTTAATGCAACAAATGTAAGTTATACTCGCGATATTTATCTTAATGATCCACCACAGCAGATAATAGATGTGTTTGGCAAAACTAAAATATATCTTGATAGGATGAATGAGCTTGCAAAGCAATATAATTTTACTTTTATCATTGTAGTAATACCAGCAAAAGAGCAAGTTGATATTGATGCATATAAACAGTTCATAGAAAAAGAAGAATTAAACGAATCTGCTGTTGCGATGTTAGCACCTAATTATGTATTGCAGCAATATGCGCAGCAGAATGAAGTGATTGTAATAGATCCAATTACACTTTTTAGAGAAAAAAATAAACAGCAAAAGTTATATTTTGTGATTGACGGGCATTATAAAGAGCAAGGGCATGCATTATTAGCAGATGTTTTGTACGAAAGATTAATAAATAATGAGATAATTACTAAATAAATAATGGAAGAAAAAATTTTAGATACAAAAGAAATGAAAGAAAATAATGAACAAGGTATTCAAGAAAGTAAAAAAGATTTTGCTGAATTTAAACCAAAAAGATTCCAATTGCTCAGCGATGTATGGTCGTTTATGAAAGTGAGAAAAAAATGGTGGTTGCTGCCAATTATTGTGCTTCTTATTTTAGTCGGAACATTAATTGTTATAGGACAAAGTTCAGCTTTGTCGCCGTTTATCTATGCGTTGTTTTGAAAGAGATTAGTAACATTTATTAAGACTAATATATTTCTTCTTTTATGGCAGATCTAGAATCTAAAACTAATATACCTCTTCCTGAGGTACATCTCCAAGTTGATGAAGATGAGTATAGCTTTTATGTAGAGCTGCCTGTGCCTGTAAGGTTATATAGCTTAATTTTGCTAGAAAGAAGAATTTTTTCAGCTACAACAACAATAACAAGCTATAGGGCACGTGTTTTGAAATCTGATTTTGGTTTTTTTAGTTTATTATGTCTAAATGAAACTGTTTTGCCTTGTGAAAATAAAACTTATGGGTCCATACAGAGTTCTTTTAAAAGAGATTCTGTAAGTGGAGATTGGGAAAATTTTTCGATTGTTTCATCTCATAAAAAATATAGTTCAGGTTCTTATGAGAAAATAGCATTAGATATGCTGCTTAAAAAAACAGAAGAATTGAGGCAGCAAGGATTTCAAGCAGAACACCAACAACCATAAGTGGAATAAAAGCATTCTTGTTAAGCAAACCTGTTTTATGCATTCTTGAAATCTATACAGCATTCTGCGCATAAGGAGTTTCTAGTTCTTTTTTAGATTTCCAGAAGAAATACGCAATTACTATCATTGTTGAAACAGGTGTTATCCAGCTAGGAATGTGTAGACCAAAGCTTTCTGCAAGCATTATTGTTCCTAATAATAAGATTGAGTACATTGCTCCGTTCTTTAAGTATTTGTATTTCTTGACTGTTTCTAAGTGGCCAACTGTGAATCTTCGCAATACATATGCTCCTATACCATTGCCTACTAGAATCAATGGAATTGAAAGAGTGAATGCAAATGCACCAAGAACTCCGTCAATTGAGAATGTTGTGTCAATCACTTCTAAATATAATATTTTGCTGATATCTGATTTAACACTTTTTCCTTCAAGCAGCTTTTTTTCTTCTTCTTCTGCATTTTGTTTAAATCCATGTGTAATAAAGAATGCAGTTGAGCCTATTACAGCGGAAAATGCCATAACTGGATTTTTTTTCAATGAAAACCAAACAATAGTTGTTAAAAGAATTGAAACAACTGCATAAAACCATACTCCTTGTGCATGGAAAAACTTTTCTCCTTTTAATCCATAATTCTTATGTTCTAAGAAAAGCCAGTGGAAAAACAAGAAAATGAGAAATATAGCACCACCCATAAATAAGATTGGTGTTGATTGTTCAATTGTTTCAGCAACTTTTGGATCATTGCTGAATGTAGCTGTTAGTGAGCCAATAAAACCTAAGCTTGGATTTGTAATCCAAATAATTACCCATGGCAATAATCCACGAACCATGATAACAGCAAACAAAAATCCCCATAATAGAAACCAGCGTCTTGCTTTTTGTCCCATTGTTGATAGAACTTCTGCATTAATAATTGCATTGTCTAAACTGCTGATTATTTCAAACAGTGCTAAGCCAATGACAATTAGAATCATTGTAAAGATATCAACCATTTTTTATAAAGAATAAATATAGATTTATAAAGTTATGCACAAGCTTTATAAAAACACTCCTTTTCCAGAGTAATATAATAATAGGTGTTTATATGTACAAAAATCAGACAATTGCATTAGTAATTCCAGCGTATAATGAAGAAAAACTGATCAAACCAACATTGCAGCATGTGCCTGAAAGTGTTGATAAGATTTATGTAGTTGATGATGCTTCAACAGATTGTATGGCAGATGTAGTTAAGACTTTTATGAAGAAAGATAAGAGAATTACATTGTTGCAGCATCGTAAAAATAAGGGTGTTGGTCAAGGAATTATTACAGGCTATCAACAGGCAATCAAAGATAATTATGATATTACTGTTGTTATTGGCGGTGATCATCAGATGGATCTTAAAGACTTGCCAAACTTTCTTGATCCGATTATTGCAGGAGAAGCTGATTATACCAAAGGCAATAGGTTTCTTTATGCAGAAGGAATTCCTGATGTAATGCCATTTGCCAGGCAGTTTGGAAATTCTATATTATCATTAATGACTAAATTAGCTTCAGGATATTACCAATTGTTTGATGCTATGGACGGGTATACTGCAATCAATCGAAAGGCATTGCTTACAGTAAATTGGAAAAAAGCATGGAAAGGCTATGGTTATCCAGCAGATTTCTTAATAAGGATGAATGCTTATGGATTAAAAGTAAAGGATGTTCCTAGAAAAGCAATTTATTTGTCTGGTGAGAGACAATCACAGATAAAAATAATCAAGTATATGATTAAAGTTACTCCTATGATGATTCGAGGATTTTTTTGGAGATTGTGGACTAAAAATATCTTAAGAGACTTTCATCCTCTTGTTTTCTTTTATGTAATGGGTTTAGTTGTGTTTCCAATAGGGCTTGCAATAGGATTATGGATATTGTCAAGGCTATTAATGTCAAGAGGATTGTCAATCAATTGGGTAATTTTATGTGCTTTGCTTATCATTACAGGATTCCAATCATTGTTATTTGCAATGTTTTTTGATATGGAACAATCAAAATAATTTTTTGCTATGCAAAAAATTATTTTGAGTGAAAGGAAGCGAGGGACTAAGAAATAAATAATAGGGTATAATAATAGGGCATAAGGTATATATGTGTAATAGAACATAAAGTATATGTGTGATGGACAATGACTGTAGAAAATAATAATAAAGAGGTTAAACAAAAATTGAAAATAATTACTGTTGCAGGAGCACGACCAAATTTTATGAAAGTTGCTCCTTTTTTGAAGGCTTTAGAAAAAGCAAATGAATCATCAACTAATTGTGCTATTATTTCTATGCTTGTACATACTGGACAGCATTATGATATAAATATGTCAGATGTTTTCTTTAAAAATCTCCAGATAAAACAGCCAGAATATCATCTTGGTATTGGCGGCGCTGCTGTAGGAAGTATTGTTGAGCAGACAGCAAGGATTATGGTTGAGTTTGAAAAAGTATTGGTAAAAGAAAAGCCTGATCTTGTTGTTGTTGTTGGAGATGTAACGTCTACAATTTCTTGTGCGTTAACTTCTGCAAGATATGGTGTGAAAGTAGCTCATATTGAAGCTGGATTGAGAAGTTTTGACAGGACAATGCCAGAAGAAATTAATAGAATATTAACAGATCAAATTTCAGAGCTCTTGTTTGTTACTGAAGAATCAGGTGTTAAAAACTTAAAAAATGAAGGTATTTCTGATAATAAAATATTTCTTGTTGGAAATCTTATGATTGACAGCTTGGTGCAATTTAAGGAAGTAGCAGCAAAGTCTACAATTCTGCAAGAGCTCGGTTTAGAAAAAGAAAAATATATTGCAGCAACTCTGCATAGGCCAAGCAGTGTTGATGATAAACAAACATTTGCTAACTTGCTTGATGCATTTGAAAAAATCCAGACGAAAATGAAGATTGTATTGCCATTGCATCCAAGAAGCAGAAAAAAATTGCAGGAGTTTGGATTGCAGTCAAAAGTTGAGAATATGAAAAATCTCTTGATTGTTGAGCCAATAGGATATTTTGATTTCCTTAGATTAATGATGGATGCTAAGCTTGTTATTACAGATTCAGGTGGAATACAAGAAGAAACAACTTTTCTTGGAATACCCTGTTTAACAACAAGAAATAATACAGAACGGCCATCGACAATTGAGTTAGGCACTAATGTTTTAGTTGGATTGGATAAGAATAAGCTTGTTGATGAAGCATTGAAAGTTTTGTCAGGAAATGCTAAAAAAGGTGTTGTACCTCCTTTATGGGATGGAAAGGCAGCTGAAAGAGCTGTTAAGATTATAGTTGAATATTTGAAAATAAGATCATAGCTGAAAGCTTAGGATGATATTATGGTACGGCAGATAGAGCAATTAGGAAATTCTGACAAATGGATTAATCGATTTTTGTGGAAAGGATTATGGATACTCTTATTGCCTATTGCGTTACTTTATTTATTTCTATTATTCTCAATTGGATTCAAAAGTGCAGGTTTTACTCTCTTATCTTTCATATGTACAACAATTCTCTTTTTTCTACCTGCATATTTGACTACATTGTTCTTTTCCGGAACAATATTATTAAGAATAGTGTTAATGTTTGCATTTGCTCCAATCTATTTGTATATAACTTTCTTTTTGTTTGATCAATTTTTTAGAATCACTAAGGTAACTATAATTGTTGCTTATCTAATATATATCTTTGTGCTGTTATTTGGAGCTTTTTTTGCAAAGAAAAAACTCTTTCCTGATGGTGCAGTTTTATTTCTCTCTGATTTTAGTTTACGATTGAGCAAACAAAAGCTGATAAAAATACTATTTTTTCTAAGTCTTGTGCTGATATTGTGGATTGCTGTTGTTCTGCCATATTTTACACAAGATAATCTTCATTTTATGGTCTCAGCAGATATTGCAGAGCATATAAAAGAAACAGGACATTATCCTTTTGTTACAGGAATTCATAATAGTGTTTGGGTTGTTTATTATCCGCCATTAGTGCCTTATGTGATGTCTGAGGCAAGCATTCTTGTACTTCATTCCTTGTTGCCTTTGCTTTATTTTATTGCATTTTTATTGTTGTTGTATTATTATTGTAAAGAACATAAACTAGGGGTAATGGTTTTTTATTTTGTTTTCTTCTTATTGGTTTCATCAACTGTAATTACAAGAATATTTGTTTCACAAATAACAAATGATATATTTACATTATTCTTTACAATGTTATTGTTATATTTCTTTAGTTCTAAAGATTTATTTAATCTAACAGAAAATAAATTCTATCTGTTGATATTATTTATAGGATTTAGTTTTTTGATAAGATCCTATCTAGGAATAGCTGCAGTATTATTATTCTTAATAATCTTGTTTTTTCGTTGGGATGATTTTTCTATTTTCTTCAAAAATCATTCTTTTGAGATGATATGTGCTTGTGTTTTAGCTTTGTTTTTTGCTGCAAGCTGGTATGGGCATGTGTATTATACAACAGGCAATCCTTTTTATTCAATTCCAAGTAATTTTTTTAAAGTTCAATATGATGAAAATCCAGCTCTCCAAAAAGAGATTGCATTATTGGCTGAGAAATCATTGCAGTTAACATGGCATGGGAGCATCTCTGAGAAAATAAATGGAATATTTTTTTCAAAGCTGTCTTTTGAATCTTTTCAGAGTTTTACCAAATCTTTTTTTATTTCAATGTCAAATATTGCTGCAAATCCTTTTAGTCTGCTTATTATCTTATTATTGCTTTTGTTCTTATTTGTACCATCTGTGCAAAGGAAGAATCATAGGCAATTATTTACAATAAATATTATCTTTTTTGTGCTGATATTCTTATTGTGGTTGTTTGTTAATAATTCATTGCAAAGCCCAAAATTCTTTTATCTGGCTGTGCCTAGCGTATATATATTTGCAGCATTTGGATTGTTTTTATTTCTGCAGAAGATCAATGCTGTGAAAATGTATCAGATTATAATTATATGTCTGTTTGCAGTGTTTCTAATCAATCTTGTTTATCTAGGCCTTGGTAGTCTACAACAGGATTTTTCTATATTAAAAAATCCATTTGCTTCGCAGGAAAAAGCTGCAGAGATTGAATTTAAAGAGATTCCTCTTTTTGCATCGTATATTGAATTGCAGCAAGGAGAGCAGATATTATTTTTATCAAGAGCAGAGACAACAGCAGCAGTTGCTTATTTCTTAGATGAGAAAGAGCAAATAAACAGCGAAGATAATAATAATAATAGAGAATATCTCTGGGAGTATTTATGGTATGATTCTGAAAAGGCAGTGCAGTTGCATGGGGCAAAAACAAAGGATGCAGTCATGCAGTTTTTGCTTGATAATAATGTTAAGTACATAATAATTGCAAAAGAAAGGCTTGCTTCAGAAGTGGCAGTGTATAAAGATGCAGAGCATCCTCAACTGCTTTCTGCTCTGCTTATTGCAGAAGATAAATCATTCAAGAAAGCTACAGAGACTTCTCAATTGAATTATGGTGGTATTGGGAAGAATCTGGTGCTGTATGAAGTTATTTATAGCTGAAGTGAAAAAAAGTTAAATAATCTCTCTTAGATTCTTTATTCCTTCATCCTTAACAATCTATATTTTGCAGAAAACTTGATCAGCTTTAAGATGAACTTCGGTGCTTCTCTTGCCAAGTTTATCTTGCTTTCTCCATGAATTCTGTCTTTAAAAGTAACTGGAATCTCAATTATCTTGTAACCTTTTACTTTTGTTAATATAATCATCTCAAGTAAAATTGAGTTTGTGTTTTCTCTAGTTTTGATATTTTTCCATGCGTTTCTTGTAATAGCACGAAAATTTGCGGTGAAATCAGAAATATTAATGCCAGAAAGAAATTTGTTCATCTTATTTCCAAATCTGCTGATAAACCATTTTACATAAATCCTGAACTTCTTTTTTTCATAGTTCTTGTCTGTTCCATGTCTTCCGCCTATTACAAGATCATAGCCTTCGTTTATCTTCTCTATAAATCTGAGAATATCTTTTGTGTCAAATGATAGGTCTGAATCCATTGAAATAATAATGTCATTCTTTGCTCTATTGTACCCTTCTCTTAATGCAGCGCCAATGCCTTCTTTTTTCTTTCTGAGAATAACTTTGACATTTCTGTAGCGTTTATTCATCTCTTCTGCTGCTGCTGCTGTTCCATCAGGAGATGAGTCATCTACTACAATTATCTCAAATCCATATTTGTTCTTCAGAAGCAAGTTTTCTATCTCTGGAATTAGAATTTCAATGTTTTTATTTTCGTTGTATGTAGGAAGAACTATTGAGATAGACTTAGAAGGTTTCTTGCTGCTTGTTTGTTTTGTTGTTTCCATTAATTTTTATAAGAATCTCTAATGTTTTTTAAATGTTACCATAATTGTTATAAACTAGCATTTCTTTATCATAGTAATGCAAGAAGAAAATAATTTGTTATCAAAGAATAAACTAGAAAAGAAAGTTCAGTCATCAGTAAGTATTATAGGGAAAGGAACTGTTTGGTTAACACTGAATCAGTTCATCTTTCTTTTTACTAGTTATATCACTTATGTTTACTTAGCTAGAAAATTAGGCGCTGAACTTTTTGGTGTGTATGGTGTTGTTATTTCTCTTGTTACTGTTGTGAGTATGGTATTAATAACAGGAACACAACAAGTTGTGGCAAAATTTGTAAGCGAGAATCCAGCACATGCAGAATTTATTAAAAGGAAAGCATTAAAGCTGCAACTTTTATTTTCTGGAAGTATTACAATAATCTATTTTTTACTCTCTTCTGCCACTGCATATCTTTTACACGATAAGAGTTTGATACCTTTTCTTCAATTGTCAGCGTTAATTATCTTATTTCACTCTTTGTTTTCAGTATTTATGGGTTATTTTAATGGATTAAAATTGTTTAAACAGCAAGCATTGTTTACAGCGACATATCATATCGTTAGAATGATATTGACAGTTATATTTGTTATGTTAGGCTATAAAGTATTTGGTGCAATTGGAGCTTTTGTGCTGTCTTCAATACTGTTTTTTGCAGCTTGCTTATTGTTTGTTGGATTTAATAAAATTGAAACTGAAAAGAATAATGCTACAATACAAAAAAGCGAAGCAGTGATACAGAAAGAAATTGTCACAACAAAACGTTTTATCTCTTTTTCTATTCCTATAATGCTGTATATTGTAGTTATTTATTTATTGATGAATATTGACTTGTTTTTCTTAAAATCATTGTCTGGAGCTGCAACTGCTAATCTTTATGCGGGATATTATACTGCTGTACAAACAATTGCAAGAATCCCCTATTTTGTTGTTGCGGCATTGCCTGTTGTGTTGTTTCCATTAGTGTCAAGCAGCAGCTTTGCGAAGAATGTCGAGAAGACTAAATATTATATTAAGCGAGGATTGCGATATACATTGCTTTTATTGCTGCCATTGACTGCTGCGATTGCTGCAACAGCAAAAGAGCTTTTGATACTGCTTTATTCTGCTGAATATGTTGTTGGTGCAAAAGCATTGTTTGTTTTGGTTATAGGAATGATGTTTTTAGGGATATTTACTTTGTTTACTACTTATATCTCAGGTTCAAACAAACCAAAGATGTCATTTTACTTAGCTTGTATCACACTTATTCTTGCAGTTCTGCTGAATTACTTTTTAGTTCAAAAATATAGCATGATTGGTGCTGCGGTTGCGACGGCAATTGCATTGTTTTTAGGTGTGATCATCATAGTTGTGTATGTTTATAGAGAATATGGAGTTTTGCTAGAGCTAGATTCATTTTTGCGAATATGTTATGCAACAGTTATTATGTATATTGCTGCATCTCTTGTGCATTTTACAGGATATATGTTGCTTGTTGAGTATCTTATTCTTGGAGTTGTTTATCTGCTAGTGCTGTACTTAAGCAAAGAGATAAATGAGGAAGATGTTGGATTTGTTAAGAGATTGATTGGGTGGATGTAAGTCTTAGAATTTTTCATTTGTTTATAAATCTTTTCTTTAGAACCTACTACTAAGTGATTACTCATTCACTTTTCCTAACAATCCTTTATCTTCATCAATATACAATCTATGCCATAGCTCTAATGTCAGTAGGCACCAAATCTCTTGTTTCCTGTTTTTTATACCTAAAGTATTTTGATTTAAAATCTTTTTAATATAATTGCGATTAAAGTATCCACGATTTATTGTTCTATCATCAAGTAAAATCTTGTAGATATAATTCTTTAACTTACCTTTGAACCATTTGTCCAATGGAACAGGAAAGCCTTGCTTTTTGTGGTCTAAAACTTTTCTCGGCAGTTCTTTTTCCATTGCTTTTCTGATTATATATTTTGGAGTCATATCTCTCATCTTGAATTTTATTGGAATACCTGCTGCAAATTCTACGATTGTGTGATCTAATATAGGTACTCTGCCCTCTAAAGAATTTGCCATATCCATCTTATCTTCTAATAATAAAAGCATAGGAAGATATGTTTTGACGTCTAAATACATGAACAAGTCAAATTTGTTCTTTGCAGTTGATTTCTTTGTTAGAAAATCAATGTATTCATAACAGTTGTAATTTTCAGTTTGTTCTGAGAATTCTTTTTTGAAGAGTTCTTTCTTTTCTTTTGTGTTGAAAAAACTGATTTTTGCTGTTCTTTGCATGCCTTCATTCCATAAAGTATAACCATAATAGCCCAAAAATCGCTTGAAGCCAACAATGTTAATTGCTTTGAAAATATGTTTTATTATTCTGAATGGAGATGCTTTTAATAAGAAAAAATCTTTAATCTCTTTGTTGATGTACAATGGCATATTGTATGGATAACCACATAATATTTCATCTCCGCCATGACCTGTGAGAACAACTTTAATTGTTTCAGCAGCTTCTTTTGCGACAAAATAAATTGGGAATGCTCCGCTTGGTGTTCGTGGTTCATCTAAGTGCCAGACGATTTTCATGAGTGTGTTTTCTAAGTCATCTTCTCTTGGGAATATCTCATGATAAATTGTATTGTTTTTCTCAGCAACTGCTTTGGCAAACTCACGTTCATCAAATCTGCCTCCTTCTTGTTTGAATGCTCCTGTAAATGTGTTTAATTTTTCATTGTTTCTTGCTTTCCATCGTGCAGCTAATGTTGTGATAGTGCTTGAATCAATGCCTCCAGAAAGATAGCAGCCAAGTGGAACATCACTCATCAACTGCATATTTACAGATCTGTCCAATAATTGTCTGAATTCATCGATATATTCTTTTTCGGTTTTGTTTCTGCTGTAATTAAATTGAAGATCCCAATATTCTCTGATCAAAACAGTGTTGTTCTCAACTATGATATAATGTCCTGGAAGCAGAAGCTTAATATTTTCAATGAATGTTTTGTCTCCGAATACGTTTTGGATTGTCATATAATCAACAATTGCTTTTTTGTTGACTATTCTTGGGATAGATTTGTCCTCTAATATTGATTTTAATTCACTTGAAAAAATAAACTTTTTCTCATCACAATAATAATACAATGGTTTAATACCAAGTCTGTCTCTTGCTAGAAAAAGTTTATTTTTTATTTTATCCAAAATTGCGAAAGCGAACATTCCGTTTAAGAAAGATAAACATTTCTCACCATATTCTTTGTAAGCATGGAGTACAACTTCTGTATCAGTTTTAGTGTAGAATTTGTGGCCTTTTTCTATCAGATCTTCTCTGAGATGTTTGTAATTATATATTTCTCCATTAAATGTTATCCAATAATTGCTATCTTTTGTGTGCAGAATTGGCTGCTGCTGTTCTTTTGTATCTATGATTGTCAATCGTCGATAGCCTAAACCAATATTATTTGTTATATGTATTCCTTGATTATCATGGCCGCGATGCTGGATGATAGCTGTCATCTTTTCTAAGAGAGCTTTGTCTACTTTTTTCTTGTCGAAGTTGTAGATACCTGTAATACCGCACATAATTATTTAGAATGAAGATGGGTTTATATTCTTTGTGAAGGCTAGTTGAATCTCTAAACAATTCTTCAATAACAACTTGCAATCGCAACATACATCCATGCCTGATTCCAGCGAAAAAAGACTGAATTGTTCACTTTTCCATTCTCAAAGTATTTGTAATAGAATTCATCTTTTCCATTGCTCATCTTCTCTATTGCAAACTGCAGAATGTTTTGCGCGAATTCTTTTTCTCCGGCAATCTGCATTGTGATAATTGCCTGCGCTACGTCGTGACAATCGATAGGATATGTTTTTTCTGGCGACCATTTTGGAAGATAGCCGTCGAATAAATTTTTCTTATAAAAAGCAAGACCTCGTTGAATTGCATCTTTGATAATATCTTTCTGTAGATTGTTTGATTTGCATTTTGTTAATATTTCATGAGCAATAGTTAATGCTTCTAAGATATAGCCAGTATGCCGATTGTCGACTTTATTTTCTTTAGTAGGCTCAGCATCAACAATGTATTTCCAGCTGCCGTCTTTCTCTTGGTGGTTTAAAGTAAACAAAACTGCTTTTTTTCCAATATCTAACAATTCTTTATTTTTGAAATATGTTCCATATCGTAATAGAAAAGCAGCTGCTATTGCATTGCCAGAGATTGCTTTGTGCTTGTCAATATGAGAATAATAAAAGCAGATGCCATCTTTGCCTTCATAATATTTATTATCTAACAAAAGAAACTCAATTGCGCTTTTTATTATTATTCTAATCTCTTTTTGTATCTTGATTGTTTCTTTTGTTTTTTTTTCATTATCCTGAATAATATAATAATCAAGCAATCCATGCAGAATTGGAGAAGTTACACAGGTTAAAGCAGTATTTGCCGGATACCTTGGAGACTGCCCCCAGCTAAAAGGCCAGCCCCAGCAAAAGTTTTGAAAATCGTGGCTTTTTGTTTGCTTTAATAAAAGAATAAGCGAGTTGTTTTCTTTGAGAATCTCAGCTTTTATTTGTTTGTCGCTTATTTTTTTATATAGCAGACAATTGCCTGCGATGATCAAGCCAAACGCTTTTGGATAGTAAATCTTTGGCAGACTTGAGAAAGCTTTGTTTGGAATCAACACGTGAAATGGCTTTAAGGTCTTTCTAATAACTGAGAGAAATGGAATGTTTCTGCTAAATAGTTTCTCATCTAATTGAAACGGATCAATTCCCTTGTATTCATTAGTCTTGAACCATCGGCGGAGATTAAGTGCTATTGTGTAAAGTTCGTCTTTTGAATATTGATGCTCCATTGAATTTAATAAAATATTAGAAGTATAAAAGAGTTGTGAAAATAAGATGATACTGAGAACTCATCAATCAGCTATAATCTCTATCTAACCAATTCCTTCAATAATTTCTTTGTCATTAATGGATAATCGCGCAAACGTGTTTGTTTTAGTTTTGCTGCAATTAATTTAATGTTGCCAGAAGATAATATCTTTTTTATGTAAACCCCATAAATCTGTTCTAAGCCTTCAACTGCTGCTTTTTCTGTTTCTTCAGGTAATTTTATTATTATTTTTGGTTTTAATTTTGCTAATGTTACATACTGCGACCAATCTTTTGTTTTCAGCAGACCTTCTTTGTCACACATGCGGTATAATTCTGTGCCAGGATATGGCTGGACAACAGTTATGCAGGATTCTTCTTTAATCAGAGAGCGTGCTAAATCGACTGTTTTTTGGATTGACTCTTTTGTCTCAAATGGAAATCCTATCAAAAAATTAACCCTTGGATTGATGCCTACTTTTTTTGTTAACTCTACTTTTTCTATCCCTTGTTTTACAGTAGTTGCTTTTTTCAGCCTCTTGAGGATTTCATCGTCTCCTGATTCAATGCCGTAATCAACCCATCTGCAGCCAGCATCATACATTTTTTTCAATAATTCTTCATCTACAATATTAATTCTAGCGTAACATCCCCAGGTAATATCTAACTTAGCATCAATAAAGCCCTGGCAAAGTTTCATTACAGCATCTTTGCTGATAGTCAATGTTGGGTCCATTATCCCAAAGTTCTTTACTCCATATTTTTCTTGGAGCATTTTAATTTCTTTGATCATATTTTCTGGGCTTCTTGTACGATGCTTATAACCATATAAAACATGAGGTGAACAAAAAATACATTGAAATGGGCAGCCTCTTCCAAAAATAATCTGGCCTTCAGGAGGAGAAATTGGCCTGGATTGATATTTCTTCATAGGTAATAATTCTCTGTCTGGAATTGGAAGAATGTCTAAGTTTTGTATCATTTGTCTTGGAATTGTTTTAAAAAATTTTCCTTCTTTTCTGAATGCTAAACCTTGTATATTTTGGAGTTGTTCATCATCTGCGTTAAATCCTTTATATGAAATCAAATCTTTTTGTGCAAATTCTAATAATGTTAATTCAGGCTCTGCCATGATAACAAAATCTAAACCTTTAATCTCCTGCAATGTTTGCTCTGGCAAAGCAGCTGCATGAAAACCATAGGCAAATGTTGGGATGTTCAGCTGCTGCTTAACTGCATTAATTGCATCTCTTACATCATTCATCATTGCTGTAGCAGATGTGAACATGTCTAATGATGTTGTAAAACCAGCGATGCTAACTTTCTCATTCTTGAGTCTTTCAATAACATCATTTATTGTGAGATCTTCAATGACCGCATCAATAAGAATAACTTCTATCTTGTTTTCTTTCAGATAAGTTCCAAGATATGCCATATCTAATGGATAATATTCTCTGATGTAATGTTTTATCTGCGCATCCTTGATTGGTGCTTTGATGATTGCTATCTTCATAAAAAACTTCACTCCGTTCGTTTTTTATTAGTTATTAACTAATTATTGTTTCATACGCTTGTGATAGATTATCAACTTGTTTTTCCCAATTATACTTTTCTTCAACAATTTTTCTGCCGTTTTTTCCCATTAATTTCGTTAATTCTGAATTTCTTATAAAGTTATCTATTTTCTCTGCAATATCTTTTGGACTGCTTGGATCGACTACAAAACCGCAGTTTCCTTCTTTGACAACTTTCTCCATTTCTGGAAGATTGCTGACAAGCAATGGAATATTTCCTGCAAGATATTCAAATATTTTGTTTGGATTTCCGAATTTGTTGTTGAAAGACGGCAGAAGCAAGTTAACACCAATGTCACTTGCAAGAATATAATTTGGAATGTCATCATAAGGAACATGGCCAAGAATATATACATCATCTGCATTGCTTTGTTTTGCTATTTGCCTTAATTCCTCAATGTATGGTCCTTCGCCGACGATAAGAATGATGCAATCAGTTTTCATGTATTTTTTTGCTTCAATCAAATATTGCAAACCACGAATCTTTTTTACAATCCCTTCGTAGAGTACAATTGGTTTATCTTGTCTGCTATTCTGTCTTTCTTTTTTTACTTTTCTTATATTGTGTTTCTCTAACAATTCTTCTGCTTTTTTTTTGTCAGCCAATGCATCAAACCATGCAAGATCAATGCAATTAGAGACAATGAAGATTGGTTTTTTGTATTTCTTTAGCTGCTCAGCAATTGCATCATTTGTTGTGACAATTGCAGTTACTGGCATGGTTAGAAGTCTTTCTGCAATGGTGCCGAAGTAATACATAAGTTTTGATGAATCTCTTAAAACACTAGGGTAATGTTCATGTGAATCATAAATCAATGGCGTCCATCTGAAAAGCTTGATTGCTGCAGCAATATGGAGCGTGTTTAAATCATGCGCATGTAAAATGTCAAATTTCTTTTTTATTCCTTGAAAAATTGCATTGCAGGTGTAAAAAAATATGTAAAGGGATAAGAAAAAAATCTGTAACAGCTTAGGCATTTGATCATAATTATTTGGAAGTTGCGGACCAAGGTGTTTAACTGAGAATTCTTTGTAATCTTCTTTTGCATAATTTCCTTTGTATTTCCATGCATGGATTGTTACTGAATAGCCGCGTTTGCCTAAGCTTTTTGCTTCTTTTAACACTCTTGGATCTGGGTTAAAATCTTTCAAAAGCAGCATAAGGATTGATTTCATAAAAATTTCTCACAAACATAATGAATCTGCTCTTCTGTCATCTCTGGATACATAGGCAATGAAAGAATCTGTTTTGCATATTGCTCTGATATTGGAAATGTGCCTTCTGGAATGTTTAAATGCTTGTATGCTCTTTGCTGGTGCAATGGGATAGGATAATGAATCTGTGTTGCTATTCCTTGTTTCTTTAGAATTTCCATTATTTCTTCTCTATTCTTGTTTAAAATGCGGATAACATAGAGGTGATAAATATGTTTGTTAAAAGAAGATTCAATTGGTGTTACAATCCCTTTAACATCTGCTAATAATTTGTTGTATAAAGCAGCATTTTTTCTTCTCATGCTGTTCCAACTATCAAGATATTTTAATTTAATACTCAAAATTGCTGTTTGGAGAGCGTCAATTCTTTCATTATATCCTTCCAATGAATGCTCATATTTTTCGCCAGGCAACCGTCCATGATTTCTATATGCATTTACTAGTTCTGCAATTTTTTCATTGTTTGTTACAACTGCTCCAGCGTCACCATAAGCGCCAAGGTTTTTTCCTGGATAAAATGAGAAGCAGGCAATATCTGCAATTGGAACTCTTTTTCCGTGATGTTCAGCACCATGTGCTTGTGCTGCATCCTCAATGATAAGGAGATGATGTTTATCAGCGATTTCTTTCAATGCTTTGATATTAGCACATTGTCCATATAAATGTACTGGAAGAATTGCTTTTGTTTTTGATGTTATTGCTTTTTCTACTTCTGTTGGATTTATAGTGTAGGTTTCAGGATCACAATCGACAAGCTTTATCTTTGCACCAGTCTGCGAAATTGCTTCTGTTGTTGCAATGAATGTGTTTGCTGCAGTGATAACTTCATCACCTTGTCTTATACCTGCTGCTTTTAATGCTAAGTACAATGCAGATGTGCCTGAGCTTACACCAGAGCAGAATCTTGCTCCACAAAATTGTGCAAATTCTTTTTCAAAGCTTGCTACATTCTGTCCCATGATGAAATCTGTATTGCTGACTACTTCGCTTATTTTTGCATCAATTTCTTGTTTTATCTGATTATATTGTGCTTTTAAGTCAACAAATGGAATATTCATAAAAAATTCCTCCATTTATCTCAACTCAAGATCTGTCCTTATTTTTGCAGATTCAATCGCTAATTCACAAATTTTGGTAGTATAATATTCTTCTTCTCCAATGTTTATTATCTTTTTAATCTCTTCTTTGATATCTTGGTTCTGCTCTTTATAATTCTGGGCACAATCAATAAAATGAGTAAGCTGCGCTTTTAATGGCTCGTTTTTTCTGATTTCTATATTTTTTTCTTTTTCAGCCAATACCAGCTTTTCAGTAATCTCCAAAGGATATCTTATCATGATCTGCTCGAGAAAATCAATGTATACTTTTTCTTTTGCAGCAATCACCCACATATCTCTTTTCTTTAAAGGATGGCAGCAGCTTACTTCTAAGTCAGCATAAAAATTTCCGTAATCTAACAAAATATTTGCGCAGTCTTCATGTATATTATTCAAATAAGTTGTTTTTTTGCAATAGACTCGCTTTGGCCGTTCTTCTAATGTAAAGTTTAGAATGTCAATTAAGTGGATACCTAGATTAAAGATGACACCAGAATCTTTTCGAGGCGGTTTGCTTGAGTGCGTGTATCGTGCAGTGATGTATTGTATTTTTCCAGTCTCTCCTGATTTAAGCAGTCTTTTTAATTCAATCACTGCTGGATTAAATCTAAATAAATAGCCAACAGAAAGCACAAGCTTTTTTTCCTTTGCGATCTGAACGAGTTCTTTTGCCTGCTTTGAATCTAATGTAATTGGTTTTTCTACAAGTACATGTTTGTTGCTGTTCAAACACTCTTTTACAATGCTATAATGCATGTCAGTTGGAACAACAACAGAAACAGCATCTACCTCTGCGAGCATGTCTTTATAGTTCTTGAAGTATTTTATCTTATGTTCGTCAGCAATACTTTTCTTGTTCTCATCAAGATCAGCTAATCCAACTAATTCGCATAGTTTTTCTCTTTCTAATTGTTTGTAAATCCTTAGGTGATTAATTCCCCATTTTCCAGTACCAATAACTCCAATTTTGATCATGAAGAAGGAGAGTTCAGGTCGATTTAAATAATTATTCCTTTTTCTTCCATTGAATATACAAACGTAATGAACATTTTATTGTCATTAAATAAAAAAGGTAAAATTAAAAAAAAGCAATCACTTTTTAAATAACTCTTTATTCTCTCTATTAAATAATTTACAATATTAATTTTATAATATTAATTAATGGTGAACTTATGGCAGATTATTGGACTGTGTTGCTTTTTTTTGTCTATAGCTTTGGATTTGGATATACTATACTAGATATACTGAAGATAAAAGAAGATGAACATTTCTTAACAAGAAATATAGTGCGTATTGGAATAGGATTGTCAATAATTCCAATTCTGGGTGTTTTTCTGAATATATTATATGTTCCTTTGTCATGGATTGTATTCTTGCTGCTAAGCATTGCTTACCCTGTTGTAAAATTGATATTATATTTTCATAAACATAATTATAATCTGCCAATGCCTGATTCTCATGTTAATTTTCTAAAAGTCAGCAAGAAGACATTGTTTATTATTGCTATTATCCTTTTAATGCTGGTTCAATTCTATATCATGCATAAAGGCGCTTTTGGTTATTCTTGGTTAGAAGATGGTGATCCTTGGCATCATGCCGTTACAACAAAATATTTTGCAGAGCAATTATCAACATCAAGACCGGCTGAAATAGGGCAGTTTGTGAATTATGTTGAGCCTTATCCTCCAGGATATGATTTGTTGATGTCAGTATTATATCAAACCTCTCAGCAGATGATGTGGACATTAAAATATTTCAACGTTTTGCTTCTCGCGCTTGCAGTGCTGTTCTTTGGAATTATGGCATATGAATTCACTAAATCTTATACAAAATCATTGTTTGCAACATTCTTGTTAGTAGCTATCCCTTCATTTCTTGGACATTTTATATGGTCTGAAACATTGGCGGTTGTGGCTTTTTTCCCTGCATTTTATTGTATAAGAAAATTGTTGGATGCAAATGAACAAGATTTGTTTATCAATAAATATGCTAGATATCTGCAAAAGTTTTGGATAACTAATAAATGGATGATTCCAGCTATATTGATAACTGCGTCTATTATGGTAACACAACCAATTGCTGCATTTATGTTTGGCGCTTTTATTATGATATATTGGTTTGTTGAATCACTTTACAGCAAGAAATTTGTTAAGACTATTTTTATGATTGCAGTGCTTGGATTATTGCTTTCTGTTGTTTTATACTGGGCTCCTGTAAAAGTGAAGTTTGATATTTTTGGATCCAGTGAGAAAACACAGACAACTTCAAAGTTTACAGAATTAAAATGGAAGATTCCAGGATCTGCTGATAAGATTTATACATTTAATGATTTTTTTATAACAAAATCATATAATATGATCAATCAACCAATAGGTGTTGGAATTTTTGTCTGCATACTCTTTTTTGTTTTTGCTGCGTCGTTATTGTTTACATTTAAAACATCTTTTGGAAAAGAAAATAAATGGCTATTGATTGTCTTGTTGTGGTTTTTGTTTGGGTTATTAGCTGTAAATGGAAGAAGATTGCCTGCGTATATATTACCATTTAGGATGTGGCCATTTATGGTAATAGGATTGGTGTTTTTAGCAACAGAAGGATTATGGTTCTTGCTGAAGATATTCCAGCGTTATCAATTAGCTCGTGTCATAATATTTACAGTTTTTTTTGTTGGAATTATTCTAACTTCAGGATATCATAAATATACTGTAAATACAGCAATCTGGCCGTTTAATAATTTCTTTATGTCGTATGAAGAAGCAAATGCATATACGTGGTTGTATAGTTTACCAAGGGATACAACTGTGTTTGAGTTTTGTTCTCCTAATGCAGATACTCGTGTTATGGCATATGATAAATTAGCATTTTCTTGGGATAAAGATGTGTTGGAGTTCAGGAAAAAAGAAAAAATTATGAACCATACAAATGAAGAGCTGTATTCATTCTTAAAACAGAAAAAGTTTGATTATTTCATTATCGACGGATACTGCATTTTTCATCAGGGTGTAAATGCAACAAACGTAAGATTAATGGAAATTGGAAATGATCCATCTAAATTTCAATTAATTTACAAATCAGATAAAGTTGGAGTTCCGTTTGTGTTTAAAGTTATCTAAAATTGCGAATTTCATTCAGCAATTTTAATACTAACAAGAAATTTATTTATCAACAATTATAGTTTTTGTTTCTCACCCTTTTCTAGGGCTAATTTTCTGACAATCTCCTCTAATCTTTTTGTATTTCTCCTATTTACGTTATAGAGATAGAAAATAACTACTGAAAAGAATGCAAATAAACTAATATTAATAAAATCAAGTGTTCTTTTTATGCTTAATTGCTCCATTATACCATATAAGAAACTAGGATATAATGTCATGAAAATGAAAAATAACCATACTAAAATCCACATGATTAAATCTGTTTTATTAAAATCTTTTCTCTTGAAAAATAAGACTGTCAAGTAAATCATTGCTATACCGAATGCCAATCCCATAAACTGTAGCCATAATAACATTTATTATCACCATTATTAAATTAGTAGTAACTAATTGCTGCAGTATTTCTAATCCTGCTTCTAACTATTTGCTAATAACCTATCCAAACTAATTACACACTCCTACTAATCTTCCACCATACCATCTTTACGACAATTCTTATACCATCAAATACTGTTGTTCCTTTATACTTATCATGGTAGATTGTCTGAATTGGTATTTCTTTATATTTAAGCTTATTCTTTCCGGCACGTGCAATCATCTCTGATTCCATACTGTAATCAAAAGACTGCCAGCGTATCTTTTGATATGCTTGTTTAGTGAAACATCTGTATCCAGATTGTGAATCTCTTACTTGTATGTTGTAGAGCAAGGAAAACATCGTGTTAATAAAAAAATTGCCGAATTTTAAAATTAATGGCATTTCACCAGTTAATTTTCTATAACCAAATATAATGTCTGCATTGTTTTCTTTCAGTACTTTAAGGAAATTTGGAATCTCTTTTGGTTCATGCTGCAAATCAGCATCCATTGCAATTATTATCTCTGCACCTTTTTTTATTGCATAATCGCAGCCTGTCTTTAATGCAGCGCCTTTGCCAAGGTTTATAATATGTCTAATTACTTGCACGCTTTGCTGCTTTGCTATTTCTGTTGTTGAATCTGAACTCCCATCATCAACAACAAGTATATTGTTAAAATATTCTGAATATCTTTTTGTTTCTTCAATTACCTTGCCTATATGTCTTTCTTCGTCTTTTGCAGGAATTATTATCCATACAATGTTTTGTTGTTCCATTTTTTGTTTATTTTCTTATTCAAAAAAAATGGGTTTAATACCCCGCAGCTCTGCTGCGACCCATTTTTAAGAGTAAAAATCCCTTTTTTGTTATTGAATGCCCCGCAGCTTGCTGCGATTGGGATTTTTACTTTTGATTATCTTACTGCTCTATCGGACTAAATACTTTTATCTTATCAGTGCAGTTCCAATCTACTTTCCATGTAAATACTTCTCCACCAGAAACTTGTTTTACATAGTCAAAGCTATCAAAACATGCTAATTCATGGCCTGAGTAAAAAAACATCCTATTGAACATGCTGTCAACTAGGTCAGGATGCATAATTAAGCTGTAAAAACTATTTTGTTTTGGAATGATTGAAACTCCAATGCCTTCTCCGTTGTTTGCAATCAATAAATCTGTTTCATAATTCTTCACAACAAAATGGCCGTCTGTGTCAATGTAAGATGCTTTTTTTGGATGCAACTTCTTTCCACCTTGCATTGTATAAACTTCATCATTTGTAGTATTTACTATAAATCCATTGCTGCAAACTAATGAGGTATAATTTGCAGTTAAACTACAAGGTGTAAAACCACTGTAATAAGTAGGCCAGACTGCAATCCATGAATTTGCCTGTTGCCCTGAACCAAAGGGTTTTATTTCTAAATATATCTTGTTTGCATCATCCTGTGTAAATTCTAATTCTTCAGTCATAAACTTCATTGCTTCTTCTTTTTTGTTGTTGTTAGCAAGATTGATCAATTTAGATTTTGTAAAATTCCATTTTCCAAAGTGCGCCCATACACCAGCTTTTCCAACCATATCCTCACTTGTTATGAAAAAGTTTTCAGGCAATTCTTTATCCTCACAAAATGCAAACATTGTAACATTATTCATTACTTCTTCTGGAATGTTGTATTTTTTCATCTCTTTTCTTGCTTTTTCAGGATCTTCCATGATTATTTTGTCAATTATCTTTTTTGTAGCGTATTCATCTTTGAGATAATTGTTTAGGTCATCAAAAGCAAGGTTTCCACCACAGTCAAGCATCTTTAGAATAGCAACTGCTTCCTTTTCATTGTTAGTCAGCAATGTTTTTCCAAGCCAGTGCGCTTGAGGCCGATTTTGGTTTCCGCCATCTAATGTTACAGCACGCTCGGTGATTGCTTTAAACCAGTGGCCAAAATCCCACCATGAATTAACAATTGCGTTTTCTTTTGAATTTGCTTTTATCTTAAGCAATGAGTTGTACCATTGATCATTCATATCAACAAAGCCAGAATAACGCACAGTATTGTATGAATCTTTTACTGGTTTTAAAATAATCAATACTGAGATCAGTGCAATTATTATGAAAATTATTGTTTTTTTCATGTCAAGTGTTTTTGACAGCCACTCTGAAATTTCTTTTACAATGATTCCTAATGCAAAGCCAAATGCTATTGCAAATGGAACAATAAACAATAAAACATATCTCACTGCGAAAACACTTGCATATAATGTAGAAACAAACCATGCAGTTATTAATACAGCATGCAATATATTTGTTTCATGATCTTTCTTCAGCATATCATATATTATCCGCACTATAAAGATTATTGACACCATTATAATAAATAAAAGCAGATTTGTGTTGAATTTATCATGAAATATTGCCAATAATAAAAACCAAACTGCACTTAAGATTATAAACAGTTTATCTTTCTTTATATTAGGAGTTAAACTAAAAACAATTCCTAAAAAGCAGAGAAATAAGAAAAATTTTCCGCCTGCTTCGCTGATGACTTGTACTAATGATAATGCATTTTGTTCTGCAACTGTTGTAAATACATTTGGCCATAATGTTGTTGTACCAACATCTTTGAAATGGATAACATCAAACGGACCTGATAATGCGTTTACTAAATCTCTTGTTGTACTAAATAAAGGTACGAAGATAATTATGCTAATAAGTAATGTTCCTATTATTATTAATGGTTTATTGATAGATCCTATGGAAAGTAACTTGCTGATTTTTTTTTCAGTTGTATTCTTTAATAAATCTTTAATTAAATCTCTGTTTATTATTATATTATAAATTAAGATCAATCCTAGTGTTCCAAAAATAAAATAAACAATAAACCACCAGCCAACCCATGCAAAACTGTACAAGCCTATTGATACACCTGCGAGAATTGTGTACATTATTCTTTTTGTCCA
>Ga0209211_10004122_pt1 | contig 22976 bp, 23 predicted proteins | sample RifGroA2_FD_183992 | JGI IMG/M metagenome (GOLD analysis project Ga0209211, IMG submission 183992) | Groundwater microbial communities from Rifle, Colorado, USA - Groundwater A2 (SPAdes) (version 2) | ecosystem: Environmental > Aquatic > Deep subsurface > Groundwater | place: Rifle, Colorado...
CCGATCTCAGGGTGATAGATGTTTCTTCAGGGAATCATGAAATAAAATTTGAATATAAATCAAAATTGTATGAAGTCGGTAAGATAATAAGTTTCTTTACTCTCTTAATTGTTATTCTTGTTTGTATAATCTTATTATTCTTTTTTCGGTAAGAAGCTTGTATAAAGTGAAAAAATTACATGAGTTTTTTCTTCTTTCAATGCTTTTTTTGATTTTCTGCTTAGATCATGATACGTTCTCATGAAACTGAATTCTATCTCCTCTCTGTCTAATTTATCTATTAATTGTTGTCTATTGTTACTATGTATGAGAAAGTATAGCCAAGCAGGTTCAGTGTTTTTTAAAGGAATTATTGGATTATATTTATTATATCTCGCAAACAATATCTTTGCATTCTCCCTTCTTTTTTGCATTATTTTCTCATATCTCTTAAACTGGTTCAATATTACATTTATTCCAAGCATTGGCATATTATAAGACTGAAACTTGCTTTTCCCGTCTTTTTTATCAAGTTCAATGCTCAGCAGATGCTTAGTTATAGGATATAAATAAGGATTAAAGAATAACGGAGCTATGGTCACTTCAATTATAGTCTTTGCTAATTCTAATCTCGAAAATTTTTTGACCCTAAATCTTTTCAAAGGCTTATCTGATGCAGCTAAACCTCCTACAAAGCCAATGCATTTGCTTATCCCGAAAGAATAAAACGCATAATCTCCAAATGTTCCAGCTAATCTGTTTTTATATCTTGCTCCTAAAGCAGCTGCGCAATCTTCGATAAATGTCACTTTATTTTTCTTGCACAAACTGGCTATCTTGTCTATTTCAGGCAAAAAACCAAAATTATAAGGAACAACTAAAGTATCTATCTTTCCAATTATCTCTTTAATTTCATCTACTTCAGCTACTGCGCCTGATTCATAAAATATTGGCTTGCATCCGGCTGCTTTTATTGCATCTAAAACAACATGGCAGGTAAATGCCTGTACTCCAACATTCTTAGCATTAGATTGCATTAGAATCTGTCTTAAAGCTTCCCTACCAGAACCTGTCCATTCTATGTGTTTATGTGGGATGTATTTCTTTAGATATTTAATATCTCTAGAATACTCAATTCTTCCGAAGAGGTCACTTATTCTAGGGGTTATTGATGTATGTGGGATTAACATTTGATGCTTCCTTAGTTATACTTTATCTCCTTGTTCATCTTTTTAAGGAATCTTGCAGGCACTCCAGCAACTATTATACCTGGCTTGACATCTTTGGTTACAACAGAGCCTGAAGCTACAAAAGAGTTTTCTCCTACAACTACTCCAGGAAGAATTATTGCGCCGCAACCAACATAGCTATTTTTTTTTATAGTTATTGGATTTATAGTGTTCCTCATATCATGCACAACAAGAATAGCTCTGAATGCAATTACAGTATTATCGCTTATAGAAATTAGATGTGGAAACTGATCATCTAAGAATGTTTCAATACCGATAAAAACATTTTTGCCTATCTTAACGCCAGATAACCTATATAAAAATATCCTTAGGCTATTGCTTATGCAATTTCTTGCCAATAAGCCAAGTATCTTATTCTTAAAAACTTTAACTATGTTCTGGTGTCTGCGTGGAATAGGCTTATTCATTTTTATCATACCTTCCTAATAAGTTCTTGATATAAGTTAAGATAATCTTTTACTAATTCTTTCCAGCTATATACCTTTAAGATTATATTCTTTGCTTTTTTTGACTCAACTAATGCTTTTTTGTTAGTAATCACCTCTAATAGGGCAGATCTTATTGCATCTGCACTATATGGCTCAATTATTTTGCCGATCCCATCTTCAATTAGGTGTTCACTTATTCCTGCGCCTTGAGTTACAATTATAGGAATACCCATTGCAGCTGCTTCTAATGCCACCAAACCAAAGCCTTCTTCAATATTAGGAGATGGCAAAACAAAGACATCGGCAATCGAATAAAACTCTTTTAATTTCTTATCATCTACAAAGCCAAAGAAAATCACTCTATCTTGCAAGCTTAATTTTTCGGTTAATTTTTCCAGTTCAGCCTCTCTTTCTCCACTTCCGACTATTAGTAGTTTAGAATTCGGAATTTCCTTTAAAAAGTCATTAAATGCATTAATGAGCAGATCAACTCTTTTATATTCTCTTAAGGCACCAACAAATAATATAATGTTATTTTTATCTATCTTAAGCTCTTTTCTCAGATTTGACTTTTTCTTTCCAGAATAGCGTTCAGTATCGACACCTAGTTTTAAAATGACTAGTTTATCTCTAAATAGTTGCAAAAGCCTTGATTTGTTAACCAATATATTACTGTGAACAATTATTCTATCGGCAAGCAACATATTTAATCTTAAAAAGATATTATTATAAATCTGAGCGAATATATTTGAGAATCCTTTCATAGTTATTTCTGCACCATGGCAATGTAGTATTATTGGTATGCCACATAACTTTGCATATAATATGCCTGCCTCAAGAAAAAAAGGGTGCGGATGGTGTAAATGTATTATATCTGGCTTTTTCTCCTTTATTAATGCAAAAATCAATCCTGGTGCTATAGGGGATTTTAGTATGGTTCTGGCATTTACTCTCTTAATCTTAATTCCTTCAATGAATTCTTCTTTTATATTACTGCCTATTGCAGAGCTGATTACTGTAACATCATGCCCTAGTGTGACCATTTCCTTGCTCAAATTATAAACAACAGATTCTATACCACCTTTATGCGGCAAAAAATAAGAGCATAGTTGTAATATTCTCATAATTCATCAGCTTATCTTATTTTAAGAAGTTTATAAATGTTTCTGGCAAGATTTATATAATAATCATTTTTACTTCTATTTATGGGAAAAATAAGCAAAGATAAAAGAAAATTCACACAAAATATTGTCTATGTCGGTTTATGTTCAATAATCATGGCATTACAGAAAGTGTTATTAGTTCCTATTTTAACAAAGACTCTGGGCGTACAAGATTATGGTGCATGGACAAATATTGTCAATACTGCTATGTTGTTAGGGGTAATCTCTTCTCTTGGATTGGGTCCAACATTTATTCGTCTAATGTCTTCTGAAAGGAATAAGCAAACAATTCGTAAGAGCATATCATTGGTATTCTTGATATTATTCATATCTGGTACAGTATTCTCTTTTATCAGCTTTTTATTATCAGATATTGTTGCAATTTTAATATTAAAAGACATACATTATTCTTTTTTTATAAAACTCTCAAGCTTACTTGTACTATTAGAGGCAGGGAATCTTATAGCGATGTCTATATATAAGGGATTGAAACTATTTAAAAGCTATACGGTTATCTATATTCTACATTCTCTCAGTGAATTTCTCCTAATCTTATCTCTTTTAGTTTTTGGCTTGGGATTCACTGGTGTCATACTATCAACTATCTTCCTTAAATTACTATTAGTTTGTGGCAGTTTGTTGGTGTTTAAGAGTAAAATAGGTATCTCTTTCCCAGACATAAAGAAAATATCATATTTCCTTAAATTTGGAATACATCTGATACTACTGCCTCTTTATAATTGGGTAATCCGTGTCAGCGATCAATATATCATAGGTTTTTTTCTAGGTCCTAAGATGATAGGCATATACTCCTTGCATTATTCTCTTGCTTATATGTTATTTAATCTGACTTATGTTGTAATTTTTGTTTTAGCTCCTATCATGACTCAGTATTGGGAAGAACAAAAATTAAAAAAATTAAGGATGTATGTTAGTTTTTCCTATAAGTATCTGGCTATGATCTTGATACCTTCTATTATTGGTTATGTAGTGCTTTATGAAGGGATTATTAGAAACTTTTCTACAGCAGAATTCTTAGCATCTAATATTCTCTTAATGATCTTGTCAATTTCGGTGATTTTTGGGACGTTGCATCTTATATTTCAAAATTTATTACTGTTATTTAAGAAAACAAGAATCATTAATTATATCATGTTATCTGGTGCGTTGTTAAATATTTTCTTAAACATACTAATTGTCCCTTATTTTGGTATCAATGGTGCTGCTTTTTCAACATTGTTCACATTTATTATTTTAGTATTATTGGATTTCATATTTCTTAATAAATTATATAAATTTGATTTTATGCCAGGTACGCTACTGAAATTTACGATAGCAGGTCTAATAATGGGAATAGGTATCTCATATTATCCTAGTATATCACTATTGTCCATTCTATTAAAAGTATTTGCAGGGACTTTGTTCTACTTCATTTTTATATATATGCTAAAAGGTATTACTAAATCTGAAATAAAATTCTTTATATCATTCTATAAAAAATAGGTTTTTTAGTGATAATTATATCCTGCCTTTAGGCTCGGCGTCTCATGATATAGATGAACATTTATCGTTAAATAATTAACGGAAATCTTAATTGTTTACGGTTGAGATTGGTAGTGATAAATATTAGTTTAATATAATTGCTCATGTAGTAAAATGATGTGCCTCACAAAGAGGTGAGGTCACATGTTATATGAACACGATACCAAGTGCATGTTGTATGGCGGAGAAGATGTCAACTTAATACATCCATTAAAGTTTTATGTTCTTAATCTTATTCCTTAACACTAGCTCTTCTTTTTTACGGCTTAAGCTTTTCAATGTAAACGCAATCAAATTTCTAAATTCTTGTGAAATCTCTTCCTTCTCTTCTGAAATATTGTTTAGCTCTAGCGGGTCTTTTTTTAAGTCAAATAATAAATCCTTGTTACCATGATACTCTAAGCATAATGCACATTTATTTTTATGGTCTAATTGTATAAATTTATATTTTTTTGTTCTAATCGCATATTCCTCTGCACCATTGTCTCCAGCTCCAATAAGAATAAAATTTGTATCTAAAACCTTATTTTTTAATAGACAACTTTTTAGCGAAATACCATCAAATTCGTATCCTATATCTGAAATTTCAAGCAAATCTAGGATAGTTGGAGTAATTGATATCTGCTGGATTAATGATTCGTTAATGACATTCTTATTGGCTAAGGGCGGATATGAAATTATCAATGGTATGTGTGCAATCTCATCGTGTAATTTATGGTGTGTAAAATAGACTCCATGCTCAGTCATGCTTTCACCATGGTCACCTGTAATGATAAGAATTGTGTTATCCAGCAATCTTAATTCGTTTAGTTTCTGATAAATTCTGCCAATATGAAAATCCACCTTATTTACACAGCCATCATACAAATCGATTATCTCCGAAGTATATCTTAGCTTGCCCCACCACGCATGGTAAATATCAGCAAGCTTCTTGTTAGTGATACTTTGGAGCATATCTTCTACTTTTAAGTTATTTAAATCAGATCTTATAACGAAATTTTTAGGACAGGTGTAGGGGCTATGTACGTCCCAAAAATGCAAGAACAAAAATATTTTCCTATCTTTATTTTTTTCTATCATCTGAAGTGCAAGGTCTGTGAGCAGTTTGCCATCAGTAAACCCTGAAATTTTTCGTCTAAGAAATCCTAGTTTCTTGCTATATATTTTAGATATAAAGCTTTTCAATCTGGGAAATCTTTCAAGAATGCTCGCAAGAAATCTCTCTCTTTTCATTTTCTTATCCCTGTCTGATGGGTCATAATAAAAATCAAATCCTTTCTTGTGCCATCTGCCAAGCCAATCTAGGCCAATAGTAACGTAGTTTTTGCTCTTCATAATTTCTGCTAGCATCTTGAAATTTAACTTTATGAATCTTTTTTTGTCATCTTCGCTGTTTTGTAGTGTTCCTTTTAGAATCCCATGCAGAAACGGGCTAATGCCTGTTGCTATAGTTGTAAAAGCTGATTCTGTTCCAATACTATTCACAAAACAATTTCTAAATAAAACTCCTTGTTGTGCTATTTTATCTATGTTTGGAGAAATATTTTTCTTGTACCCATAACATTTAAGATGATCTGCTCGTAGGGTATCCACAACTATAAATATAACATTTGGTTGTTTATTCATGCTTAGAAGATTTGGTTGTGTTTTTATATATTTTGCTATTTAATCTATAGGATAACTAAAAAGTCTAAACTTAGTTCGCTGTATATAGTATGATGATAAACCATCTCCTATCATTTTTTTACGAGATAGTCTCCAATAGCGAGATAATCTAGACCTGAACTAAAAAAGGTTCTAATTGCGTCTTTTGGGCTGCATACTATTGGCTCATCTGCAATATTAAATGATGTGTTAAGGATAACAGGAACTCCGCTTTTCTTTTCGAATTCTTTTATAAGTCTATAAAATTTAGGATTAACTTTTTTTTCAACAGTCTGTGGACGGACCGTTCCATCAATATGAACAACAGAGGGAATTTCTTTGATTTTTTTTTCAAATACTTCAGAAGTTAATATCATGAAAGGGCTAATTTGTAAATCTTTTAAGTATTCCTTACTGACTTCTGCGAGCATACTAGGGCAAAATGGCCTAAATCCCTCTCTAAACTTAATAGCTGCGTTTACTTTATCTCTCATTTCGGGATCAGTAGAATCTGCTAATATGCTTCTACATCCTAGTGCTCTTGCACCAAATTCCATTCTTCCTTGGAACCAGCCAATTATATTTCCATCAGCAATTAGCGAAGCTACTTCTCCTGCGATGTCGCCTGAATTGTTATAACTAATCTGATATCTATCGAGAGCTGCTTTAATTTCTTCATTGCTAAATTCTGGCCCAAAATATACATTTTCTAATCTATTATTTGCATTATATCCTAGCTGTGCATAAAGCTGTAATGCAGAACCAATAGCTGTTCCATTATCACCTGCTCCCGGTTGAATAAATATATCTGAAATTACTTTATTTCTAAGCAAGAATCCATTTAACTTTGAATTCATAGCTACTCCACCAGCAAAGCTTAGCTTTTTGTTTCCGGTGTAATCAACTGTCCATTCCACAAGTTTCAAAACTTCATCTTGTAGCTTTTCTTGCAGCGCATATGCTATATCTTTATGATGTTGTTCTAAAGTTTCATTCTTATATCGTGGTCTACCAAATCTTTTGATAATATAATCGGAATATCTCCTATATTCTCCCCATATCCTTGAATCCATTTTATATGTTCCATTTTTTGTCGTAACTAAATTTTTCATATCAACTCCAGGCTTTCCATATGGAGCTAACCCCATTACTTTATATTCCGCATCATTTGGTTCAAATCCAAGATATTCAGTAAACATCGAGTAGAATTTTCCCCATGAATTAGGGACATGTGTTTCCTTTATTTTTCTAATCTTATTATCTCTGGCATCTCCTATTAATGTTGATATGTGCTCTCCAGCACCATCCAGCGTCAAGACAGATGAACTGTCAAATCCTGAACAGTAAAAAGCTGATGCAGCATGGCACATATGATGTTCAATAATCTTAAATTTTTTAGTCAAAAGCTCAGATTCATCTTTTGATTTGTTAAAATACTTTGAAAGATATTTTATATTATTCAAATACTTTATTTTGTATATTTTCCATAGGATATATGATTTTATGCCATCCCTAGGATTGATGTAATATTTTTCCGGAAAAAATGCATTTCTAAAAACTAAATCTGGATTATAAGATCCTGTAATATGGTCAACATCAGATATATCTATTCCTGCGTAATTAAGACAAAATTTAATAGCATTAAATGGGAAATAACCTGGTGCATGCTTAACCCTAATAAAACGTTCTTCTTCTGCAGCAGCAATAATCTTTCCATCTTTTATCAATGCAGCTGCTGGATCATGACCAACTGCCATACTTACAGCAGTCTCATTAAGACCTATGCCTGATATCCCTAGAATGTACATTTTTTCACCAAGTTATCGACATATGCTTTAATACAGATATTTATAAATTTATTGGTACTATAGTACAAGACAAAAGTAACGCATAATTTATATAGTAGTTGTGTTTTAGAGTAGGTATGATAAACCTACAAACACGAGAACTAGTTCTAAAATGGAACAATGAAGGCAAGACACAACAACAAATAGCAGATTTAGTTAATTGCAATCAATCTGCGATAAGTCGATTGATTGTAAAATATAACAAGACGGGTAATTTAAAAAATCTGCCAAGAAGTGGAAGACCTACTCCATTAACAAAAAAAACTCTGGTTCAACTTAAAGCAGAATTTAGGAAAGAAGCTTTAGCAGCTAATAAAAAATTCTGCTCAATAGAAGTAAAACAATTTTCTCAAATAATTGAAAAAAAAGTGAATAAAAAATATTCAGTAAGACATGTGGAGAGAATTCTCCACAAATTAAGTTTTTCGAGAATAACTCCAAGATCACAACACATCAAAAATGATCCAAAAAAAGTTGCGGAATTCCGTCGAGAGTTTAAAAAAAACTTGAAAAAGAGTATTTGGGTTATGAAATTATAGCAATAGACGAAGCAAGTTTCCACTTAACAACAACTTACAAAAGAATATGGTTTCCTAAAGGAGAAACTCCGAGAGGTGCATTTTTCTGGAGTTCAAAAAAACTTATAACTTTCGGCGCTTTGACAAGCGACCATAAGTTTTTCTATGATTTTTATGTTGCACAAAACAGCCTGACTTTTAAACATTTTCTTAGGACATTATTTGAAAAACTTGACAAAAAAAAGAAGTATGTGTTGATATTAGATAATGCTGCATTCCATAAAACACAATGCATCAAAAAACTTCTTGACGAATACTCTTCGCAAATAAATGTGGAACATATTCCACCTTACTCGCCTGAATTAAATCCTATTGAGACTTGCTGGAAAGTAACTAAAAATAATGTGACAAAATCGCAGTATTTTGAGAAGATAGACGAAATGCAAGAAGCATTAGAAAACTTTTGGGAAGAGCATATTTTTACGCAAAATTTCATGCGTTACTTATGTCGCTAACTAAAAGCTTATATAATAGTGCAGTAAATCAAAGGACTGCTAGATAGATGAGGAATAGGTTATAACAGAGGGTTTATTACAATTTACAGACAGATTTTTATTGCAATAAAAGAGGTAAGTTATGGATTCTTTACAGACATCTATACAACAACCAGGAGAGACAAAATCAACAACAATCCAATCAATGCCTGCACAACCTACATTGACTGCAAAAAAACGAGTTGTGATAGCTGGCAGCGGGTTTGGTGGATTAAGGGTAGCTGAAAAGCTTAGAAAGAACTGTGAAAAAAGCATAGAGATAATTGTGATTGATAGCGCAGACTGCCATACTTTTGCGCCTGCATTGTATTCGGTTGCAACAGGAGAAACTTCTGCGCAAGCAGTATGTGAACCATTAAGTGTTATTTATATAAGGAAAGGAATCAAATATATCCAAGAAAAAATAGTGAATATTGATGTAAAGAAAAAAATAGTTAGTACAAAGAAATATAAGAAATTAAATAAGAACGACAAGGCAACAAACACTATCCCCTATGATTTTCTTGTGCTAGCAGTAGGGAGTGAAGTTAATTTCTATGGGATAAAAGGGATACAGAAGAATGCATTTTCATTGAAGACAAAAGAAGATGCAGCAGCCATCTATAAGCATCTGCAGAAGGTTATTGCTACAATGCAAGACAAGCAGTTCCACAGGCTTGTTGTGCTTGGAGGAGGAGTTACTGGAGTAGAGCTTGCTTGCGAATTAAAAGACCATCTAGACAATGTTTGCATGCAGAACAATATACCTCGAGAAAAATTCTCTGTTATGCTGATACAGGCAGTAGATCACCTAGTTCCTGGATTTCCTGCAAAGGTACAGAAATTTTGCGAGCATTATATGGCAGAGCACGGCATTGAATTAAGAGTAGATTCTCCTGTGGTTCAGGCAAAAAGACAGCTGCTTATATTGAAGAGTAGAGAGATAATAAAAGCAGATACTGTGATATGGGCAGGAGGAATAAAAGCAAATAGATTATTGGGAAGTGTAGAAGTTGAGCAGGATGAATACGGAGTAAAAGTAAACAGTTATTTGCAGTCTGTCTCTAACCAAAATATTTATGCAGTAGGGGATTGCATGAATTATAACGATCAGAAAACAGGCAAGAGAGCATTGAAGACTGCGCAGAATGCGCTTCATCAGGCGAATGTTGTTGCAGAAAACATATGCAAAGCTACAAAAGGAAGAGATGATTTTGCTTCTTACAGGCCAAAGGAAACTCCTGTGCTGATCTCTCTTGGCAAGAAGATGGGATTATTTATATGGAAGAATTTCTGGTTCAGAGGATATTGGATGATGAAGATGAAGGATTATATCGAAAAAGAATATATGTGGAAGATAAGGCTGTAGAGATTTAGTTCTAATATAATCTAAGATCATGGCAAGAAGATTTATATAAGAGCCATACATTGTAATAAGTAGTAGGTATAGATATAAAAAAGAGGTCAAGATGTTCCAACTATCTGAAAAGGATAAGCATTATTCAGCTGCATTGATAGTATTAACAGGAATTATTTTTTTCTGGCGCGGATTATGGGACGTACTAGGATTTATCCCTGTAGTCGAGAATCCATTTGTATCATTGTTTATTGGATTATTAATAATGACATTTTCAGGAGTCATCTTCAATGAATTTGATCCGTTCAAGGCAAGGCTTCAGCAGACAACAGAGCTACTCCATCAGATCGAGAGTCACAAGTATGATAAGTCAAAGAATTATGCAATTAAATATTATGATGAAGCTTCAAAAAAACATCACACATTGCAGCACCATAGGATCAAGAAGATAGAGAGCAATTTTATTGTTTATGAAGATAAAGGAAAAGAGATATTCATCCCAATGCATAGGATACATGAGATACACCAGCATGATAAAGTCATATGGAAGAAATAGATTAATAAAAAAATATAAAAATTAAGTTCACTAGTAGGATTTTTAAATCCCTAATATCCCAACAATAACACTAATGCCGATAAATATGCTGACTAATGAAGCAATGCTTCTGATTATAAGATGAATTCTACCAAGATTTTTTGAAAGCAAAATTGGAATGCTTATTGAAATACTAATTAACAACATCCCTAAGATTGAGCCAAATCCAAAAATTAGAATATAAATTAATCCAGAAACTATTGATTTGACAGTTGCAAGCACCAAAAGCATCAATGCTGCGCTGCCTGCTAAGCCATGCACTAACCCAACAAAAAAAGAGGCTCTTGAATGCTTATGCGAATGCTGGGATTTGTGAGTATGATAATGCAGATGTTTTATTTTGCCATGCTTATGCAGATGCAGATGAAACTTGGATTTGAGTATTTTTAAGAAGAGATTTAGCCCGAGAAAAACAAGCATCAAGCCAACAATAAATTCAAAGCTAACAGCAAGTTTTTGCGGAATGGTTATCTTGAACAAAAGCAACAACAATCCGACTAGAAGCAGAGTAAAAGTATGCCCTAAGCCCCAATAGATACCATGCATTGCTGAATGTTTTAAGTTTTTGCTATCGCTTGTCATGGTGCTAATAGCAGCAACATGGTCTGCATCAGTAGCATGCTCAATACCAAGCAAGAATCCAAGTCCTAGTAAAGTTAAGAGAGTCATTTTTAACGTAAATCTCCAGTTTGTTTTAAATATTGTGCCTTTGCAATCTCAATCATTGATTTTAGAGGAACTTTATGTTTTGTTGCAGCAGATTTGCAGTCTTCATACTCAGGAGTAGCTGCCTGAAACTCTCCATTAAAATAGCCTAATTTTATCCTGATCTTGCCGAATTTAGTTTTCACTGCAATAAATTTCCTGTCAAGCATAATCCGAGAGTATTCTGCAATCCTTATACCAAAGGTTGTTGATCCACTAAATATTGTTTTTACTATTTTATCCAAATTATTCTTGTGAGCAATCACACTCAACTTTTGCGCAGGCCTGTGTTTTTTCATCACAATGTTCTGCAGATAGACGTCAAGAGCATTGTTTTCAAACAATTTTTTAATTAGGTAATCATATAATTGAGGGTTCATGTCGTCAATGTTTGTCTCAATCAGAAAAATAGCATCTTCAGTATTATGTTTATTTGATTTAGTTAATTGTGCACTTTCAACATTGCCAATGATTGCACGCAGTAAATTTGGAATTTCCAGATTTTTTGTTCCTGCGCCATAACCAATCTTTTCGACATTGATGTAAGGCAAAGTAAAACAACCTTTTGATAGAGTAGAGATGATTGCTGCGCCTGTCGGTGTTGTTAGCTCAGTCCTTATCCCTGAAGAGAAGACTTCAATACCTGCATTTTTTGCCAACTCTAAAGTTGCTGGCCCAGGAGTTGGAACAATGCCCTGCATGCTTTTTGAGAAGCTAAGCTGGCCAAGATTAAGAGGAGAACAGTAAACATTTTCCAACATATCCAGTTTATGGAGAAGGATTACACTGCCTGTTATATCTATAATTGCATCAATAGCTCCTACTTCATGGAAATGGATTTTATCAATTGAAATGTTATGGACTTTTGCCTCTGCTCTTGCGAGATTTAGGAATATCTTTTTAGCAATTGATTTTATCTTTTTAGATAATTTGCTCTTATCGATTATCTTGCTTATTTCAGAGAGATTTCTTGTATGTATATGATCTGAATGCTTATGAGAATGCGAGTCTGATTCATGCGTATGAACATCAAAGTAAGTTCCTGCAATGCTGTGTTTTTCGGTTTTTTTAATTATTAGTTCGTAATCTTTCAAATTCAGTTTCTTTAATTCAGCTTTAAGAAATGTTGAATCTACATCATTTATCCTTAAATCTAAAAGAGACCCAATTAGCATATTTCCTGATATCCCTGAAAAACAATCGAAATAGATTATTCGCGACATAATTCCACCACGTTACTTACTTATCTTGTTGATCATACTTGCACTATACCCAGCTCCAAATCCGTTATCAACAACCTTTTTGCTGCCGCAAAAAGCTTGACCAAAATCAGGTATTTCGCTACGCTCAATACCAAACAATTACATACTAATTCATTTATTTTTATTTATCATGCTCGCTGCATACCCAGCACCAAACCCATTGTCAATGTTCACAACCAAAACACCAGGGCTACATGAATTTAACATCGTCAATAATGGAGCAATTCCTTTAAAGCTTGAGCCATAGCCAACACTTGTAGGAACAGCGATTATTGGTTTAGATGCTAATCCTGAGACAACACTTGCTAATGCACCTTCCATTCCAGCAACTACAATAATTACATTCGCTTTTTCTATCTTGTTTTTATTTGCAAGCAAGCGATGGATGCCAGCAACACCAACATCATACAAACGCTCAACTTTGTTGCCAAGAACTTCTGCTGTCAAAGCTGCTTCCTCTGCAACAGGCAGATCTGCAGTGCCTGCGCACATGACTAAAATAGATTTTTTTGATTTAATTTTCTCTAATTTGCCGACTACAATTATTCTTGCGTCCTTATCATAAAATAGATCTTTATAACCTGCTTTTGAATCATCTTTTATTGTATAGTACATTTCTGGAGTAGCACGAGTTGCAAGAACTAAATTATTTTTTTCAAACAATTTTGCAGTTATGTTCTTGACTTGCTCAACTGTCTTACCCTGACAGAAGATAACTTCCGGAAATCCTCGACGCAAAGCACGGTGATGGTCTAATTTGGCATAGCCTAGGTCTTCATATGGCAGATCCTTCAGATTAGAGAGAGCATTTTTTAGTGAAAGCTTTCCATGCTTAAAGTTCAGCAAAAGATTTTTTAAGTTCATTTTTAGAGATTTGCCCCCGACAATAAAATAATACCTAAACTGCTATCTGCAGCAAGCTTCCGCGTTTGTACTCTGCAAATTCCACACTTTGAAAGCCAAATGAGGTTATCTTTTCAATTATCTTATCTTCATTATTCTGGATTATCTTTAATGAATCAATATCTGCTTCTATCCTTGCAGTGCTGCCAAGATGACGGACACGAATATCATATAATCCAAAACTGCGCAGATATTCTTCTGCTTTTTCTACCTGTTGCAATTTCTCAACTGTTATTAAAGTATTGAATTGTATCCTTGAGCTTAAGCAAGGCATCGCTGGCTTATCAAAAGTAGGGAGAGAGAATTGTTTTGAAAGTTCCCTGATTTCCTGCTTAGTCAATTGCGCATCAAGCAATGGGCTTTTTATCTGGAATTCAGTCGCTGCCTGATTGCCTGGGCGATGATCACTTCTGTCATCGTAATTCAAGCCATTAAGGATGCAGTTGATATTTGGGAAATTATTTTCTTTATGATAGTTATTTTTTTTATTTATCGCATCATTTATCTGGGTTGAAAGCTCAACAAGCTTAACATATAATTCACGCTTGCAGTAATAGCATCTGTTAGTAGGATTTTTTTTATAATTTTCATCATTTAACTCGTTTGTGCTGATGATTAGGTGTTTGATACCGATCTGTTTAACAAGTTTCTTGGCGTTTTCTAATTCGCTTCTTGCAAGAGAAGGAGAATCTGCTGTAACTGCTATTGCCTTATCACCTAAGACATCATAAGCGACTTTTGCGAGGAAAGTGCTGTCTACACCTCCTGAGAACGCGACTATGACAGATTTATAATCAGCGATGATTTTTTTTAATGCAGATAGTTTTTCCTGAGACACTTAATTCCCCTCAATAGAGACATAAAAATCAGGAATATATAAAAGTGTTGTGCAAATTAAGGTTTATGTATTGATATTGTTGCGCTTATTTTGACTTAACTTTAAAATAGTAAAACATTTAAATGCAATGTTTATTCTGAAGCTCATTCAATTTTGCTTAGAAACTTAATAATTATTTATTGAATAAAAATAGTGACTAAACATGAAGGGGTATTTGGAAGATGATAGGTACTGGAGTAACGTTAGATGATAAAGTTGATGTTCTCGTTGCTGATAAGATGGGTTCAGCTTTTTTTAAAAAATTAGATGAGGAGAGGATTACATATATCAAATTATTTGAAGATCCTAAATATGGAAAAGGAGTGCCTATTGATGAGCTTGCTGCATTAGTTACTAAACATAAACCTAGCTTATTAGTGGTAAGAAGTGCAACAGGCGGAAAAAAGAAAGGTTTAGTTGATGAAAGAGTTTTTTCTGCATATGAAGGATTAAAAGGTGTTGTTAGAGCAGGTGATGGTTTGGATAACATAGATATGGATGCTGCCACAAAAAGAAAAATACAAGTAGCAAACGTACGTGGAGCAAATACTGCTTCAGTCGTGCAATTAACTAAAGCAGCTGTTCTTTGTTTGTATACAGGTATTCCCCAAGTTTATCATGCAATGTTAGGCGGTACATGGGCAAAAGATGTTGCTAATGATTTATTTGAAGAGATAAGAGGCAACGGCCTTAAAGTCGCTACAATAGGATATGGCAACATAGGTAAACCTGTTGCACAAGAAATGTTTACTCTTGGTTTTGATGAAGTTTTAGTTGTTGATAAATTTCCACCTAGCGAAGCTGATGCAAGAAAGGCTGGTGTAAGAGTAGTGGATTTAGAGACTGCTTTAAAGGAAGCAGATGTTATACTTTTACATCCACCTTCAACACCTGAAACTTATAATCTTATTAATGCTGATAGACTGGAAATGATGAGACAAGGAGTAAGAATTGTTAATACATCTAGAGGAGACATAATTGATTCAGTTGCTTTAGCCGACGCAATACGAAATGGAAAAGTAAAGGGCGCTTTTATAGATGTTTGGAAAAATGAACCTCCATTTGCGAATCCGAAAGCTGGTGTTGAAGCAGATCCTTTACTAGCACCTGATTTAGCAAGCAGGGTAATTTATTCTGCCCATAAAGGTTCAGGCTCAAAAAATGCGAGAGGCAGGATTGATAATTCTACTGCAGAAAGCATAATAAATTTCATGCGAACAGGAACATTATCAAATGTGCAAAATGCTGTGCTAGGAGCGCCCTCGCATTATATAAGATTAGGATCCTATCTAGGTTCTGTTACACATCAGTTATTCTATAAAGAAGGTCCACAATATTCATTTAAATTAGTTATGTATGGCGGTTTAAAGGGTACTAAGTATCAAGAGATTATACGAGATGCCGTATTAGCAGCATTTTTAAAACCATTTGTGCCTGATATTACATTAGTTACAGCATATGAAAGTGCTAAGCAAAAAGGCATTGATGTTAAAATAGTTGATGATGATACTGAAGAGTTGGAATCTCCAAGAATTGGCCTTGAATTATCTACCAATGGCACAACCCATTCAATAGAGGCTAAATTAGACAATGAAAAAGAATTTAGATTAACTGGTTTTGGTGAAACTACATTTGATTTAAGAGGCGAAGGGCATACATATATTGTTGTTCATGATGGTAGATTAGGTATCGCAGGGGCAATTCAAGATTATTTTGGAAAGCATGGTGTATATATTAAGAGTTCTGTTATAGCTGAAACTCCAACAGAAGAAGGAGTACCACCTGAATATGCAGTAGCTGTTTTAAATGTGAAAGGACCTTTGCCTAAAACACCATTTGATGCATTAGACACATTAAAACGTGGAGCTATACCAGGCATTAAAGAAGTATTATACTGTTACACACCTGAGGTAACTATCAGAAAAAAAGCAGCTAAGAAGTAAAGAAAATTACTTCCCCTCATCCTTAACCTCATTAAGTATGGACCAGTCCAATAATATATCGCAGATGTTTTCTAAATGAACGCGAATCCTTCTCTTTAAGTAAGATTTGATGTCCTGTATAGGGGTTTTCTTTACTTGCAGAACTTTTCGTGTTATCTCGATAACCTGCTTATAATTCAATAGTTTAGGATCTTCTAGTGCACTCTTTATCATGTCCATGCTTTCAAGAGTCTGTTTTAAGAAAGCAGCATCTTCTTTTTCCAATAGAATTACAGAATCTGCCAATCTTTCGATCTCATGTGAGATTAAAGCAGTGTAATGCAAGTCAATGGTTTTTTGCTTGACTAACTCATGAAAGGTAAGCGCTTCTGTGACTGCCTTATCTATCAATAATTTGCTTCTATCGATCTCTTCCTCATATTTTTCAATAAGCTCAGAATTGTAATTTGAGGTCATCACATTAATCAGATTGTAAAGCTTTTTTGCCATTGTCCTAAGCAAACTTGTAGGGTCATTTACGCTGATGCTTGATTCATAAGTCAAGGTTGTGCCATCCAGCTCAACAAATTCCAAAGCAGAAATAACTTTTTTCTGGCTGAGAAGCTTGCCAAAATCTACCTTGTTCTCAAACTTTATGTTGAAAGAGGTAACTGGATTTATATAGCATGCAATTATCAGCTTGATGATGATGTCTTGGTTATCTTCATTCAATGTTAATTTTATCTCCTTTTTTTTTCTCTCTTGCATCCCAGGGCTTATAGTAAGGCTGCTGTCATCATTTACGATTACAGAAACAGTGCTTTCCTCTGTTATGCCATAGCGCTTGCACCAGCTAGTTGGCATATAAACATAATACATATTACCAGTTCTTTGTACATGACGAATGTCCACAAATTCCACCCCCGATATTAATAAATTCTACAATAAAAATAAGCAATACTCTAAAGTATATAGCAGTAAATAGTAAATATATAAATGTTGCTTTTTTGAGGGACTAACATTTTATATAGGCAGACTACGTTACCAAAGATATGAATTCAAAACAACAATTAATTGATTACTGGCAAAAAGATAAGATAATAACAGACAAAAACCTGTTGAAAGCATTTGCTATAGTAGATAGAGAGAAATTCATCCTGCCTGAATATTTAGAGGAAGCATATGATGACAACCCATTGCCTATTTTAGGAGGGCAGACAATTTCGCAGCCAACAACTGTAATGATGATGATACAGGCGCTTGAGCTCAAGAAGAAAGATAAAATATTGGAGATAGGAGCTGGCTCTGGATATAATGCAGCAATTATGTCTAAATTATGCAAGAAAATTTATTCTGTTGAAATTGTAGAAGAGCTGGCTGATTTTGCGCGCAAAAATCTGAAGAATGCAGGCATCAAGAATGTTGAAGTGATTTCTGGAGATGGAAGTTTAGGTTATGAAAAATTCGCGCCTTATGATAAATGCATGATTACAGCAGCATGCCCAGAGATACCAGAGACAATAATTGCGCAGATGAAAATTAATGGAATAATACTTGCGCCAGTTGGAGTTACAGGAGCAGGATATCAAGAATTAATCAAGGCAAAAAAGACTAGGAAAGGATTGGAGAGTGAGAGTTTAGGTGAGTTTAGCTTTGTGCCGATGAAGGGGAAGTATGGTTTCTAAACAGCAAACATTAAATACTCTGGGCTAACTCAATTAGCAATATGACAGACGACAGAATTTTTATCAGAGGAATATCAATCTCTGCAAGTGTAGGAGTCACACAGAAAGAGCTTCGTGTAAAGCAGAAGATAATCATAGACATAGAACTGGCTAAAGATATTTCTAAAGCTGCTGAGACAGATGACCTGCAGCATACGATAAACTATGTTGATGTCACACATGACATAAAAGCTTTAGTTTCTGGAAAAGAATACAAGCTGATCGAGACATTGGCAGAAGATGTTGCACAAACAGTTCTTGCTAAATACAAGCCAGAATCAGTGACTGTAAAAGTCCATAAGCCAGAAATAGCTAGCATGAAGTTGGGAATAAGAGATCTGGGCATAAAGATAACGAGAAAGAGAGATTGATTAGTTCTTATTTGTTTATATTTAATAATTGTGGCGACTGCCAATATTTGACGAATACAATTCTAAAGTAACGCAGCTAATGTTGCGACGGGCAATGCCAACTATTTACTAATCAACTAAACTTGCACGCAATGCTTTTCTAGTATCACAACTAATCATCGATGCGTAGAGGAGGAGCAACTCTTTGATGACCTAATCTAGTGTTCGTCGGCAGTCGCCACTGTTTTTACGTCGTTAGTTTTTTATCGCAACAAAATATAACAATATTTTTAAAGAACAAAATCTTTCCTGTATTGTTGTCAAAATTAATTTTTACGAATTTTTAGATGGCGTCATTTGTCGTCTATCTTGCAAAGAGGTGTGTAAATGGTACAGCAATTGCCAAAAAAATTTATCAAGATTGAGGAAGCAAACAAGCTTCTGCCGTTCATCGAGGAAGTTCTATGGAAAATGATCAAGATAAATAACTCTCTGAATACTATGACTGAAGTTGATATTGAGTTTGAAGATGATTTTGAGGAATTAAATTATGACATACAGTTCAACAAGAAGTTCCATGAATTAAGTTTTGAGTTTTACAAGGAATATGACAGATTATTAAGAGCTGGGTGTATCTTGAAGGATTTAGAGCTTGGATTGGTTGATTTCTTTTCATTGCATGACGGGCAGGAGATTCTCCTTTGCTGGCAGCTGGGAGAAGAAAAGATTCAGTTCTGGCATTCAGTTGAAGAAGGCTATCAAGACAGAAGGCATGTAATCGAGCTGAAGAAAGGGATCAGAGTGGAGTAGAAATGTGAGAGTTGTAAGTTTTTATAATTTATTTTTTTGAGTACTTGGTCTATTTGTCCTCTATTTTTTAACAATATTTTTAAAGAAATGCTGATTTTGTTCTTACTGATATGGCAATTGATTTACCAGAATATCTAAGAATAGTAAGTGATAATAAAGCAATAATAAAAGAAGTTCTAGAACAAACTACATTAGAAGCAAGACTAAAAGCTATAGAAAGCAAAAATGTGCCGGAAGAACAATTAGAGATAGTAAAAGATTACCTTATTCAACATGAACTTGAGAAGATTTTAGAAATATATAAAGATCAAAGAAAATGGCAGGCAACTCTAAGAATAGGCGGAATAATACATAATAGGCCAACATACCAATTAGGAAGTGTAGTAAGAGAGATGAGAGGAGAAGATAATGATGCCAGAAAAGTTTTTGAAGCTTGTTGCGATGAGGCTTATATAACTAAAATATGGAATGTGGATGATGCAACCCATAAATCAGATAGGATGTCTTTACTTAGCCATATGGGAATAATGGCATTACAGTTAGATCCAGGAGATAATATAAATGTAGAATTTACCAAAATAACAAACCCAACCAAATTTAAGGAGCTTGCAAGAAAGCTTCTTTATGGCTTGATGTGCCAAGATCTTACACATGGTTATGATCAAGGAAAAGGAACGTATACATTACTTGGTTCTGCGGTGTCGTCATTTATTCAATAGAGATAGCCTCGATTTTTCTCGAAAGGTATATATATTAGTGTGCAGATTAGACTACAAAGTAACTATTGGTTAATGGCTATGAAAGGGGTTTGAGCTGTAAGAGATTAGGGTTATATAGTGAGTGATATATAGTTTATAATAGGTATAAAGGAGGCAATAATATGGCAAAATCTGAAACTGTTCAAATAAACAAAGAGCAAAATAATACAGATACTATTATCACAAAAGAAATGACATTAGGCGAAGTGATAAAAAAGTTTCCTAGCGCAGTTGAGATTATACAGGATTATGGATTAACATGTGTCGGATGCGGAGTAGCGTTCTGGGAGCCATTAGGAGCAGCTGCTAAAGGTCATGGCATAACTGACAAACAGCTTCATGAGATGATAGGAAAGCTAAATGAGGCAGCAAAAGACATCAACATGAATGCAGCTGTTAATATTACACAAAAAGCTGCAGACAAAGTCATGCAAATAATCCAGCAGAAAAAGAAAGAAGGATATGGCCTGAGATTAGGCATTGTTGAAGGTGGATGCTCTGGATTTGAGTACAGCATTGTACTGGATGATAAGACTAATGATGATGACACGGTTGTCGAACAAAAGGGCGTTAAGGTATTTGTAGATAACAAAAGCATGGAGTTTTTGCGCGGCTCATTGATAGATTATGTTGATACCATGCAAGGCGCAGGATTCAAGATCAGCAACCCAAACGCTAAATCAGGGTGCGGATGTGGGCAGAGCTTTAGCGCATAAATATGATTAAGGTTTTGTTAGAATAATAATTAATAATAATAATAACTGAAGAAATGAAACAAGAAACAACATTGGAACATAAACAAGAATCAGAAAAACACGCTGACCATACAGCAAATGTAGTCAAGGTAGATGAAAATCTAGCGCACAAAGTTTATGGAAAGGAAAGCAAAGAGAGCAAGGAAAGTAAAGCTGAGAAAAAGCCATTCAAAGTTCTAGCTGTTTCTGATACGCACGGAGATATGAAGAAGATCAGAGAGTTGGCGGATGTTGCCAGCAAAGAAAAGGTTGACCTTGTGGTGTTAGCAGGTGACTGGTCTAATGATGATGAGATTCCGCCTAATTTAATAAGCCCATTCTTAAAGGATGGCAGGAGAGTTGTTTTTGTGCCAGGCAACCATGAGTCAATGTCAACCACATATTTTCTAAGCGACCTATACAAGATAAAGCATCTGCACGGCAAAGCCACTTTATATGGGGATATTGGTTTTTTTGGAGCAGGAGGAGCTAACATGGGTCCTCATCCTATGAATGATGATGAGATTTTTTACCAATTAAAAAAGTCATTTCAAGAGATTAAGGATGCAAAAACTAAAGTAATGGTAACACATGCACATCCTTCTGGAACTAAGATGGAGAAATTCACACAGATCTTCCCAGGAAGTGATGCTGTAAGAAGGGCAATTGATGAATTTAAGCCAGACATTGTCATTTGCGGACATGTGCATGAAGCAGAGGGAATAGAAGAGATGATTGGAAAGACAAAAGTCATCAATGTGGCAAAATCTGGAAAGATATTGGAGTTTAATTAAATAATTATAATGTAGCAATAAAAGATAATAGCTAAAAAATATCAATCATAATGACAAAGAGTATTAGGAAAAAGAAAATGTTAACAGTATTAAAACAAAAATTTGCTGAACACAAGGTAAAGAGAATCTATAAGAACCACCATCCTAGAGAAATCCCTAAATTAGATCAAAGAGATAAAGAGATTAAAGTTATCACTGCAACCTATGATTCTGCAGCAGAATGGGAGCAAGATCCATTAGGGTATTTTACGATTAAGCCATTCTATAATGAACAGATAATAAGAGTAAGGTTCTATAATAATAGGCACCAGAGATTGATGCTGATTGAAGGCAGCAAGGCAATTGACATATATAATACTATATGCAGGCTGGATATTGTTTCTAAGATGGAGCATGCTGCATATCTAGGCGCAGAGCTTCAAAAAGCAGAGATTGCCATGAAAAAGCATCTGCCATATGTACAGGATGAAGATTTGGTTATTTAAAAAATTCTAAATTAAGTAGTATAGTATTATTTTCTCTATCAAAATCAAGAATTAAAATTAGAGCGACCGCCAATTATTTGGCGAGCACAAATTTACTTGACTATGCCAAGTATGGCCGGACGGTTGCAAGCGAGTAAGCAAGATGATAGTCACAAAGAAAGACTAGGCAAATAAGAAAACAAGTAAACCTAGCGTTCGGAGGCACAACTTATCTAAATTTTTAAGTTAGTGCTCACCGGCGGTCGTTATGATTTAGATATAGTCTGAAAAACTAATACAACTAAGAAATTAATTTCATCCAAACAAAAAGTTTTATAAAAGCAATGCTATTTCATCCATTTCTTTATGCGGAGTTGCCGGAGTGGCCAAACGGGACAGATAATCTAGTTGATTAGTCCATGCTTAGGTCACCCTGAAACAAGGTGTATTGAGTCTTATGACGATGAAATGAAGACACCTGTTAGCTTAGTGCTTACGCAGGTTCGAATCCTGCACTCCGCACTTTTTTTTCATTGGCGACCTATTGATAATAGGAATAACCGCACCAATCAATCATTTCTGACAGCAAAAACTATATTTTTGCCAGATGTTGGTAAGTATAGACTATTACTCAAAAAGTATATACATATTATACCAAAGATTTATAAAGTAAAATAATCTTAGACAGTTAACATTAGCTAGAGATATAAATAGATTCATTGTCTTTAGTGATAATTTTGAAAATCACTAATAATTAGCGATTTTCAAAAAATAATGATAGCCCAGAAAAACACGGAGGTGTTTATATAATGGAAGT
>Ga0209211_10004123_pt1 | contig 22968 bp, 23 predicted proteins | sample RifGroA2_FD_183992 | JGI IMG/M metagenome (GOLD analysis project Ga0209211, IMG submission 183992) | Groundwater microbial communities from Rifle, Colorado, USA - Groundwater A2 (SPAdes) (version 2) | ecosystem: Environmental > Aquatic > Deep subsurface > Groundwater | place: Rifle, Colorado...
TTTAAAACCACCAAAGGTGGTTTATTGGCGAAAATTGATTAAAAAAGATTTTATTTTAATCTGTGACGTCTGCGTAATCTGTGGCAAATATTTGTTTATGAACTCTTTGAACCGGCTGAGTAGTTACAATAATTTATTGTAACTTCTCACTTACTATTCTCCTATTTAAAAATCAAAAATCGTTAATCTATATTCGAAATTGATGATTTAAAGAAACACTGAATAACGAATATTGAACATCGAATGATGAAGTTAAAAATAGAAAAAATATTATGTTGTGCACATTACTATTAGGGACAAATCTTGGAAATAAACGAAATAATTTAAGTGTTTGTATAAAATATATCGAAGAAAAAGTTGGTAAAATTATTCAACAATCGAGTGTTTATGAAACTGAACCATGGGGATTTAAATCGAAAGAGTTATTTTATAATATGGCAATTGAAGTTGAAACAAAATTAAACCCCCAGGAGCTATTAAAAACAATAAAAGAATTTGAAATTGAAATGGGACGAAAACATACTTCTAATGATTGTTACGAAAACAGAATTATTGATTTAGACATATTGTTTTATAATAATAAAGTTATTAATTCAGACGAATTAACAATTCCACACCCAAAGCTTCATTTAAGAAAATTTACTTTAATACCTTTAATTGAAATACTTTCAAATATTGAGCATCCTGTTTTTAAAAAAAATATTACAACTTTATTAAATGATTGCAACGACACATCAACTGTTGTTAATATCGGATGCTTGTAAAATGAACTATACTGCTAAAAAATAATGACCAAATAATCACAAAAAAACATAAAATAAAAATTGTTTTTTTTGTCGCTTTATAAAACCTTATAGCTAAAAATGTACCTATAGGAATTGATAAAATAAGTGGCGTTAAAAAAGCTATACCCCACAATCCCCATTTATTTTTAATTCTAATAAATCGTTTGGTTTTTTTACTAAAAATATTTTTTTTCTTTTTCTTGGGAAATAAATTTGTGAAAAAATCTTTTACCGACTTTAATCTGCGTCTGATTTTAATATGGTTGTACATATAAACATGTACAAACCAATTATACAATTTAATTAGTTGGTTAGTAACAAATCCGAAAAACAAAATACCTAATATTCCGCCAAGTGATGTGTAAATTAAAGTTTCGTGAAATGAAAATTTATTAGAAAGTGCAAAAGGAAAGGCAAAAACAAATTTTATTGAACTTATTAGTATTAATATAATGATTTTGCCAAACATAAATTTTTTATCGTTTATATTTTATGGTCATACATAGTCATTCGATTGTCATACATAGTCATTCGATTGTCATTCATGGTCATACGGCTGTTATACTGGGCATACAATTGAGTGACCATTGTTTGACTATTGTGTGACTATTGTTGTTCATTGTTTACTGCCTAGTGTTTATTGTTAATCGTTCTTAAAAACTTTAAACCTAAAACCTCTCAAACATTTTATTAGTTATGTTCTTTCATTCCATAAGCCAAATCGCCGGCATCGCCAAGCCCGGGAATTATATATGATTTTACGGTGAGTTCTTCATCAACTGCTGCTGCCCAAATAGTTATATTTTTACCGAATAAATGTTTCTGCATATAATTTATTCCATCTTTGCAAGCAATAATTGTAACAATATGAGTGTGTAGTGGTTTGCCGTTTTTCAACAAAGAATTATAAGCTAAAACCATCGAAGAACCTGTGGCCAACATTGGGTCGCATAAAATCAAAGTTCTTTCATCTAAATTTGGACAAGTAATATATTCTAATTCAATTTTAAATGTGCCATCTTTACTGTATTTCCGATATGCACTAATAAAAGAACTATCGCAACCGTCAAAATAATTTAATAAACCTTGATGCAATGGAAGTCCTGCACGTAAAATAGTTGCCAGAACTGGTTTTTCATTTGGAACAATAACATTAGCAATGCCAAGAGACGTAACAACTTCTTTTTCGGAGTATTGCAACTGCTTGCTTATTTCATAAGCCATTATTTCACCAATTCGTTCCATATTTCTACGGAAACGCATACTATCGCGCTGAATATTTTCATCTCTAATTTCTAATAGAAATTGATTTAGAATTGTGTTTTTTTCACTGATAATTTTAATTTCCATTGCATTATTTTTTTAAAAATTTAAGCGGAAATGGCAGCCGGTTTTGCTTGATAGTCATATACTCACAATATACAGCACCAAATCCTTTATAAAATCTTGCCAAGCCATCAATATTAGAACCTTCAAAGTCTAAAATTAAATTTTTTTCGGAATATTTTTTAATAAATTCATCAATTATTAAAAACATAGCTCTTTTTTCTTTGCCCTCATCGGTTGAAGCTGCAAAAAGATAAATTGCTTTTTTTTGTGAAAAGATAAAGAATGCGGCAGATGATAACTCGTTTTGAGGGTTATAAGCACATATTATTTCACCAAAACCATTTTTTAAAGAATGGCTAACAATTTTACGAATAACGCCATATTTTTCAGTTGGTAAATTTGCAACTTTATCACCTACATTTTTTTTAATAAAATTCACAAAGTCATTAACCGAACAACTATTTGAAATTGGTTGTAAACCAAACTTTACCGATTTTGAAATATTGCGTTTAGTGTTTTCTGAATATTTCTTTGCAATTTGTTTATAATTAGAAATTAAATCGAGTTCAAAATTGTGGTTTTTACGATAAACTAATTTATTCGATTTTAGTATGTTATATTTGTTTAAATTAATTTCAATATATTTAAAAGTTGAAGGTATATTATTAAAAAATTCTAACAATAGATTTTGGCTTACTGCTGATGTCGAAAATACTCCAAGCTGTTGAGTAAATAATGGCTGCGACAAATATAAAATTCCCATCTTTGACGAAAAAGTAAGTGGCATTACAGCTTCGTAATTATTATAAATTAACGCATCCCAGTTATTGCAAACAATATCCAAATACCACGAACAAGCATATAAATTGCCATTAATTGATTTTTGAATACATGCATCCCATTTTTTGTAATCAATGTTTTTATTTTTAATGTATTCTATTTTCACTTTGTTAAATTAAATATTTGTTCGTAAACTAATTTCCATCCTTGCCAATAATCAACATCACCAAGCGATTCGTTATGCCATAAAGATACAAACAAACCGTTTAATTCTTTTATTTCTTTAATGTTTTCTGAAATTATTTTTTTGGCTTCAATTGGAGTAAGTTTTAAACGCTGGCGAAGTGTACGTTCCATAAAGGCAAATGGATAAATTTTAAGTTCAGTTTCCTTTTCTAATAACAAATCGTAAAAATTAAACGGAGAACAAGTTCCGGCTCTGTAACCAACTATGTTTGAATATCCTAACGAATAATCTTCTTTAATTCCTGATTCAATTAGTCTTCGATATGTAGCTGGGAAATTTAAAATTAAAAAATGTTGACGCGAAATTGTTATCTTTTTATTAATAACTGATTCGAGATTTTGCAACTCCTCTTTTAAACTATCGTTAAAGTTTGATTGATATGATGGATGGATTCCTATTTCGCAAAACTCCGATAATTCTTTTAATTTATTGCGAAATAACGGGTTGCTTAATTTAACATTTTTATCGTATTTACCGTATTTACCTGATAAAACAAAAACTTTGGGTATAATGTTATTTTTTAAATGTATTTCACGAATAAATTTATAAGTATCGTAATGGTCTGATAATTTATTATTTAAAACTAATATCCGATTTTTAACTTCATTAAAACTGCCTTTTAAAACAGATTTTGAAAAACCGCCTAAAGTTCGGTAAAACCCTTTCCCTTTATAAGCAAAAGCATTATCAATATCAATTGTTGAGATAAACTGAAATTTCTTTTTCTGACATTCCAAATCGGGAAATTTAGACTTAATTATCTCAAATAATTTTTTTGTCCAAATATTTATAATAGATTTACTAATAAATCCAGCTTTAAAAGCAATTGAAGATTCTGGTGTAAATCTATTGTGTTCATCTGGATTAAATGATAAGTACTCTTCATATCTGCTGAGCAAATAAAACGAAGCAGAAAAAATATCAAATGGTATTTGTATATTTAAAGGTGTTCGAAAAATAATGTTGCCCCAACTTGAATTAAAAATTCCTAGTTCCTGTTTTTCAATTTTTTTTGAAAATAACAAATCAGTTGAACAAATCCATAATCCACTTAAACTATCATCTGTTGAATAATTTATTTTAGCTCCGTTAAAACTATTATATTCTTCTTTTTCAGTTGTTATAATATACTTTACACCTAACAATTCTTCAAATATAAATTTTAAAATGTAATTTAATCTTGAACTATTATTTTTTGAGTAAACGAGGAGCATTTTTTAATTGTATTTTAACAATTTATTGTTATTTGTTATATTTTGCACGGGGTAAATTATTACATCCGATGGCTATCGGATTGGATTTCAGGTATAGGGGATAAAGATATAGCCCTATAACCTGCTCTTCCTATTGCTTTATACCTTATACCTCTATGCCATTTTGTCCCGCTTGTGCGGGATGAAATGTTAAAATTTGTCTCGTTTACAGTTTTTAGTCCACCAGTCCTTATTTACCTTGTCGGCAATACGGTCAACTTCTTTTTGAGTAACATTAAAATTTGAGGTCAGCTCTTTATAACGAGTGTAATCAAGAAAGTCCTGTAAGTCATCTGTGTCAACTGTAACCGGTAGTCGAATTATTACTTCTTTAATAGTTCTTTCAATTAGCATATAATTTTTTTAAATTTGTCCTCAAAGTTAGTAAAAATAATTATATCGCTTAAAATTATGTACTCACTTACATGCTAAAGTTCAAAAAAAGGTTAAAGACCTTTTCTTTGGAATTTAAAATCTGGAGCTTGGAATTTATTTGCCATTTGCCATTTTGATAAACCTTATAATATTCCCTCATCGGCAAAACTAAAATACGATTGCTGAGTAATAATTATATGGTCTATAAGTGTAATATCCATTGTTTTAGCAGCATCTTTAATTTTTTGTGTTATTTTTTTATCTGCTTCGCTGGGTTTAATATTTCCACTTGGATGATTATGTGCAAGAATAATATTTACCGCTTCGTCGTTTAAAGCTTGTTTTAAAATTATGCGGGGATCCATAACGGTACCAACAATTCCACCTTGTCCAATTTTATGATGTGCAATAATTTTATTTGCTTGATTAAGTGTAATAAGATAGGCTTCTTCAATTTTTAAATCGCCTATTATAGGTTCAAAAAATTCAAATGCATCTTTGCTCGAAATAACAGTTTTCCGTTCAAAAGCTTCTTCTAATTTTCTTCTTCTTCCCAATTCTAAAGCTGCAATTATCGTTATTGCTTTGGCTTCGCCTATTCCATTAATTTTCTTTAATGTATTTATATCAAATTTAGCAAGTTGATTAATATTATCGTTTGCAAGTTTTAAAATTCTTTTAGATAAGTCAACTGCCGATTCGGTTTTGTTACCGCTACCAATTAATATTGCTAATAGCTCGGCAGGCGAAAGACTCGAACATCCTTTTAAAAGGAGCTTTTCGCGGGGGCGGTCTTCTTTTGCCCAATTTTTAATACTTATTTTTTCGTTTTGTTCCATAAAAAAAGTCTTTTTAAAAATTAGAAACTGTTGTTACGTAAAAGAGTTTCTCACAATGATTATTTCTCGCAAAGGCGCCAAGTACGCCAAGAAAAAATAATTTATTATTTTTTTTAAAACTTTGCGAACTTATATGTAAGTAATTTCAATTAATACAACAATTGTTTTTATATAGCATGACTATAATAAGCACGCAATTAAAAAATCATTCACCCCGTTGGATATTCCATTTTTATTGCATAACGGCTATTCAACATAATTATCCTACGGGGTGAATGATTTTTTTAGCCACTTTTATACTTTGTGAACTTGGCGGCTTTGCGAGACAAATTTTTTACTTGCGTAACATGAGTTAGAAAGACTTTTTAAATTAATATGAAAAAATTACTGTTTTAAGCTATTTACGTGTATATTAAGACTTGATTTAAGGTTTGCAGCTTTATTTTTGTGAATAACTTTCTTTTTTGCAAGTTTATCTAACATTGCAGTAATTTTAGGAAGTTGTTCGGCAGCTTCTTTTTTGTCTTTTGTGCTACGAAGTTTTTTTACAGCATTGCGTGTTGTTTTAGCATAATACTTATTTTCTTCGCGACGTGTTTCGGTTTGACGAATACGTTTTTCTGATGATTTATGGTTTGCCATAATTTTCTGTTTTAAAATTAATTTGTAGCCCATAGGGGAATCGAACCCCTGTTTCCAGGATGAAAACCTGGCGTCCTAACCCCTAGACGAACGGGCCATTAACAAAAAGAACATCCTTATTATACTGAAAAAGGAGTATATTTCTGCTTTTATTTTAAAGTTCCAAACTCCAAGTTCAAAAAACCAAACTCCAAGTGCTACTAACAAACCACTTTGAAATTTGGAACTTTGAATTTGGAATTTTTGATTTAACAAATTCAAATATTATCCCGTTTTAGCGTAATTGGAGTGCAAAGGTAGAACATTTTTTTTATTTCCAAAAAAATAATATAATAATTTTTTGTAACTTTTAATTAAATTGCACGTCTTATTTATCGAAACTGAATTTATAAATGACAGTTGACGAATATAATAAAGCTGTGGATATGCACTCTGATGGGGTTTATCGGTTTATTTTAAAAAATATTAGAAACTCCGATAAAGCTAAAGATATTGTTCAGGATACTTATGAGAAACTTTGGATTAATGTAAAAAATGTAAATTTTGAAAAAGTAAAATCATATATTTTCACAACTGCTTATCACACTTTAATTGATTTGGTAAGAAAAGATAAAAGAATTGTAAACTTTGAACAAACTGATCAGTCGCAGTATTCAACAAACCGCAGTTATTCAGATGTTGGCGAAATATTAAATAAAGCTATTGCTAAACTTCCTGAAGACCAACGTTCTGTTATTTTACTTAGAGATTATGAGGGCTATTCTTACGATGAAATTTCACGAATTACTGGACTTTCCGAAGCACAGGTAAAAGTTTATATTTACAGAGCAAGAGTGTTTTTAAAAGAATTTATTGGCAGCATGTCAGCTTTAGTTTAAATAAAAAAAATGAAAATTAACCGCATTAATTACGAATTGTATTTTGTCGCTTACCTCGACAATAATCTTTCGCACAGTGACATGCTTGAATTAATGGCTTTTTTAGTACAGAATCCTGATCTTGAGGAAGAATTAAATTTAGTAAAAGACATTAAGCTCGAACCGGAAACTATTTGTTTTGACGCTAAAAACAGTTTAAAAAAGAAAAACGAAGAAATTGAAATTACTAAAGAAAAATTCGACGAACTTTGTATTGGTAAAATTGAAAATACTCTTAACAAAGAAGAAAAAATTCTTTTAGAAAGATACATTAAATTAAACCCTGAACTCGAAAAAGAATTTAAGCTTTTTGAACTTACTATACTTCAACCTGACTTGTCGGTTGAATTTACTAGCAAAGAATCATTAAAACGTATTGAATTAACAACCGAACAAGCTAATCAACTTTGCATTGGTTATATTGAAAATAACTTAAACGAAGCTGAAGAAAAACAATTTAATAGCTTACTTAATCAAAGTCGGGAATTTAAAAAAGAATACGAACTGTATAATTTAACAGTATTAAAACCCGATAATTCAATTATTTTCGCAAATAAAAAGGCTTTAAAAAGGAGTGTGTTATCCCCTTATATTAAAGGTGTGTATAAAATCTCATCAGTTGCTGCGGCAGCTATGATATTAATGTTAATTATTTTACAAATTTATAATAATAACAACAAAAGTAATAATACAAAAATTTATGCAAACTCTAAATATATAAAGAAAACAAATACAATAAAAAACAATCAAATCGAAAAAAATAAAATTAATAACACATTTATTGCATCGTCGAAAGTAATAAAAAAAAATATTTTAACAAATAACAATAATAAATTTAAAAATAACGACACGATTATAAAAATTGCAAATAATAATGATATTATTAAACCAGACAGTTTTATAATTAATAACAATTTGAATAATATTGCAATTGAGCCGGCAAATAATTCTTTAACAAACAATGAATCCGATAGCTATCGGATTAAAACCAATAAATATCTTGACACAACATTAAATGCAGTATTTGAAAATTCGAAATATTCTCATTTTCGCGACATGACTAACAACGTGCCTTATAATTCAATTACTGCAAGTAATTCATTATTTTCGAATATTGGTGTGTGGGATGTTATTAAAGCAGGTACCAATGGTATTAATTATATTACAGGAAGCAAGATAGAAGTAGAAAATAATGCAGACAAGAAAAAAAAATTAAAGCATTTTTCATTAAAAATCGGGAAAATTGCATTCGCACGTACTGTGCATAAATAAAAAATTATTAATTTACAAGATAATGAAACTATTACTCATTGTTATAATTCTTTGCTTAAATAGTAATTTTATATTTGCTCAAGAGAAAGTAGAAATAACAGGACAAGTAAAAGACCTGAAAACAAAAAACGCATTAGAATTTTGTAATGTTATAGTTGTTAATTCAAAAGACAGTATAATATCTGGAACGTCCTCAGACTCAAAGGGTTTCTTTTCGATTTCGCTTGATAATGGAACATATCGTTTTATTTTCAGTTTTATTGGTTATAAATCAGACAGTTCAGAATTAATTTCGATATCGCAAAATAAATTTATTGGTATATTTAAGTTAGTTCAGGAGGAAAATGTTTTAAAAGAAGTTACGGTAAAAGAAAGTTCACACGAAACTCAAATTGACCGCGATGTGCAAGTTGTTACCGACAAGATGAAAGAAGGTACTTCAAATACAAAAGAAGTATTAGATAACATAAATGGAGTTGATTATGACCGTTACAACAACTCAATAAAAGTTGACAACGACAGCAAAGTAATTATTCTTGTTGATGGAATTGAAAAAGACCAGGAATATGTTAAAAATCTTTCGCCCGACAGACTGAAAAAAATTGAAGTAATACGCGACCCAGGCGGAAGATACGCATTAGAGGGATATTCGGCAGTAATAAATATTATTCTTAAAAAAGATTATCAGGGGACTGAAATTTTTGTAAGCAACAGAACAATGGCAGATGCAGATGCAATAAAATCTGAATATATTACAGTGCAAAATGATGCATCTGCTACAGTAAACTACGTTTACAATAAAGTAAATGTATATGCAAAATACAGCAATAATTACAATAATTTTAATTTCAATTCAACTGACAAAAAGGAATATAATAACGGTTTAATTATTGAAAAAAGTCCAATTTCAGAGGATGATATGAATATGAAAATTAAGCAATTGTATAATGATTATACGCTTGGAGCCGATTATTATATTAACCCTAAGCATACTATAAGTTATGAGGGCATGTTAATGAAACAACCCTTAAAAAATAACGCTTCTGATGAAATTTATAAAGTAACATATTCTGTAAATGATAGCCTCTTGGACAGTTTTAATTCCGAATCAAAAAATAAATCAGATAATTCGAATTCATATAATTCTCTATTTTATGAAGGAAAATTGAATGAGAATAATGTTATCAACTCGAATTTTACTTTTTCGAATTATTATAACAGCTATGTGAATGAATATACTGAAAATTCTCTATTCCAAAGAAATGAAGAGGGGAAAGACCTAAAAAATAGTACAAAGTTTTATTTAGAATACTTGCACACTTTTAAAAATAAAACTAATTTGCAGTTCGGATACGGTAATACATGGGAAAACCTTAAAAGTGATTTTACTGTGGAGTCGGTTAAAAGTGAATTTACATATACCGATATACGCCATAAGTTATATTCCTATTATTCGTGGAAATTGAATGATAAGTTTAGTGTAAAATTCGGTGGAGCTGGCGAAACAAGTAATCCAAATGCTAATGGACAAAAAAACTCGTATTTAATTTTTCAACCTTATGCAGATTTAAAATTCAATGCTGCCAAAATGTTGAACTTTAAAGCAAAATACAGAGCAGCAAGCAATTATCCAAATATTAGCCAAACCAATCCTTATATATATTTAGTTGACTCGGAAAGCGTAAAATCGGGAAACCCGTTGTTAAAGCCAGCAGTAACAAATAAAATTTCTATGGAAGCCAATATTTTTCAAGGTCTGGTTAAAATAGAACCTTATTACCGTTTTTCGAATAATTATATTACCGAAATAGGAACTTTAAGACCTGACGGTATATTTGAATATAATTACAGTAATACCGGAAACTATAAAAATTATGGCGTTGAAGTCAGTATTACCATTCCTTTTAGCAAAACCATCTTTCTTCAATCGAGTTTCGACTTTTTTAAAAGCAGTGTGAAATATGCAGAGAGAACAAATGAGTTTAACGATTGGTCAATGTCTAATCAGTTGATTTATCAGAATCAGAAATCGAAAACAGTGGCAGGATTTCAGTTTCAGAAAAACATGGTGAAATATATAACGGCACAAGGCTATAGCAAAGGCGATAATGACTTTTGGATTTTGTTTTTACAACAACCGTTTTTTAAAGAAAAACTAAGTGTAATGTTATTGTATTTCACACCAATTACATGGGGTGTTGATTTTAATCAGGGAAGTTATATCAAAACCGATAATTATGCTGAAAACAAATGGTATAATATTGATATTTTAAAAAATATTATTATGTTCGAAATAAGTTATCGTTTTAATAAAGGCAAAACAGTTAACAAAAAAGAAAAACAGATAGAACAGATTAACGAAAAAAAATCGAAAACGTTGTTTTAACAATGTTCATGGAAATTGATGAGTCTGGTCTAAAAAGCATTTGGTTAAAGATTTTCAACATTTTTTACGCTTAACCCTAAAGGGAAAATGCTGAAAATCAGACTCCCTTTAGGGCAATGTCATTAAGTTAAGAAATATCATGCTGTATGCCAACACTATGAATAGCCCCGACATTTATGTCGGGGAATTAAATAAGCACCATTTTCGGGCTTTAGCCCAAAATTCGTTGAAAGTGTTGGGCTAAAGCCCAGTTTTATTTTTACATTTTCCCACGAGCTGAAGCTCGTGGCTATTGATTATCTGCAAATTAAATATTAACTTAACGACATTGCCCTTTAGGGTTGGGGTAAAACTAATTTTTAGCTTTTCCCGATTTTTAACCCTTTTTAGACTGAACTCATTGATATAAAAAAATAATTTAATAGACATCTTTCCAAAATAAAAATATTCCAAATAATATAGAAAAGCGAATCCGAAGGATTCAAATGTTTATAGAAAACAAATCGAACATCAATAACATACGACTCCTGCGGAGTCGAACATATCGCTTTTGTTACATTTTCTATAAACATGCAATTCCTACGGAATTAAAAATACATTCAGGAAAGTTGTCTAATATATTTTGTAATTTTAAATTAAAACAAATAATTATGAGAGCTTACATTTATGTTTTTATTGTGTTGCTCACAAGCTGCAACTATTCAGCAATAATTCAAAAAAACAATAATGAAATAAAAGGAAGCGGCAACATTATTACAAAATTAATTGATACCGGAAACATTACCGAAATAAAGAATACAGGAGTTTTAAACATTATTGTAACAGAAGGAAACAAACAAGAAATAAAAATCGAAACAGATGATAACATAATGCAATATATTAAATATGAAACAAAAGGCAATACATTAATATTTTCTACCGAAGAAAACAGCAAAAATACAGACCTCAGCCCAACTAAAGCAAATATTTATATTACATCAAATCAAATTTTACTAATCGAAAACGAAGGCGTTGGAAATATTTACGTGAACAACTATAATATAGCTGCTAATTTGCAAATAAATAATTCAGGAGTCGGAAACATTAACACTGCAAATATCACAGGGAATAATTTAAAAATTGATAATTCGGGAGTCGGCAGTATAAATTTAAAAGGCAAATTAGATTCATTAACAATTAACAATGATGGTGTTGGAAATATTAATGCAGATGAAATTCCTGTTAATACATTATTTCTTTATAATAGCGGGGTCGGTAACATTAAACTAAATGCTGTTAAAGAAATTTCGATACAAAGCAGCGGGGTTGGTAAAATAAAATATAAAGGAAATCCTGTAATTAAATCGCTCAATTAATTGCTGCATTATTTGTTTGTGCTTATAACAATTATTTTAATAAATTTGCGAGAACAATTTTTAAATAAATGAAAACAAATGCATTGTAAATGTTTGTAAACGCATACAAACGGTTAATATCGGATAAGGTGTATATATAAACGAGTTACCGCCAAGTGTAAAAAGACAGACGACAGTACTAAAATTGAAAAGTAAACCATTGTGAAAGGACAGAATAACGAAATATTGACAAGACAAGAAAGCCGACACTCAAGCCGACCCGATGTTTTTTATTTTTTGCCCACCGCACATTTTTTAAAACAATTGCCGACCCACAATGGCACATTTGCTTTTGCCCCGACACACGAAGCCAAATCTTCGGCAAAATCAAAAGAGCCATTTTCTCCAAAGACGACAGAACGGTGATAAGTATTTATTAGACAAAGACTATAAATGATTGAGATAATTCATAGTGATCAAAGATTAGGGGAAATTGGCACAGATATGTTGCTTAGTAAGCATAATACACCAATTTTAGTATTAACTAATAGGGCAAGGTGGATTAAAACTAAATTAGAAAACAACAAAGTAGTTTCAGCAAATCACCTTGAGTTAGAATCACACTTAGAAAAACTGGCTTCTGAATACCATAATAAGATTTATTCGGGTTATAATGCAAAGGTTTTGTTACTTAAAAACCCAATGAAAAAGAATTCTACTAATTCAGAAGCAATAAAACTACTTATTAAAGCTGGGGCAGACGTGAAATATCTAGCTTCATCAAAAGAGACGTATCGTTTGCTCATTACTGAAAACAAACTTTTCTTTTCATACTCTGATTCTCAACGTCATGATTTAGTTGTAAATAAAGGATTCTACTATATTTGTCCAAAACTAAATGATAGTAAGGATACATTAATAGAATACTATAAGAAAGAGTTCTATAGGCTATTTAATAAGGGAAGACTTTTAAAGTTGAATAGAAAGGGAAAAATCGTTTATAATGACAACATTCTTATGCTTTTATATTCTTCATTGTTTGAAATTTCAACCAAAGATATTATCATAACCCTACTTGGTTCGATTATAGGAATTATACTAACTTTATTAATTTTTTAAATTATCCATATGTTATATCTAATACGACATTGTTCAACAATTGAAAATGAATCAGGAATCCTATGCTCTGACAAGGATTTTGGGCTATCAGATAAAGGAATTGAACAGGGCAAAAAACTGTCAACATGGTTTTGCGATAAGAAAATTGATTTGATCCTTAGTAGTAGTTTATTAAGAGCCGAACAAACAGCTAAGTACATTAATGAAGCAACAAATGCTGAGATAGTTTTAAGTAAAGACTTATTGGAAAGAAAAGTTTCTCCTGAATATACAAATCTAAAATTACAGGAGATTACAGAATGTCGAATCAATAAAGAACACAATTTTTATGACCCTACTCAAGATTGGAATGATGTAAATGAGGTTGAAAGCGATATGGAAATTTTTGAAAGAGTTAAATCTTTACTTATAAATTTATATAAACCAGGGATAAACATAGCTTGTGTTACTCATGCAGGTGTAATAAAAGCTTTTCTTCACATTGCTTTAAAAATGGACAAAAGAAGGTCAAATGGCTTTAAAGTGAAGAATGGATGTGTAATAGTCTTACAAAACGAAAATGACTTTGAAAAAATTCAAATCTTAGGATTCTATCAATTATATTAACGATGAAAATTAAGGCAATTGAAACTAATCCCCATGAATCATTGATTTACCTTGATAGGTATGTTAATGATGGTTCTCCTTCTGGGTTTACAGAAGTTAACAAAACTTCATCAAAAACAGATACTTTTAGTTTAAATAGAAGTTTCAAACTACTTTCATTAGTTAGTGATGAAAACAACTTTAAAATCTATGGTTCTCTCAAAGAAAAGATTCCTTTAGCTCATAATCAATTTTTCATTCATCCAGACATGATAAACCATAGTGATTTATATGGATGTACTTTAGAAGTTAATAAAAGTTTTGAAGTTTCGCCAACATCAAGTTTTCGTACAGTGAAGATAATTTCTGAAAATAATAGTGATTATGTCAAACTTCACTATGATGGGAAACTTGGGCGGATTTATAGAAAACTCAATCCTATAAGAGCAATTGCGGGAGTTGAAATTTCCAATATTGTTAAAGAAGGAATAACAAGAAATTTATTGAGTGATTTTATTTCAATTTATGAAGAACCTTTTGCCAAAATTTTTATTAACCCCAAAATGACAAATTGTAGTGAACCGTGGGGTATGGTTTGGCGGAATTCTAAACCTTCGGGCATTAGAATCAAAAATGTTAAATATATTATTCCCTTATTTTCATTTTGGTCGAAAGACAGACAAAGTAAACAAGATGATTCTTTCGGTACACAGTTATTCAATATTTGGGGTACTGTGGCGATTGACAAATCCCTTAAACAAGTTTTAATGCCTACTTTAGATGCTTATTTTGAGTTGCTTGTAAATTTTGGACTTCAGAACGAATATAATGCTCAAAATATTTTGATTGGGTTTGACCAAGATTGGAATGCCATAACAATTATCTTAAAAGATATGATGGGAATAGAAAAGGATTTAGAACTTAGAAAATCTTTAGGACTTTCAACAATTTTTGACTCTACTCCTTACAAGGTAATTTCTGCTAGTGATCCACTTTATCAAAAACGTCATAGTTTTGCTTTTGATTTTAAGGTGTGCACTTATGTCATTGAACCACTTATTGAATTGGCTGTTGAAAATAAACTTACAACAAAAGAACAATTAATTGATGCTATGAAACAAAGAACTTCATACTGGTTAAAAAAACTACCATCAGATTATTTCCCTCCTGACATTTGGTTCTCTCATGATAATATTGACATTTCGGTAACAGAAAATAGAGTTTATATAGAAAATAAGTATCCACTTTTAAGAAATTAAGAATATGAAATCAATTAAAGTTAAAAAGATTAATACGGGTTCTACGATTGGAATTTTTTCCCCTTCTGAACCCATTGGAGTAACAAGAGTAAGTCGCTTTAAATCTGGGATATCTATCCTTGAATCAAATGGGTTTAAAGTGAAGCTGGCTAAGAATGCACTTAAAGCTACGAATTACACTGCTGGTTCAGTATTAGAGAGAGTTGCTGACATTCACGAATTGCTCGAAGATAATGAAGTAGATGCCCTTGTTTCGTCTTGGGGAGGAAAGAGTTGTAATCAATTGGTAAATTATATTGACTACAAATTAGTAAAAGAAAAAAAGAAGCCAATTCTTGGCTTTAGTGATGCAGCTGTTTTACTTAACAATATAACAGCAAAGACTGGACTATTAACATTTTATGGTCCTAATGTTTTAGGCAAATTAGACGAAACTGAACATGAAAATTTGTCAATTCTAAAAGGTGATTTTTATGTTGGCAATCTTCTAGGAAAAGTTGATGAAGTTAATACAAAAACAATTTTCGAAGGCAAGGTAGAAGGTAAACTCATTGGTGGTAATTTAAGCACTTTTGTTTTAGGCGTTGTATGTAGTGATATTCCTGATAGTTATTATGATGGAGCAATTTTTTTCTGGGAAGATGCAGGTAATGCGGCTCAGATTATTAATCAATACTTAACTGCAATATCGAATAGAGGTATTTTTGACCGTATTTCAGGTATGATAATTGGCGATTTTATAACAGAGGATATAAATGAATGGAAACGAACAGATGACTTTGCTTCTTTAATCGAAGTTATTGGTAATCATAAATTCCCCATATTGTATGCCCCAACATTTGGTCATAAGAAATTGGAGAATCCACTGTTACCAATTGGGGCAAAATGCAAATTGGATACTAACAATTATTCATTAACACTAATAGAAAAAATAGCTGAGTAATGGAAGATTCAAAAATATCGGAAAATGTAAAAGTCCCGAATTTCTTTTATGACTTAATTGTTTTTATGACACCAAGTTTGACTTTACTGCTTGGTATTTTTGTTGGATTAGGTAATACGGGTACAAAAATTATTGAAACTCATATTAAGTATCTTAAAATAAATGATATAAACTTTTTAATTGTATTTGTTTTCTTTTTCATAATATTTCTTTTTCTCGCATATGAATACGGTAGACTAGCAGAAGCACTCTCAAATTGTATTGGGGATTTTGTGAGATTTTTTAGGAGAAAAAAAATACTGTTTACCAGGGAAAAAGATTACAATATTAATTTTAAAACTGAAATCTCAAAATTAAACCTACATGAGTTTTTAGATGATGACAGAATGGATAAGTGGACAATTTACTTCTATGCATTGAGATTTCAGCCAGCAATAGGTAGTGACATTCTTAAGCGATATGCATGGGAAAAACTTTCACGTAGTAGTGCATTCACGTTTGGAATTCTTTTTTGCATTTCACTAGTACTTACTATACCTAAGATTTTTGAATTTCATTCAATTTTTGGCTATAGTCTTATAGATACAGGTGGATTTGGATTCGGATCTCTGCCGTATTCACTTATAATGTTTTTATTATTTTTTATTACTTGCTATGAATATTATAGAAGACGTTCTTGGAATAATGATTTATTAATTAAAGTTCTACCAGTTATAGCTTTACCAAATGACTATGTTGTTAAAAGAGTAGTGGCAAAACCAAAGAAAGAAATAATTGAAAATGATGAAAGTCCAAGGACTAAGAGGAAAACTAAATAATTGGCTTTGAATAAAAGAAATAGATTTTAAATGTTAGAATTTCTAAGTATAGCAGCAATCGGTAAAATTGTTGAAAAGTTAGCAGATACTTTGTTTGACTTTTCTGTACAAAAGTTATTGGATAAAGGTATTAGTAAAGTTTTCCCGAAAGACAGTTACAAAAATCAACTTATAAGCATCATTTACAAAACCATTGAAGAATTTGAAAAGAAAAATCCTACTGCAAAAGACGGAAACAAATTTCCATTTTACCATTCACAGGTTCTTTTGGAGCATTACTCAATGTATGTTCTTTTTAATGAGGAAAAACATTCTAAGGAGAAGTTACAAAATGAATTAAAGACTAATCCTAACATAATTGAACCTAAAAATGAGCAATTAGAAAGCTTTTACGAACTCTTTAAAACTTATGCAAGTAGTAATGAATACTTGAAAAAGTTATTTGTTGAAGAAAATTACAAAGCAAGAATTTTTGACATCTCAAAGAATCTTCAAGTAATTGATAAAAAGATTGATTCTGTTATTGATAGCTTAAAAAAGCTAGATATTTTAAAATCTGCAAAAGCAAAATTTAAATTTAATGCTGATAAATTTGTTCTCCCCTCTTTTGAATTATTAGAAGCTGATTATTACTTTTTCTTACCAGAGGAAATAGAGCAAATAAACAATTGCGTTGAAAGAATTAAAACCGATTCTGAAAATTATTTTCTGTTAACAGGTTATCCTTCTACAGGTAAAACTATCTCCACATTAAAACTATACCAACAATTATCCAAAATCGGTTATGAGGTTTTTTTTCTAAATATTTCACAAAAACTGAGTTTCGATAGGTTCAAAAGCGACTTGAATAAACTAAGTGACAAAGAAAATATAGTATTCATTATTGAAGATATACACTTAAATCTGACTTTTGGAGCTGAAATTCTAACATTAGAGGAAGAATTTCCGACCTTCAAGTTTATTATTACTTCTCGTTTTCTAAGTTCAGATGTTAGAAGGGATATTCAAAACAATATTGATATTTTTAAGCAACTCGAAGGAAGTAATCTAAAATTAGAATCCTTCAACACCCCTCAATATATTTACAAAAAATCAATTGGGATTATTTCAAACTGTAAATCTTATCTTGAAAGTCAAGGCATACAACGTGAAATTGGAGATATTAAAAAGGCTTTAGAAAACTCTCAAAGCAATCTTTATAAACTTTCTTGGATGTTGCAATATTGGTCATACAAGGATGTGCCACTCTCTGAAATAACAGAAAAAACAATTGAGGATTATATTTATGAAATTTATTTAGACGGATTAAGTCATACAGAATTAAATAAAATCCAACAATTTGCCAGTTTGTATGCCTATGAAATTGAATTTTTGGCAGACCGTAATCAAATAGAAGCATCAAAGAAGAAAGGTTTATTATTTAAGAACGAAAACAATTTTCATTCTTTTATGCACTCAATGTTTGCAAGGTTGCTTCTTGATTCCATTTTTAGAGCCAACGTATCCCTAAATGCAAAATTTAGAAACGACAGAAATGCTTTTTACTTAAAGAACATTGAGGATTATTTAAATGAGATTGTTGGCGACTCAGACGGCTTTGTAGATAATATTTATAGTTTCCTTTACAACATTGGAATTTCAGACAATATTAATCTATTTAACAAAGTACTATCAAGCGAAATAATCAGTAAACAGTTCTTCAGGTTTGTTTATGATTCTGTCTTAATGGATTCTGACCAATTGGTTAACTTAATTCAGTTAATCAGAATTTTTGCGAAGCGTAACTTTGAAGATTATTGCAATAGACTTTATTTCAGTAACCGGAACTTGATAGAAATCTTAAAAAGAGGAACAAAAAACGCTTCTGCAATATCCTACATTGAAACCCATAAGAATAATTTCAAGGATTTAAAAAACAAAAGTGTTTTAGCACCTTTTAAACCAGATGAATTAAAAGATGTTTTTAGAAAAGCATCCTTTAAACAGTCTTACTCTAACAATTAGGCTACTTCCAAACAATGAATTAAGAGCAAAAGCAATTAATGTCTTGAATGTTGAGGAATGGAAGCAAAAATTCAATTCTGATATTCACTTTGGTATTTATGGCAATTCACTTGCAGAACTTAAAAAGGTAAAGCCTGAACTTGCCACAGCAATTCTAAAAACAGTTGATATAAAAAGAGTTTCGGCAAAAATTCACTATCAAAAGTTTGATTACATCACAAAAACATTGAGTGAGTTAAAAGAGATTGATTTTGCAACAACTTCCGAAATATTGTCTTCAGTTGATATTAAAGTCCTTAAAAGAAAATCAAAAAAAGCATCTGTAGAGCAAATAGGAATTGGGTTATCTCGTTTGTATGATATAGACCAGTCTATTTCAAAAGAAATATTTGAGGAGTTAGAATTAGAATTTTTATCAAACTTATTTGAAGATAAACCTTTAACGGCATTTGGTCATATTCTAAAGGAATTTAAAAAAGTTGAACCATCAAAGGCTCAAAATTTAATCCGTCACACATTAGAAAAAGAGTTTGTTATAAACAAACTGAACTCTGCAAAAATTACGACTGTTGATTTATTCACTTTTTACCTCTTGTTTTCGCAGCTTGATATCAGAAAGGAAGGTAAAAAATTATTAAAAAAAGTCAATCTTGACATTATTGAAGGTAGGGTCACAAGTTCAAACATTAAACATTCGGTTCAGTTAGTAAATGCAATAAATGAAATCGACTCTTCCTATGGTAAAAAGTTGGTGAAACTTATTCCAGACGAAAAACTAATAAAAGCAATCAACGACAGCAATACGGAAATTACAGATTTACCTTCAATTTTCTTGTACCTGAAAAATGTTGATTTTGATAATGCAAAAAGGGTTTACAACTTAGTTGATAACATTACCATAATCAAAAAATGTCTTGTTAGAAAATTTAGAATTCAACCAATTTTCAACTCTATCAAGCCTTTGTATAGCCTTGACAAAAAGAGAACAATTGACATGCTGAATAACCTGTTTGCACACAATGTTTTCAAAAGTAAAATTCAAGAAGCAGACATAGAAAATTTTATAAATAGCGTCAGCATTGCGTTTAATATTAATGAGGAAATAGCAGAAAAAATTATTGCAACATATTCCGAAACACTTGTATGTGCAAATAATGGAGAAATTCAGTTTGCGAAATTTGCTGATGCACTTTACAGATTAAGCAAGATAAATAAAGAAGTAGTAAATATTTTACTTAATTCTTTCATTCCAAGGTTAGAAAAAGACATCCATTCTCTAACTTTTTACCAATTAAAAGCAGGATTATGTGCATTGGCAAAGGTTGACAAAATTTTAGCGACAAGACTTTTAAAGTTGATTCCAACAGAAGAATTAAAGAAAAAATCAGAAGTTCTTTTAGTTGATACGAAAAATATTGAAGGACAACTAGGTGAAATTAAATGTGTAAATACTGAAATATGGAAAATATTAAAAGACCATCTGAAATAAGCCAACGCATTTTGCAAGCACATTGCCAAAGCCCCACGAGCCAACCCTGCAACCAAAGCTTTGTCAAAGAGCTTGCAAAGCCAACGCACCAAAAAAAATTGTTTTAAAAAATTTGCCGACACTAAAAAAAATAAAAAATGCTGACACTCAAGCCAACAGAAAAGAAAGAAAGCACAATGACAATGACACGGAATCTCAATATTGACAATGGTTTACAAGACTGGAAGACAGAACACCAGGCGGTAACAGGCGGTATATTTTATTGCCGAGACAGTGCAGGTTTCAGCGTTTCAGCATCTAATAAACTTTCGTGTAACTTGACAGGACAGTGCTTCGAAATCGGCAACAAAAACATACCGCCAATCCGTTATGCAGCATAAATAAAATTAAAACTAATCTAACATGACAGATCACGACAGAAAACTTCTTTGGACTAAGGCTGGTAATAGATGTTCTTATCGTTTTAATGGTGTAATATGTGACGAAGAATTAATTAAAAACGACAATTGCAATAACGTAATTATTGGAGATGAATGTCATATTGTAGATAAAAACAAATCAACATCGCGTTGGATGGAAGAATTCCAAGACAGAGATGGATACGAAAACATTATTCTTATGTGTAAAATACATCATAAGATGATTGATAGTTTAAGTGAAACCTTTACTGTTGACATTTTAAAACATATGAAGAATGAGCATGAAAGCAATATTTCTGAAAGACTAAAAAACAAGGAAATAGAACCATTAATTATTAAGGACTCTTTTTTTAATACAGAAGTTAAAAATGCAGACAAAGCAGTAGGAATGGAAGTTAATAGACCAGCTCAACTTTCTAATGTTAAGTCTAATTTAAAAGTTGAGAATGTAAAGGAGGCCATTGGTTTTAGCACAAATCAGGGAATGCATAGTATTTTGGCATTCTGTAAAAATTGTAATAAGCCTTTTTCTTATGCATGTGTTGGGAATCTTCCTTCTATTTTAATATGTCCCCATTGTAATTATAGCATCACTAGACAATAATAAAATAATTTACGCTGCATAACACACGTTTGGTAAAAACTGGGCGGGTGGTGCAACTTGACAATGACAACAATATACAAACATATTAACGGTTTGACACCGACTGCGGCTAAATGCCCAGCTTTTCCAAGCGCCAAACGTTCAGTGCCAGAGATACGCAAAAAATCAATTAAAAGTAAAATATGGTTTGATAAAATGGACATAATTTATAAAACTGCTACTGCAAATCAAGATTTTGAAGTTGGTAAAATTTTATTTCAACAGTACTCTAATTCTCTTAATATTGACTTATCATTTCAAGATTTTGAAACAGAATTAAAAACAATAAACAAACAATACAATAAGCCAAAAGGTGCTTTGCTTCTCGTGTATAATGATATAATTGCAATTGGTTGTGCTGGTATAAGGGAATTAGACAAAGAAACAGCTGAATTAAAACGAATGTATATTTTACCAGAATTTAGGGGACACAAGATTGGACAAAAATTATTAGAACTTTCTTTTGAAACTGATAAAAACCTAAATTATAATAAAATAAGGCTTGATACTTTACCAAATATGATTCAGGCACAAAATCTATATCGTTCGTTAGGTTTTTATGAAATACATGGCTATAGGTATAATCCGGTAATCGGAACAGTTTATATGGAAAAAATTTTGTAATTTTAGCAGTGATATTTTAAAATTAAAAGAAAGATTTATGAAAAGTATATTTACAGACAGAAATGTTAAACCGGCAAATGAGTCCCTAAAGAAAGCAATAGGAGATACTTTTGATATTTGGCAGACTCTTGTAAGTTTTACAAATAAATCATATCCAAATGCGAAAGAAGAATGGACTTTTTCAAGTCCTAAATACGGCTGGAGTTTTCGAATCAGTGACAAAAAAAGAGTTTTAATATATTTATTACCTCGTGATAAATTTTTTAAAGTGGCTTTTGTATTTGGACAGAAAGCAACAGATGAAATAATAAAAAGTAATATATCTGAAAATATTAAATCTGAGCTTCTTAATGCAAAACTATATGCTGAAGGACGAGGGATAAGAATAGATATTAGAGATAAAGCTATATTAAATAACATATTTAAGCTTATTTCAATTAAAATTTCAAATTGAAATAGATAGGCAATAAAAATCAGTTTATAAAATAGCTCTCGTATTTATGTTTTATTTTTAAAGATATTCTCCGCAAAAGCGGAGCAAGCTGTGAAATCACTTTGCTAAGTTCATAGACATCACAGATTAATTACGATTTAATCAGAACAATAATTATCGGATAAATTTATTTTTTCAATCAGACCCTATCGGATTCAAGGCATTCGATTTTTTAAAAATCAGGAGTTCCGCTTATGCGGAATGACTGATTTTAAAAACGAGTTTACCCCGTAGCGCAGCGTACTGGGGAATAACGCAGAAGTCGTACATTATGGACAGACACTAATTAGTGCTTGTCTATAATATCGTAATAATAGTATAAAGCTCCAAATTCCAAATCCCAAATTCCAAGTTTGGGGCTTGGGATTTGAGACTTGAGTCTTGAGGTTTTGGGCTTTCATTTTTGAAAATCT
>Ga0209211_10004124_pt1 | contig 22968 bp, 18 predicted proteins | sample RifGroA2_FD_183992 | JGI IMG/M metagenome (GOLD analysis project Ga0209211, IMG submission 183992) | Groundwater microbial communities from Rifle, Colorado, USA - Groundwater A2 (SPAdes) (version 2) | ecosystem: Environmental > Aquatic > Deep subsurface > Groundwater | place: Rifle, Colorado...
AAGCTGTTGCTACAGTTTTGGGCAAAGAAGCAATTGAAAAAGATCCAATGGTTGCAGTTATAAGATGCAATGGAAGTTATGCAAACAGAAACAAAACAAGTGTTTATGATGGTGCAAAAACTTGTGCTATAAGTAGTTCTTTATTTAGTGGCGAAACAGGATGCCAGTTTGGTTGTTTAGGTTTGGGTGATTGCGTTAGTGTTTGCACATTTGATGCAATTAAAATGAATGAAGATACAGGACTTCCGATAGTTGACGAGGACAAATGTACTTCATGCGGAGCTTGTGTTAAAGCTTGTCCTAAGTTTATAATTGAATTAAGAAATAAAGGTAAAAAGAGCAGAAGAATCTTTGTAAGTTGTATTAGTACCGAAAAAGGTGGAATTGCAAAACGACATTGTGAAGTTGCATGCACAGGTTGTATGAAATGCGTTAAAGTCTGCAATTTCGACGCTGTAAAAGTTGAGAACAATCTTGCATATATTGATTTTAATAAATGTACACTTTGTCGAAAATGTGTTGAGGAATGTCCAATGAATGTAATTCATGAAATTAACTTGCCACCTCGCCGTAAAAAAGTGGAAAATGAGGATGTTAAAGAGGTTGTCAGTAATCAGTAATACTATTTGTTTTGCTATGATTTCTATGTGTCTATGTGGTTTAAGTATGAGTAAGAAAGGTATAGGTTAAAGAGGTATAAAGAGGTATAAAGTTATAAAGTAATAAAGTTATAAAGTAAGCAGTTGGCAGACAACGACACAGAGCTACAGAGTAGCGAAATGTTTATAGTAAGCAGTAAATGGTAATCGGTAAGCAGAATGTCAACTATGTGTATATTTGGTTTAAGTATGAGTAAGACAGGTATAAAGTTGTAAAGTATTAAAGTTATAAAATAATAGAGGTATAAAGTTATAAGGTTAAAGAAGTATAAAGTTATAGGGTTAAAGAGGTATAAAGGTATAGAGGTATAAAGGTATAGAGAGTTAGAGTTAAAAAGGATTAAATATTAAATATAATATGTTAAAAACATTTCCAAAAGGAGGGATTCATCCAAAAGAAAGCAAGTTTTCTGCTGGAAATAAGATTGAAATACTTCCTCTTCCAAAAACAGTAACTATTCCAATATCGCAACATATTGGAGCACCAGCCGAGCCTGTAGTCGCAAAAGGCGAGAAGGTAAAGGTTGGACAATTAATTGCAAAAAGCAGTGGTTTTGTTTCTGCAAATGTTCATTCATCAGTTTCAGGAACTGTCACAAAAATCGACGAAGTAAGCGATACATCTGGTTACAAAAAGAAAGCAATTTTGATTGATGTTGAAGGCGACGAGTGGATGGAAAATATTGATAAATCTCCAGATTTAATTAAAGAAATAAAATTATCGTCGGAAGAAATTGTTGCAAAAATACTGGAGTCAGGAATTGTTGGTTTAGGTGGTGCTACTTTTCCCTCGCATGTAAAGTTATTTGTTCCACAAGGCAAACATCTTGAATATTTAATTATTAATGGTGTTGAATGTGAGCCTTTTCTGACATCTGATCACAGACTTATGCTCGAAAAAGGAGAGGAGCTAATGATTGGAATTACAATTCTGATGAAAGCTCTGAAAGTTTCAAAAGCAATAATTGGAATTGAAAACAATAAACCTGATGCAATCAAATATTTGAATGAATTATCTAAACAATATTCAGGAATTGAAGTTTCAGCATTAAAAGTTAAATATCCGCAAGGTGGTGAAAAACAATTAATTAAAGCATTAATAAACAGAGAAGTCCCATCGGGAGGTTTGCCAATTGATGTTGGTGCAGTGGTTCATAATGTGGGTACGGCTTTAGCCGTTTACGAGGCTGTGCAAAAAAACAAACCTTTATTTGAAAGAATTGTTACAGTTTCTGGCGAAAAACTTGAAAAAACTGCAAATTATCTTGTTCGTATTGGCACTCATGTGCATGAACTTATAGCTGCAATTGGTGGAATGCCTTATGGAACTGGAAAAGTAATAAATGGCGGCCCTATGATGGGCAAAGCAATTACAACTTTAGAAGTGCCAGTTACAAAAGGAACTTCCGGAATTTTACTTTTTCCAGAAAAGGAATCGAAAAGAGAAGAAATTCAAAACTGTATTCGTTGTGCTAAATGTGTAAGTATTTGTGCAATGGGACTGGAACCTTATCTTTTAATGACTTTATCTGAAAAATCGTTGTGGGACAGACTCGAAGAAAAAAATGTAACCGATTGTCTTGAATGTGGCTCTTGTAGTTATACTTGTCCTGCTCACAGACCTCTTATAGATTACATTAAATACGGAAAAGCAACAGTTATTAAAAACATTAAATCTCGTAAAAGCTAATGTCAAATCATATTCTTACAATTTCGCCTTCGCCTCATATTTATACGAGTTCATCAGTGAAAAGCATAATGTATGGGGTAATAATTGCGCTAATGCCGGCATTATTGGTTTCGTTATATTATTTCGGACTTGGAGCGTTAGCAGTAGTTTTAATTGCAGTTTTGTCTTGCTTAATTTTTGAATGGTTAATTTCTAAATATTTGCTCAAAATAGCACCTTCGTTAACAGATGGTTCTGCAATTATTACAGGATTATTGCTTGCTTTTAATGTGCCGAGTAATTTGCCATGGTGGATTATAGTTATCGGTAGCCTTGTTTCAATCGGAATCGGAAAAATGACTTTCGGAGGAATCGGAAATAACCCGTTTAATCCTGCATTGGTTGGTCGTGTATTTTTATTGATTTCATTTCCGGTTCAAATGACAAGCTGGCCAAAGCCAATGATTTCGAGACTTGCTTATACAGATGCTATTACAGGAGCAACTCCACTTGGTGCATTGAAAGAAGGAATTAAAAACGGAGAAAGTATGTCAGATGTAATTCACAATTTACCTTCAAATCTGGAAATGTTTCTCGGAAATATGGGAGGCTCGCTTGGAGAGATTTCAGCAATTGCAATCATAATTGGCGGAGTTTACATGTTGTTACGTAAAATTATTACATGGCATATTCCAGTTTCAATGCTTGTTTCAATATTTTTATTTTCTGGAATTTTGTATTTGGTAAATCCTGATGTTTTTGTAAATCCTGTATTTCATCTTGTAACAGGAGGAGTTATGCTTGGAGCAGTGTTTATGGCAACCGATATGGTTACTTCGCCAATGACAAAGATTGGAATGTTGATTTTCGGTGCTGGAATTGGAATAATTACGGTAATTATTAGAGATTTTGGAGCATATCCCGAAGGGGTTTCATTTGCAATTCTGATTATGAACGCAGTAGTTCCTTTATTAAATAAAATTAAACCTAAACGATTTGGGGAGGTTAAGAAAAATGGCTAAAAAAGAATCAAATTTCAAAAATATGGTATTAACATTATTGATAATATCATTTATTTCGTCGGCAGCTCTGGGCTTTATTTTTAATATTACAAAAGAGCCAATTGCCAAAACCTTACTCGAAAAGAAATTAAATGCAATAAAAAAAGTTGTTCCGGCATTTAATAACGACCCAAATAAAGAAATGTACATGGTTTCTATCGAAGATAATTCAGCTCAATTAGAAATGTATCCTGCAAAACAAGATAGTACTTTAACTGGAACTGCTGTAAAAACATTTACTAATAAAGGATTTAGCGGATTGATTGAATTAATTGTCGGTTTTGGAAATGACGGAAGCATTGTAGATATTTCTGTTCTGAACCAGAAAGAAACTCCCGGACTTGGTACAAAAATGACAGAGCCTTTTTTTAAAGATCAGTTTAAAGGAAAAAACCTTACGACTTATAAAATGAAAGTTAAAAAAGATGGAGGAGATGTTGATGCAATTACAGCTGCAACAATCAGCTCAAGAGCATTTTGTGATGCTGTTCAGCGAGCTTATGATACATATCAGAAAGGAGGTAAGAAATGAGCAATTTATCAAACTTCACAAAAGGTTTTATTCGTGAAAATCCAATATTAGTTTTGATTTTAGGAACATGTCCTACATTGGCAACAACTTCTTCTGCTATTAATGGATTAGGAATGGGTTTAGCTACAACATTTGTTTTAATTGGCTCAAACTCTGTAGTTTCTATGGTTTCAAGTCAAATTCCCGACAAAGTTAGAATTCCTGCTTATGTTGTAATTATTGCAACTTTTGTAACAATTGTCGATTTACTTATGCAGGCATACACACCAGCGTTATACGATCAACTTGGAATATTCATCCCTCTTATTGTTGTAAACTGTATTGTGCTTGGAAGAGCTGAGGCTTTTGCAAATAAAAATACTGTTTTTTCTTCTTTTCTCGATGGATTGGGAATGGGATTGGGTTTTGCATTGGCTTTGGGGATTTTGGGATCAATTCGTGAAATTCTCGGAAGTGGTTCTATTTTCGGATTCAAGTTTATACCTGGAGACGGAATTTTGTTATTTGTATTAGCTCCTGGAGCCTTTATAGCTCTTGGATATTTAATTGCAATTGTAAATAAATTCAAAACTAAAACTAAGTAATTTTTAAAACTATGGAATATGTCCTTATAATAATATCAGCAATTTTTGTAAACAATGTTGTTTTAGCTCAGTTTTTAGGAATTTGCCCATTTTTGGGCGTTTCAAATAAAGTAACAACTTCGATTGGAATGTCGGCAGCAGTTACATTTGTAATAGTTTTAGCAACTATCGTTACTTATTTAATTCAAAAATTTGTACTTGATGTTTTCGATATTAGCTACATGCAAACAATTACTTTTATTCTCGTAATTGCTGCATTAGTTCAGATGGTAGAAATAATTTTGAAAAAGATTAGTCCTCCATTATATCAGGCTTTAGGAATTTTTCTTCCATTAATTACTACAAACTGTGCTGTACTTGGTGTTGCGATTTTAACAATTCAGAAAAATTATAATTTATTGGAAGGCGTTGTATATTCGGCTTCAATTGCAATAGGTTTTGGTTTAGCATTGGTAATTTTTGCAGGAATCAGAGAACAGCTTGATTTAATGAATATTCCAAAAGGAATGAAAGGAATTCCAATAGCACTTGTTACAGCAGGACTTTTAGCTATGGCATTTATGGGATTTACGGGGATTGTTTAGCAAAAAACTGAGAGTTTTAATTGTTTTCCTAACGACTTGTGTTCTTTTTTCTGTTCTTTTATCGATGTTTTATGTGTCTAAAACTGAATATCCTGCGTTTGTAAAATCTTTTATGTTTGCCATAATCACCAACTATTTTTGGCATCATTACCAATATTATTTTTTATTTCGTTTTCGATATGTTTTAATTCTTCAATATCGTATTCATCGGTTTGTATCATATCTAAGGAGTAGAAGTTAACATTATATTGTTTGCCGTCGGCGGCAGTTGTAAAGTAATTCTTTACAACTGAATCTTCGTCTAATTCATTATCATTCAATATACTGGCTATATGCTGACCAATATTTTGCTTTGAGGTGGCAAAAAGTTCAGAAAGCTGGTTTTGGTTCATCCATATATTGCCGTCTTTTGCAAATAAGGCTACTTTAGCTTTACCGTCTGCCGTATTGTAGAAAATTATATTTTGTTCCGAATTCATAAGTTTATTAATGCTACCAATTGCGTGTTGTTGATACGTTCTTTTAATGTTTTAGTTTTTGTAATGCTAGTTGATTGCCTTTTTAAAACTTAGGACAAGAAACCACAACTCTTTTTCGTTTTTTTCTAACTTTTTGGTCTTGCCAGAATTCAAATATTATTGATATTTCATGCGACCCACCTGTGTTTGAAGCAAGATGTGAAATTGTAAAATCATAGCTATAACCAATTTTTAAATCTTCTAATTGATAACCTGCTAAAACCACAAACGCATCTTGATTTCGATACTTATTTTCGTAATCTTTTATAAGAGGTAAGCCTCTGTACCATACGCCAATAACCAACGGTCTTTTTGCCCAGTAAATTCCTAAATCAAGCTGGTCGTATTCAGCCTGAGACTTGAAATGAAATGCCAATGAAATAGTTTCTTCGTCGTATTTTCCAAATCTTCCATTAATTGCAAATTTTGTTCCTCCAAAAACAGAATATTTTAATGGAATTTTGCTCGAATTCCCTGTAAGCGATTGATTTGGCTTTAAAAGATGGTCGAATGATGCTCCAATCCAGTTTCTATCTGAATATGCAAGCCCTGAAGCCGAAAAATCGAAATAATTTACTTTTTTATCGCTTGGAATTTCTACAGAAGTTTGAGAATTATAAACTATTTGGTCGCCAAAAACCAGCTTGTTAAAATTTATTCCACGTTGTGCAAAAAGAAAATGAATACCCGGTCGTACTTCCCATTTTCGATTTATAGGAATGCTGTATGAATATTGGAATCCTGCATTTGTAGTATTTAATTTGCCACTTCCGGCTTGGTCTCTCATAAACAAAAAACCAACGCCACTTCTTACGTTCGGAATATAATGGTCGTACGAAAGTGAATAAGTATTAAACGCTCCGGGAACTTGTTGCCACTGATTTCGATAATTGATAATTACTCTGCTACCCTCTGTGCCACCAGCAAACGATGGAGCAAGATAAAGTGGTGCAGCATAAAACTGCGAATATTGTGGGTCTTGTCCTTTAGAAACTAAAGAAAAAGTAAGAAAAAATAATATGAAAAACAGTTTATTCATTATTATTTTCAGGATTTTCTTGAGATGGCTCTTCAGCTTTTATTCTTTGTAGAGTTACATTTTTAAAAATATCCTCAATTCGTAATTTTTTTGTCATATCAATTTCGTCAACAACGCTGAAAAAGCCCTCAGATTCTACAACCATCTTATACTTTCTTTTTGGAAGTAATACCATAAGATATTTTCCATTTTCAGCATTTGTACGATAAATTCCCTGCAATTCTTTTGTTTGATAATCAATAATAGAAATTGTGGCTTTTACAGGAGCAAAAACTGGGTCGTTTGTACTTACAGTTCCTCGTAATAAAATGTAATTTGCAGGATTATCCAGTAAATCAACTGAGTAAATGTCGGTTTCGCCAACTCCACCTTTTCTGTTCGATGAAAAATAACCTCTTTTACCATCAGGTGTTGCAACATAATAAATATCGTCTCTTACGCTATTGAGCGGATATCCAATGTTTTCTGGTGCTGTCCATGTTCCATCTTCATTTAATATAGATTTGAAAATGTCATAATTTCCCATTCCTCTGTGTCCTTTTGAACTAAAAAATAAGGTTTTTCCATCGGGATGAATAAACGGAGCATCTTCATCATAAGGAGTGTTTATTGCTGAACCTAAATTTTCGGCTAAACTCCAATCTCCATTTGGTAATTTTGTAACTCTATAAATATCTTTTCCTCCAAAACCGCCTTCTCTATTGCTAGAAATATAGATGTAATTATTATCAGGAGAGATACTTGCACTTGGAGTCCACGAATTTTTAAAATTTATATCAGATTTGATTTTTTCAGGTTCTGACCATGTTCCTTCAATATTTTTCGATAAATAAATATCTCCACCTGATAAATCCGCATTTGTTCTGTAAATATATAATTCTTGTCCATCAGAAGTTATTGTAACACAGGCATCATGCAATGTAGTGTTGATTGGTGCAGTTAAAAGAGTAGGAGCTGACCATTTTCCAAGTTTATTGTGAGACACATAAATATCTTCGTAGTATTCGCCCAATGGATCTTTTAAATCGCTAGTTCCGCCACTTCTTCGTGAAGTAAAATACATTAAAGATTCATCTGGTAATAAAACAGTTGCATAATCCAGATATTCAGTATTAATACTATCTCCCAAAACTTGAAAATTTACATTTATTTTGCTAAACATCATTTCTTTAGCATAAACGCATTTGTTCATGTAGTAATCTACCTCATCATTAGAATATTTTTTTATTCCGTCCCAGTTTTTGTACTTAATTAAATAGTCTAATGCGTTGTCAAATAATTCGTTATCATGATTTAGTAAGCCTAAATAAAAGTACGACTCTTTAAACTCAAGTTGAGCTTTTTCAAAATATTTATACGATTCTTGTTTATTGCGTTTTGTGTTGTAAGTACAAATTGCAGTTTTGTAAATAGCATCAATATTAGTACTGTCAAGCTTTAAAATATCAAGCAAAACCGGTAAAGCTAAATGAAAATTATCGTACTGATAATAGTAATTTGCTTCCTCAAATTTAGCTTTGATTTGTTTTTTAACTTCCTTATCTTGAGCAAATAGCATTGTTGCACTAAGGAACAAAACTAAAATCGTTAAATTTGTTTTCATATCTTATATTTTTAATCCTCAAACCTCAAACTTCTAACTTCATCTTAACAGAGTTACATCTCCAATTTTATTAAAATTCTCACCATTAATATATTTACCACGTACTTTCCAAACATAAACATCTTGTTTACATAACTCTCCATTATAATATCCATCCCAACCAATATTAATATCTTCACTTACAAAAATCAATTCGCCCCAACGTGTATAAACTTCCATGTGAAATTCTTCAACACCCTCTTGAATTGGAAAAAATATATCATTTGAGTAATCTAATTTGTCATATTGTCCTCCATTAGCACCATTAGGATTTGGAGTAAATGCATTTGGATAAACTATTTTCCCACTAACATCTGCAGTAACAACATCAGGAGCTATATAAGTATCTTTGCAATCATTTTCTGTAATAGCCGTCAATGAAATTGTATAAGTCCCAACCTCTGAATAAATATGTTTTGGGTCAGATTCGATTGAAGTTTGATTGTCGCCGAAATCCCATAAGTACGAATCGGCATAAGTTGATAAATTGTAACAATTTATTGGTTGTTCGGGCAAATAAACTAAGTTTGGACTAATTGTAAATAAAGCAGTTGGATTTTGAAAAACATTAATTATAACACCAGATGAGTCGTCTTCGCCACCAGGTCCATAAACAGTTAACTTTACATGATATGTCCCTGGATTTGAATATATATGCTCTGGTTCAAATTCTGAAGAAGTATTGTTGTCGCCAAATTCCCAAAAATATGTGTCGGCATTTGTTGATTTATTATTAAACACTACTGTTAATGGAGGACAGCCACTTGCAGACGAATCAAAATCGGCAATTGGTGGAGTGGCAATTATTTCAATTAATTTACTTAATGAATCAATACAATATTGATAATTAACAATTAAGTTTATAGTATATTGCCCGAAACTTTGATAAATATGTGAACTTGGTTGCGAAACTGATGATGAACTTCCATCTCCAAAATTCCACAAATAATTCCAGTTTGAGTTATCGTTATTATTTTGAATGTCAACAGTTGAGGACGGAAAAATTTGACTAGCAGGGTTTGCAGTAAAGCTTGCAATTGGCGATGGATGTATAATTGCAGTTGCTTTTAAACTATCAGAGCATCCATATTGCGATTGTGCTGTTAAAGTAATGTGATAAATTGAATCAACAGCAGAGTTATTTATAAATGTATGAGTTGGATTTTGAAGTGTTGAAGCTGTTCCATCTCCAAATTTCCACAAATAACTATCAGCTCCATAAGATGAATTTGTAAAACTAGCAATCAAAGGACTACATCCTGCTGTATCTGATGTAAATAATGCTTTAATAAACGGGTTAATAACAATATTCGTATTGTAACTATCTGAGCAATTGTGAGAGTTTGTAACAGATAGATTCAAAACATTTGTTGTTGGAGAATTTTGGTTATTTGTATAAGTATGATTTATAAATTGTTGAGATGAATTTGAAACATTTCCATCGCCAAACGACCATTCAAAAATATTTGCTCCAACACTTTGATTTTCAATTTGAATATCAACAGGAGTACAGCCACCCGATGAATTTGTGACAAAAAATGATTCAGGTCTCGGATAAACAGTAATATTAGTATTTGTGCTGTCTTTGCAATGAAAAATCGATTCTACAATTAAATTAACGGTAAACGTAGTGTCTGATTGAGTTGTATTTTGATATATATGCGAAGGATTTAAGGTGAACGAATTATCGTTATCGCCAAAGTCCCAATTATAAACACTTGCACCTGACGATTGGTTTAAAAACAAAATATTTAAAGGATGGCAACCAGCAGTATCTGAAATAAAGTCAGCATTTACATTTGGATACACAATTACAGGTTTATAAATTTGGTCTATACAGCCAAATGTATTTTCGACACTAAGGCTTATTTGAAACTCGCTTGGAGAGCTAAGGTTGTTTGTATATAAATGTGAAATTAAAGTGTCGTTTGAAGAGCTTAAACTTCCATCTCCAAAATTCCAATTATTAATATCAGCTCCTTGCGATGAGTTTGTTATTTGTGAAGTAAATGGCGAACATCCAGTTATTGAATCGGGAATAAAATTCGCAATAGGCTTAGGATAAACATTAATATTTTTAAATATTGAATCGAAACAATTAAACGATGATTTTACAATCAAACGAACATTGAAAGTAGTGTCTGTAAATCCATAATTATTAAATATATGAATTGGATTTATCGACGATGAACTAGCTCCATCTCCAAAATTCCAAAAATACTGATTTGCACCATAAGACTGATTTAACAATTGTAAATTCAATGGATGACAGCCTGTTGTATCTGTTGTAAAATCTGCATTTATATTTGGATATACAATCACAGGCTTGAAATTTTCGTCGAAGCAACCAAAAATATTAAAAGCTGTCAAACTTATTTGAAATTGGCTTGGCGAACTTAAGTTGTTATAATAAAGATGGTTAATGATTGAATCAGTGCTGTTTGAAAATTCGCCATCACCAAAATTCCATTGAAAAGAATCGGCTCCTTCCGAAAGGTTAATTATTTCAGCATCGAAAGGCGAACATCCAGCAATTGTATCGGGATAAAATTCAGACATTGGTTTTGGCAGAACATGAATATTTAAAAATGAAGTATCTCTACAATTATACTGCGATTTGGAGATTAATTCAATTCTGAAAATACTATCGTTATAATCTGCTGTTTCAAATGTATTTAATGGGTTAGTTTGAGTTGAAGTATTTCCATTTGCAAAATCCCAAGTGTAGCTATTTGCACCTATTGATAAATTTATAAATTGCAAAGTTAATGGCTCACAGCCAACTGTATCAGATGTAAAATTTGCAATTATTTCGGGATAAATTGTAACAGTATTACTTGCAGTATCTTTACAACCATTTGAGGATTCTGTAACTAAAGTAATGTTGTTGATTATTGGAGTACTAATATTGTTAGTGTATGTGTGAGTGAAAGGCAAATTGCTTAAAGTGTCAATATTTCCATCGCCAAAATTCCAATAATAAAATGAGGCATTTTGCGAATTATTAGTAAAAAGAATATTCAATGGAGTACAACCTGAATTTGTATCAATTGTGAAAATTGCTGAAGGTTTTGGATGGATTGTAACTTGTTGTGTTGATGAATCTTTGCATCCCAATAATGAGGTTGTATTTAGTTTAATAGTAAAGCTAGTGTCTGTATTTGAATTGTTTACATAGTTGTGATTAATATTATAACTGCCATTTGATGTTGATCCGTCGCCAAAATTCCAAGTGTAAACAAAAGCTCCAGGTGTAGCAAGCAGGTTTACATTTGCAGGATGACAAGCCGAATCTGGATTTATAACAAAGTTGTAATTTGGATTTGGATAAACTGTAATTATTTGCGATGATGTGTCTTTGCAGTTATTTGCAGATACAGCAATTAGCTGTACATTAAGATACTGAATAAATGAAGTGTCGTTTGTAAATATATGAGAATTTTGAAAAATTGTGTCGTTTCCGCTTCCATCAGCATAATTCCAGATATGAAAATTAGATTCTGTTGATGTATTTGTAAAATTGACACTTAGTGGACTGCATGATGGTGTTGCATCGTGTGTAAATACTGAATTTGGTTTTGGAAAAACTGTTACAGTTGTGCTAATTGAGTCTTTACATCCATAAATTGAACTTGTAACTAATTTAACATCAAAACTTAAGTTTGAAGTTCCATTGTTAATGAAAGTATATGTAGGATTTTGATTACTTGAAGTGTTTGTACCTCCGAAATTCCATAAATATATTGACGAACCAACAGAATTATCAATAAAGTTAATAGTAAAAGGAGTACATCCCGACGAATCAAATGGAGTAAAAAGTGTAATTGGAACAACATCAAAATTAATAGTAACTGTATCGTTATCAACGCATCCAAACGAATTGTCCTCTGACCAAATAAGCTCATAACTCCCATAAGTATCGGCAGTAATAAAGCTATTATTCGAGTTTATACTTGTAAAATTTAAATTGCCTGTTCCTGATAAAAGACTCCATTCTCCAACTCCAACGCTTGGAACAGAATTTAGTTGAATGTTAAATCCGCAAGTGCTATTGTCAGTTCCTGCATTAGATATTGGAGTTTCAATAAATGTTATTGTTACAAATGCACTATCGGAACAATTTGGACCAAAAACTTCTTTCCATTTAAACTGATAAGTTCCAAATGAGCTAACACTTACAGATGATGTAGGGCTGTTAACATTTGTAAAATTGGCAGTTCCAGCACCTGAGCTTTTCGACCAAGTTCCTGTTCCAATGCTTGGTATTGCAGAAAATGAATAGTTTTTTCCACAAATACTGTCGTTTATTCCAGCGTTAGAAACTGGGACATCAAATACTGTAACTGAAATATTATCAGTTCCATAGCAGCCATTATTATCTGAAACAAAGTACGAAAAGTTAAAAATTCCAGTAACTGCAGAATTAAATATTGGAGTTTGAATTGTAGAATCGCTAAGTAAAATGGCATCGCCACTCCAGTCGTGTGTAACATAATTTCCAGTTCCACCCGAAGGATTTCCGTTAATTATAAAATTTTGACCTTTACAAGCTTCAGCTGGATTTGGAATTATGTTTGCAGAAACGGGGTTAACATTTACAGTTATATTTTCAGCCTTAAAACAGCTGTTATCGTCTGTAACTTTGTATGTTAAAACATAAGAACCTTGTGTGTTTGTATAAAAATACGGATTTTGAATATTTGTTGCAGTTAACGGAGCAGTATTTCCAGTCCATAAATGTGTAATGATATTTCCACTTCCTTGAATTGGATTTCCATCAAGTTGAAGTGAGTCTCCCGGGCAAACCTCTGCAGGTGATGAAGGCAAAATGTTTGGGTTGGGAATTGCATAAACAGTAATTGTTTCTGTATCAGTTCCTGCACATCCGTTTCCATCGGTAACTATGTATGTTATTGTGTGAGTTCCAGGTCCAGCTGTTGCAGGATTAAACCGTCCATTTGAAGAGTTGGTAATTCCTGTCCCTGACCATGTTCCTCCTGCAGTTGCAGCAGTTAAAAATACAGCAGATGCGTTTTCACAAAAAGGTCCAGCTGGCGTTATTGTTGCATCAGGTCGAGGAACAATTAAAATCATTGCTGTTCCTATAACAGGAGGATTATCTCCATTAACCAAATCTGCTGGTAGTCCGGGAATATTTGGGTCGTCATAAGGATTACAGTAATTCCAATATCTGAGAGTAACTTCAAAAAATTGGGCAACAGTAGCCGTGGCAGGCGAAAAGCATGGAAAGCTAAAATCATTTGGAGGTTGAGGTCCGGTTACAGGACCAGTATGTTCATAAACTGCATCATAATATGGATATGCTTGAGCAGAACCATTAACTAATACATTTGAAATTGTAAAACTAGTTCCATAAACCCACTGAGTCCAACGTGTTGCTAAGTTTTGATTGTCGTTTTCTACAGGTGGGACACAATTGAAAATTGAAACATCTTGAAATGTTACAGTTCCTGAATTGCCAACACATATAGGAAATACTTGTGGTGAAATAGTTACAGCTCCACCATTTTCGTCGTCGGTATCCCAAACAGTTACGTTTTGTTCTTGAATTGAACTTGTACAAAGTACTCCATTAACAACAAGGGTGGCAGTTGGATTATAGTTGCAAGAAATACCTCCTTTAGGATAAACGTGATTAACTAGAACTTTCCATTCTTTCTGTGCAGGATTAGTACTAATAGCAGCAACTGTTTCGGTTGGATTTCCATCATCCCAGTTAAACTGAATTTCTACGGAGGTTCCATTATCATTTACGCCTCTATATGTAACTTCCCAAGACAAAGAAACCGGAGCACAAAGTTTGTCCGGAATCATATCGTTAGCCTTAGATGTAATTGTACAATCTTGAGCTGAGCTTTTGAAAGAAAAAAACAAAGTTATTACAGAAACAAAAATTATTAAAATTATATGTTCTGTAAAATGTCTCATTTCCCTAGTTGTACGTAGAGTTTAGCTAAATGTTATGTAACAGCAAGATGAATATAAATTATGAAGTTTCGTTTATTAAAATGCGACATATTTTCAAAATTTCTTTGAAACAAATATACGTTTATTTTATTCCAAGCATTTTATTATATTCAGTGGTATTATTCATTAATTCAACAGCTTTTAAATAAGCATCATTTTTAATATTCATTATTTCAAAAAATTCACTCGAATCCCATAAGTCTCTGGCAAGTAGAGCTTTTGCTTGTGTACGAATATCTTCTTTTGATTTGTTAAATTCTTCGGGCTTAAGCTTTAATTCTTCTTTTTCTGCAAAGGCAGTTAATTCGTCTAGTAATTTATCTGAAAAGATGTAATTGTCTCTAAATTTTGAAAATTCAGGATATTCAATAGATAACGATTTTCTATTAGCATCAATATAAGTTAAAATAAACTTGTTTAAAATTCCTTTGCGTACTAAATCTCTATAATATGATGAGTAATTTGTTGTGTCAATTGGAATGAAAAAATCGGGCATAATACCACCTCCACCATAAACATTTCTTTTAAGTACTAATGTTTTATATTTCAATGAGTCAGGAAAATGAATGCTATCTGCATTTGAAAGTTCTCCATGATTATATCTGTTTATAATATCTTTTGAATATTCGTTGTAGCCACCTTCGTAATCTTTTTGAATTAATCGTCCGGTAGGAGTATAGTATCGTGCAATTGTCAATCTAATCATTGAGCCATCAGGCAGATTAAATGGACGTTGTACAAGCCCTTTTCCAAAAGTTCTTCGTCCTAAAATCAAACCTTTGTCCCAATCTTGGATTGCTCCCGATACAATTTCACTTGCAGATGCAGAGCCTTCATCAACTAAAATAATAATTTTACCTTCAGTAAATCCGCCACTTGATGTTGATGTATATTCTTGTTTTGGACTACTTATTCCTTCTGTATAAACGATTAATTTTTTTTCGCCTAAAATATTATCGGCAAGTTCAATAGCAATATTTAAATAACCTCCTGAATTTCCTTGTAAGTCTAAAATTAAATTTTTTGCTCCTTGTTTTTTCAATTTGTCCATTGCCAAACTAAATTCATTCATGCTTGTTGCTGCAAAACGATTAAGTTTTATATATCCAGCATCTGGAGTTGCCATAAAAGCTGCATCTATACTGAAAATTGGAATTTTATCACGTACAATAGCAAAGTCTAATAGTTCTTTTTCGCCTTTTCTCCAAATGGCAACATTAACAATTGTTCCTTTTTCGCCTCTTAATTTTGCAACAACATCTTTATTTTTGATTCCATTGCCTGCAACATTTGCACCTTCAATTGTAACTATTCTGTCGCCGGCTAAAATTCCTAATTTTTCTGAAGGTCCGCCAGAAATAGGCGATACTACTATAATTGTATCGTTTAGTATGTTAAATTGAATTCCAACTCCGTCAAAGTTTCCTTGCAAAGGTTCATTCATTTCGTCAACTTCATCTTTTGTTATGTAAATAGAATGAGGGTCTAATTCTTTTAACATTCCAACAATTGCATCTTCCAATAAATCGTCTTGATTTACAGAATCAACATAAAATGTTTTTACTAAACTAAGTACTTTGCTGAATTTATATACCTGATCATTAAAAACTTGCGATTTTGCTTCAGTGGCGAAAGTAACCAACAAAACAATTAAAAAAAGGATTAATTTATTCACAATACTTGTTGTTTTAATAAATAAAAAAAATAAGATAGTTACCTATCTTATCGAAGATGTAAATTTTGTAAAAAATCAGGTAAAAAGCAATTAATTCTACTTATTTTTCTAGAATTTCTTCTGTTGCTTTTTCATGTTCAACTTCTTTAACATTTAATAAATCAACCTGATGAAGGATATTATACCAATTTATAATTTTTTTCATATCAGATACATATACTCTATCTTTATCATAAGTAGGAAGTACTTCTTCAAAGTATGATTTGATTTCATCGTTAGAAGCTTTATGATTAATCGCTTGCTTTCCCTTTTCTTTATCAAACATGTTTTTGAAAACTACTTTCAACGGAACTTCTTCCTCATCAGTATATATAGCTATATCTTCTAGTGCACTAATTTTAGTAGAAGCATAAGCAGGCATTCTTGTTTTTTCTGTTAAAGACTCAACAATAATGCTGTTTTTAGCTTGTGAAATAAGTTTGTAAAGGCCTTGATGACCAGAAATTGCTAATATTCCTTTTAAATCCATATATTAATATTTTTAGACGAACAAAAATACAATTCTACTTTAATCAAGAAATTTTATTTTTTAATATTTTTCAACAATTAGTTAATACCTCGTTCTTTTTTGATTTTTTCAAATGCTTCATTTACTTTTTGAAATTTTTCATTGGCAGCTTTTTGAACTTCATCTCCAAGATAACTAACTTTATCGGGATGATATTTAATTGCCATTTTTCGATATGCTTTTTTCACATCTTCATCACTGGCTGATGGGTCAACTTCAAGAATTTTGTAAGCAGAATCTGTATTGGCAATAAACATTGATTTTATTGAATCGGAATCTTTTGAATTAATTCCTAATTGATGTGTTATTAATTCAATTAATTCTAACTCTTTAAGATGAATATGTCCGTCAGAATTTGCAACTCCATAAAGAAAATGCAAAAGCTGAAGTCTTGACGAATAATCTAAATGTTGTTTGATTTGAAATGTAACTTCTTGAACTGGAATTTCTTTTTTAAGTAAATCTCTTAATAAAAGAATAGCTTCTTTTGCTTTTTCTTCTCCAAAAATTTGTACAAAATATTTCTTTACATAATCTAATTCATCTTTTACTATTTTGCCATCTGCTTTCATAACAGCAGCAATTAAAATTACCATACTTGCAACAAAATCGCCACGAGTTGTTCCAAAATTTCCTCCAGTTGTTCGAATTTCGGTATTATCAATTAATGACCCAAGTACAAATCCTAAAATTCCACCAATGGGTCCAAAAAACGCCCAGCCTAATCCGCCTGTCAGCCATTTTCCATATTTAGCCATGATTAGATAAATTTTTTAGTTTATTATGAATTTCAATTATTTGAGGTACAATTAGTTTGTTATGATTCTTTATTATAAAATCTGCTTTTTGTAATTTAATTTTATCATCTAACTGATTTTTAATTCTAGTGTTAATTGATTTAGTTGTATTATATTCTCTGTTTTTAACTCGCTCTATACGAATATATTTTGGTGCATAAACAACAATTATATAATCGAATAAGTGCTCAAGATTGTTTTCAAATATTATTGCTGATTCAACGATTTTGTAATTACAGTTACAATTCTCGGAAAACCAATTATTTATATCTTTAGTTACAAATGGATGAACAATGCTATTTAATTTTTGTAATTTTGCACTATTGCCAAAAACAATATCGGATATATATCTGGAATTTAGAAACTTACCATTGTATGCTTCGTCTCCAAAGTTTGCTTTTAGGAGTGTTATTAAATCCGAATTTTGGCTCATTAACATTCGGGCTTTTACATCAGAGTTATATATTTCAATTCCTAAAATTTTAAAAATATTTGAAGCCATTGATTTTCCACTTCCAATTCCTCCGGTAATTGCTACTTTAAGCATTATTTTTCGACTATATAATCAATAAATGAAGGTTGGTAATTTAATTTATGAATTGATTCAGGAATATTACCAGCATAAACTCTTAGCTTATGTACATTTAGCGAATCTGTTTCATTAAAATCAACATTGAACGTAAAATGTTGTGCTTTAATTTCTGAAAATTTAGTCATTGGAACCATAAACGTCGCTTTTATTTCGTCTGGAAACATTTTAAGGTTGACATTTTCAGGAATATTTAAAATTGAAATAGGGATATTTAAAGATGTTTCAGTGAATTTATCAACCGGAACTTCAACAACAACTCTGCTTTTTACAAATTTTAATTCTGGTATTTCTTGTAAAAAAGCTGTTCGTTTAATGGTTTTATTTAATTCTTCAAATTCTAATTTTGGAGTTTCAACAAAAAGTAATGTATCAAGTATTGAACTTGGACCAGAAACCTCAATAGAATCTGGAGTAACTGTAATATTCCCATTTATCATGTATTGCTTTTCAAAACTGATATTTAAATTTGGTTTTACTGGTATTTTTTTACTGATTACTGTTGCAAATTGAGCAAAAATGGTATCTGGGTTTATATCTAATATTTCAATTTTATATTGTAATTGTGATTGAATTTTATCTTTTGCGAGCTTTGTAAGTATATATACATTTGTTGTTGAAGATATTACAGCGTGTTTTTCATAAAATGAATTTATGTCAAATAAAATAGGAGGGATGGAAGTACTGAGGTAATATCTAACTAGCATAAAACCAGAGGCTTTAATTTCAAGCTCCAATTCATTTGGCAAGTTATTAACTACAACTTTATCTTCGGGAAAATTTTTATACTTAACTGGATAATTTATTGTTGAAACAAAACTGTTTGTAAGAACATTTAAAAACCAAAAGCACGTAGATAATGTAAGGAAAAACAGAAATATAAAAAGTTTTTTATTTGGTTTTAAATAACTTTTATTCTGAAGCTGTCTGAATAATTTTAAAATTCCCGAATCCAAATTGAAACAAATTTAAAATATTTATTTGCGATAAAATATTAATTATCATCATTTTGTAAAATTACATTTGATAATTAATTATGGTACTAAGGTATAAAAAATAAATTACCGAATATTTTATATTCGGTAATTTATTAAAAGAAATATTTTAAAAAAGAATTATTTTTTGTCAGCTAAATCAGAAGGATCTCTTAAAACAGCAGATTTATCAATTCTTAAACGCATTTTGTCTTCTACTTCCATAACCACGATATTTTCTTTAATATCAGCAATTTTTCCATAGATTCCGCCAGTTGTAATGATTTTATCTCCAGCTTGTAATGAATCTCTGAATTTTCTCATTTCTTTTTGTTTTTTCATTTGAGGACGAATCATAAAGAAATAAAAAACCACAACGATTAAAATTAGTGGAAGAAAAGATGCTATTGGATTTTGCTCTCCTCCGCTTTGTGCCATAAGCACTACGAACATTAAATTACTCATATATTATATTTATTTGTTTGGTGTTATAATTTCAGCTGTTACTGTTAAAGTTGTTGTATTTGGCTGTGTATTAGCAAGTACAGTAACAGTTTTGTGTTGAACTCCTGATTTTCCGGAGCTGTCAAAAATAATTTCAATTTCTCCACTTTTTCCAGCAGGAATAGGCTCTTTACTGAATTTTGGAACTGTGCATCCACAACTTCCTTTTGCTGATGTAATAACTAAATCTGAACCTCCTGTATTTTCAAATTTAAAAGTATATGAAACTTTTTCGCCATCTATAATTGCCCCAAAGTCGTGCTCTAACTTTTGGAATTTTATTTCGGGCAGTCCTGATTTGTTAGTATTTCCATCAGATGTAACAGGGTTTTGAATTAAGTCTGTTGAAATATTAGAACTTGATTTATTTTTGCTACTATCACTATTACATGATATTGTGCTAAATAATGCAATATAAATAAAAAGATGAAATATTAATTTTCTCATGTTTTTTTCTCCAAAATAACTATAAAATATGCAAACGAAAAAATCAAAATTAGTTAATTATTTAAATGAAGTAATTTGTGATATCTTTAATCACCAACCAGACCTAAACCTCTTTTTACAATTTTCTTATTTTTTTTCAAGTCTGCAAAAATTTTATCTAAAACTCCATTAATGAATGTTCCACTTTTTGCAGTGCTATAAAATTTAGCAATATCAATGTATTCATTTAGTGTAACTTTAATTGGAATTGATGAAAATTCAACTGCCTCAGTAATTGCTAATTGCATTATCAAAATGTCCATAAAAGCAATTCTATCAATTTCCCAATTTTTAATATAACTATCTATTAACTTGGTGTTTTCTATTGAGTTAGCAATTGTTTTCTTGAATAGTTGAATAATAAATTCTTTATCGTCGGTATTTTTATATAAAGGCATTAGTTTAGCCGAAATAGAGTCGTTTTCTTTAAAGCTTTTTATTGTTTTTAATATCATGCTAATAACAAATTCAACATCGTCGTTCCAGTAAATGCTCATTTCTTCAAGAGCATTGTAAAGCTCTTCATCGTTTACAATAATATGCTCATAAATGTTTGAAATAAATTTCTTATCTTGATCATAATCGCTTGTCTCTAAGCTCATATATTCTGTAAAATATTCAGAGCATTGAATTGAGTTATATAAATTTTTTATAATCTCTGGATGGTTAACCCAACTAAGTTTTTTAACATTCAGAAAATCTCTTAATTGAATATTTGTTGATAATTGAACTAAAAATTTATTATCAAGAAATCTAGTATTTGGGTTTATATCAGAATCTAATAAAATGCGTTTTGTTTTTGCTTGATCTTGTTTTAAATCAATAAACCTTCTTATATCAAGCATTAATGATAAAAGAAAGTGATATAAATCGTAAGATTTATTAATACTATACTGTAATTCTTTTTCGTATTTTGAAAAATCGGGAGATTCTGCATTAAAATAAGCATATAAAATATGCATTACTTTTATTCTTAACAAGCGACGGCTTAACATTTAAAGAACTTATATTTGATTATATTTGTTAAATTAGTGATGCAAAATTAATTTAAATTTTTAATAAAATTACTAATTGTTGTTTTTTTGATGACGAATAGATATATTTCTTTGATAAAATTGTAATATTTATTGAGAACTATTTTGTAAATTGATTTAATAAAAATAATTTGTAATTATTTTTTTTTATTTTTGCTACTGAAGAATTGTTTTTATTAATATAAATTATTGAACGATGGAAGGATACGAACAAAAAAGAGAGAACGTCAGAGATGAGATTTTTTCAAAGGCAGTTCGAGCTGGAAAAAGAACATATTTTTTTGATGTTAAGTCAACAAGGAGAGATGAAATGTACCTAACGGTAACTGAGAGCAAAAAAATGTTTGACCGTGATGGAAAATACCATTTTGAAAAGCATAAAATATTCCTTTACAAAGAGGATTTTGAAAAATTTGTTGAAGGGATAAATGAGGTTGTTCAATATGTTAAAGATAATTCACCTGAAGGAACTGTTTTTACTCGCAACGACGATGAATTTTCAGAAGAGAAGGAATATTCAAAGGTTGATTTTGATGATTTGGAGAAATAAATAAAATCGAAATTTTGAAAAGCTGTCAACTTAAATGACAGCTTTTTTTATTCAAAAATATGATATAATTTTAAAATCAGTTAATTCAATTTTACTATTCATTATAGTTTTACCATATATGATAAGTTCATCATCTGAATTTGCATTTTCAGTATTAAAATAAAACTCGGCTGTATTTTTTAAATTAGATTTAAAAAGAACATTATCTAATCTTATTGAACGTTGTTTGATTAAACCTGAGCTGTTTTTTAGCTCTGCTACAAAATATGCTCCCCAAACCGTATAATCTGTTTTGTAATTAACCGATAGTTTTAGCCATTTTGCATTTAACAAATTGTGTTCAGAAATTTTTTCAGAAAACAGAATATTAATCGTATCATATTCAGCATTTAATATAAACACAGAATCTGATTTGAAAATTATTTCTTGTTTAAAATCATTTTCATTATTTAGAAATTCATCAGTATCAAGCAACGACATTTCAACAGGTGTTGGCGATGGATTAAGATATACTGCTTGATAATACCGACGGTTCATATCGTCATAATGAATAATTCCTTTGTTGTATTGCCATATCTGAAATAAATTCACAATAGTTAAATATGAAACTGTTATCGAAAACAATATTATTAAGACTTTTTTCTTATAGATTTTTGTAATAAGAACTCCAAGCGGAAAAGCCAATACTGGTAAACATTGTGCCAAAGCACGAGTCGAATAGCTCGCTCCATAACGCCATACATGCCATGATATTACAACCCATATATTTAAAATTATAAATACTAATACAGAATTACGAAACTCTTTGGTTTTCATAAAAAACAGTCCTAAAACCATAAATAATACGACTGGAGTATATATAAACCAACCTTTTTCCCATCCCACTAAAACTCTGAAAAACGGATTAAGAAAATGCCATTTTGAACCCATTTGATGAATTAAATGACCTGTAACGTGATTCCAATATATAAGCTGAGGTAGTAACATTAAAAATGTAGCTAAAATTGCAATGTAAATGTGCTTTGGCTGTGATTTAAAAAATGCAATTTTTTGTTTTCTTAACTCTTTTGTATGGCAATTCCAAAAAATAGGAATAAACATTATTAATGCGTCTGTAACCCTTATTAGTATTGCAAACCCAATTATCAGTCCAATCACGAATGACTTTTTTAAAGTAGGATTATCGTGCCAAATAACTGTAAAATACAACATTAAACAATAAATGAAAAACAGATAGCCATGAGTAAATCCGGCTTCAATTGCCGAATACTGAGGAAAATTTGTAGCAAGGCACACAAGCAAAAGAACTATCGCAGTAATTTTGTCGCTGAACCATCGTAACAGAACTTTTCGGAGTAGAAAAAACCCTACTAAAAGATAAAGTAGTAAACCAAAATTAATTGTTAAATGATATGGAGGAGAAAAACCATCTTGAGAATATCCTAAAAATCCTGCAACAAAATGACCGATAAAGAAAAATGGAGTTTCGAGAACAGATACTCCCATTGTGTAAAA
>Ga0209211_10004125_pt1 | contig 22968 bp, 30 predicted proteins | sample RifGroA2_FD_183992 | JGI IMG/M metagenome (GOLD analysis project Ga0209211, IMG submission 183992) | Groundwater microbial communities from Rifle, Colorado, USA - Groundwater A2 (SPAdes) (version 2) | ecosystem: Environmental > Aquatic > Deep subsurface > Groundwater | place: Rifle, Colorado...
ACAAGCCGATCACCAAGAAGCCGATCGAAGTCCGCATGGGCGCCGGTAAGGGCAATGTCGAATATTGGGTGGCACCGATCCAGCCGGGTCGCGTGTTGTATGAAATCGAAGGCATTCCGGAAGACGTCGCTCGCGAAGCGTTCCGTCTGGCCGCTGCCAAGCTTTCTGTGAAGACCACGTTCGTGGTCCGGACGGTGCGCTAATGGAACTCAAAGAACTGCGTCAGAAGTCGCCGGCCGATCTGAAGGCCCACCTGTTGGACCTGCACAAGGAGCAGTTTTCGCTCCGCATGCAGAAGGCCACGGGCCAGCTGGCCAAGACCCACGACATCAGGCTTGTTCGCCGCGAGATCGCTCGCGTGAACATGCTGTTGACCGCTAAGAAGCAAGGCTAAGCCATGAGCGAAATCGCCAATACCACTGCTCTCAAGACGGTCGAAGGCCGCGTTGTCAGCAACAAGATGAACAAGACGGTCACCATCCTGGTCGAGCGCCTGGTCAAGCATGCGCTGTACGGCAAGTACATCCGCCGTTCGACCAAGCTGCACGCCCATGACGAGGACAACGCCTGCAATGAGGGCGACGTCGTTCGCGTCACCGAGTGCCGCCCGATGTCCAAGACCAAGAATTGGCGCGTCGTCGAAGTCGTCAACCGCGCTGCTGGCAAGTAAGGAGATCCGACCATGATCCAGGTACAAAGCTACCTCGACGCCGCGGACAACTCTGGCGCGAAGGAAATGATGTGCATCAAGGTGCTCGGCGGATCCAAGCGCCGTTACGCCCGCATCGGTGACGTAATCAAAGTCACCGTGAAAGATGCCATTCCGCGCGGCAAGGTCAAGAAGGGCGAGGTCTACGACGCGGTCGTGGTCCGTACCCGTTCCGGCGTGCGTCGTCCCGATGGTTCGCTGATCCGTTTCGACGGCAATGCGGCCGTGCTGCTCAACAACAAGCAGGAGCCGATCGGCACCCGCATCTTCGGGCCAGTAACCCGCGAGCTGCGCTCCGAGAAGTTCATGAAGATCGTCTCGCTCGCGCCTGAAGTGCTCTGAGCGAAAGGAAAACATATGAACCGTATTCGTAAAGGTGACCAGGTGATCGTGATCGCCGGCGCCGACAAAGGCAAGAAGGGTGAAGTTGTTCGTGTTGCCGGCGACAAGGTCGTCGTGCAGAACATCAACATCATCAAGCGTCACACCAAGCCGAATCCCCAGGCAGGTCAAGCTGGCGGAATCATCGAACGTGAGGCGCCGATCCATATCTCCAACGTCATGTTGTTCAACACCGGCTCCGGCAAGGGTGAGCGCGTTGGTTTCAAGGTGCTCGAGGATGGACGCAAAGTGCGTGTGTTCCGCTCGAGCGGTGAAGCGCTGGACGCTTGAGGATTAGGCAATGACTACCCGTTTGGAAAAAATCTACAAAGAAACCGTTGTTCCGAAGCTGATGGAAAAGTTTGGCTACGACAACGTGATGCAGGTTCCGCGCATCAGCAAGATCTCGCTCAACATGGGCGTGGGCGAGGCTGTGGGCAACAAGAAGATCCTCGAGAACGCCGTGGCCGACATGGCCAAGATCGGTGGTCAGAAGCCGGTAACGACCAAGGCTCGCGTCTCGGTGGCCAGCTTCAAGATTCGTGACGGTTGGCCGATCGGCTGCAAGGTGACCTTGCGCCGCGCCAGGATGTACGAATTCCTGGATCGCCTGATCAGCATCTCCCTGCCGCGCGTCCGCGACTTCCGCGGCGTGTCGGGTCGTTCCTTCGATGGCCGTGGCAACTTCAACATGGGCATCAAGGAACAGATCATCTTCCCGGAAATCGATTTCGACCAGGTCGACGCGATGCGCGGCATGGACATCGCCATCACCACGACGGCGAAGACCAACGAAGAAGCCAAGGCGCTGCTCGAGGCCTTCAACTTCCCCTTCCGCAACTGATATTCAGGAATTAATCATGGCCAAGACGTCAATGGTGAACCGCGATATCAAGCGGAAGAAACTGGTAAAGAAATTCGCGAGCAAGCGCGCCGAGCTGAAGGCAACCATCTCCAGCCCGACCGCTTCGTTCGAGGACAAGATGGAAGCCGTCACCAAGCTGCAGAAGCTGCCGCGCGACTCTTCCCCGTCACGCGTCCGTAATCGTTGCGCACTCACCGGCCGTTCGCGCGGTGTGTACGCCAAGTTCGGCCTCGGTCGCAACAAGCTGCGCGAAGCCACCATGCGTGGCGATGTGCCCGGCCTTCGCAAGGCGAGCTGGTAACCGCCTTTTCCCGGCCGCGTCACGGGTCGGGATCAAGCGGATATCGGTGCTGCCAACCTAAAAACAAGGTAAGCAATTTATGAGCATGACTGATCCTATCGCCGACATGCTGGTGCGCATCAAGAATGCGCTCGCGGTCGGTAAACCGCAGGTTTCCATGCCTGCCTCGCGTCTGAAGCTGGCCATCGCCAACGTCTTGCGTAGCGAAGGCTACCTCGGGGATGTGCGTACCACGGGCGAGGGCGCCAAGGCTCGTCTGGAAATCGCGCTGAAGTATTACGAAGGCAAGCCGGTTATCGAGCGCCTCGAGCGCGTTTCCAAGTCCAGCCTGCGCCAGTATCGCGGCAAGGACGAACTGCCCAAGATCCTCGCCGGTCTCGGTGTGGCCATCATCTCCACCTCGCAAGGTCTGATGACCGATCGCCAGGCCCGCGCTGCGGGCGTGGGCGGCGAAGTCATCTGCCTCGTGGCCTAAGGGAGGACGCACCATGTCCCGCGTAGCCAAGAAATTGATCAATCTGCCCAAGGGCGTCGAGTTGAAAGACGTCGACGGCGTGCTGTCGGTCAAGGGTCCCAAGGGCACCTTGAACCTGACCAAGCCGGCCGGCGTCAGCCTCAGCAATGAGAACGGCGTTGTCCAGCTTGGTGCAGCCAATCCGGACGACATGGCCATGGCCGGTACCATCCGCGCCGTCCTGGCCAACATGATGACCGGTGTTTCCGAAGGCTTCACCCGCAAGCTTGAGCTGGTAGGCGTCGGTTACCGCGCCGCCATGCAGGGCAAGGACCTGAACCTGAGCCTGGGCTTCTCGCATCCGGTGCTGTTCAAGACCCCGGACGGCATCACCCTGACCACGCCGACCCAGACCGAGATCCTGGTCTCCGGTGCTGACAAGCAGCAGGTCGGTGAAGTGGCCGCCAAGATCCGCGCGTACCGGAAACCCGAGCCGTACAAGGGCAAGGGCATCCGTTACTCCGGCGAAAAAATCATCATGAAGGAAGCCAAGAAGGCTTAATGCGGGTCCCTCCGCAAGAGCCCGGCCGTCCCTGGCCGGACTTCTCAAATTAGGCACTTCAGCTTCTTCGAGGTAATGAGCAATGGATAAGAATATCGCCCGTCTGCGCCGCGCCAAGACCACCCGTTCGCATATCCGCGACCTGGGTGTGGCGCGCCTGTCCGTGTTGCGCTCCGGCCAGCACATTTATGCCCAGGTCTTCACGTCCGACGGCTCCAAGGTCCTGGCTTCGGCCTCGACCCTGCAGTCTGAGGTCAAGGAAGGCCTGAAGAACGGCAAGAATTCGGATGCCGCCTCCAAGGTCGGCAAGTTGATCGCCGAACGCGCCCTGGCTGCGGGTATCGAGAAGGTCGCTTTCGACCGCTCGGGCTACCGCTACCACGGTCGCATCAAGGCATTGGCCGAAGCCGCCCGCGAGGGTGGCCTGAAGTTCTAAGTTTCGCTGCACGCTTGAAATGGCTTCCCCTGGAACCCATCAGCTTCATACAACTATAAGCGGCGAACGCCGTAAGCAAATAATCTCTAACAGGAACGACAATACATGAGCAGCAACGAACGCGATCGCAATCGCGGTGAGAGTGACGATGGCTTCATCGAGAAGCTGGTCGCCGTCAACCGTGTGTCCAAGACCGTCAAGGGCGGCCGCCAGTTCACCTTCACCGCATTGACGGTGGTGGGCGACGGCGCCGGCAAGATTGGCTTCGGTTACGGCAAGGCACGCGAAGTGCCGGTCGCCATCCAGAAGTCGATGGAAAAAGCCCGCAAGGCGATGATCAACGTCGACTTGAACGAAGGCACCTTGTGGCATCCGGTCAAGGCCGGCCACGGCGCGGCCCGCGTCTTCATGATGCCCGCCTCGGAAGGTACCGGCGTCATCGCCGGTGGCGCGATGCGCGCTGTCCTGGAAGCGGTCGGCGTCAAGAACGTGCTGGCCAAGGCGGTCGGATCGCGTAATCCGATCAACCTGGTTCGTGCGACCTTCAAGGGTCTGACCGCGATGCAGTCCCCGAGCCACATCGCCGCCAAGCGCGGCAAGAAGCTCGAGGAGATTTATCATGTCTAAGTCGGCGACCGTGAAAGTGCGCCTGGTCAAGGGCCTGCGTGGCTGCCAAGCCCGCCACCGTCTGTCGGTGAAGGCGCTCGGCCTGAACAAAATCAATGATGTGCGTGAACTCAAGGATTCTCCTTCGGTGCGCGGCCTCATCAATCAATTGCATTACCTGGTTCGCGTCGAAGCCTGAGCGGCCCAAGGAGAATTCTCATGAAAATGAATACACTCAGCCCCGCTGATGGCGCCCGCACCGAGCGCCGTCGCGTCGGTCGCGGCATTGGCTCCGGCCTCGGCAAGACTTGCGGCCGCGGCCACAAGGGCTCCTTCGCGCGTTCCGGCAAGGGCAAGATCAAGGCGGGCTTCGAAGGCGGCCAGATGCCGATGAAGAAGCGCATGCCGAAGGTTGGTTTCCGCTCGAAGCTGAAGCTCGATACCGCGGAAGTGCTGACCTATCAGCTGGACAAGCTCGATGTCGCCGAAATCGATTTCGCCGTACTGCGCGCCGCCAAGCTGGTGCCGGCGACCGCCAAGCAGGCCAAGATCGTCAAGAAGGGCGATCTGACCAAGAAGTTCGTGCTCAAGGGCGTGCTCGCGACTGCCGGTGCCAAGGCAGCGATCGAAGCGGCCGGCGGCAGCGTGGAGTAATACCTTGGCGCAGGCGAATTCCGCGGTAAGCGCACTGGGTGGGCTCGGTAAGTTCACCGAGCTCCGCCAGCGACTGTTGTTCGTGTTGCTCGCCTTGATCGTCTATCGCGTCGGCAGCTTCATCCCGGTACCGGGCGTCGATCCCCAGGCCATGCTGCAGCTGATGGAAAGCCAGAAAGGGACGATCGTGGACATGTTCAACATGTTCTCGGGCGGTGCCTTGAACCGCTTCAGCCTGTTCGCCCTGAATGTCGTGCCGTACATCTCGGCCTCGATTATCGTTCAGCTGGCAGGCCAGATTTACGGCCCCTGGAAAGCGCTGAAGAACGAGGGTGAGAGCGGCCGCCGCAAGCTGACCCAGTATTCCCGCCTTTTCGCGGTGGTCCTTGCCGTTGTGCAGTCGTTTGGTATTGCGTCGGCTTTGCAGAAGCAGGGCGTCGCTTACGATCAAGGTATCGGCTTCGTGCTGACGGCCGTGGTTGCGCTCACCACCGGCACCATCTTCCTGATGTGGCTCGGTGAACAAATCACCGAACGGGGCATCGGTAACGGCGTCTCGCTGATCATCTTCGCGGGCATCGTGTCCGGCTTGCCCAGCGCGGTGATCAATACCTTGCAGCAAGTCAGTAGCGGCGATATTGGCATCGGGGCGATATTCCTCATCGCTGTACTGGTGCTCGGCGTGACCTACTTCGTGGTGTTCATGGAGCGCGGGCTGCGAAAGATCACGGTCAACTATGCTCGACGGCAGGGTGGTCGCCAGGGTTACATGAACCAGAGTTCGCACTTGCCGCTGAAACTCAACATGGCCGGCGTCATTCCGCCCATCTTCGCGTCCAGTCTGATCCTGTTTCCGTCGACGATTTCCACCTGGCTCAGCAGCGCCAATTCGACCGCAGAGGGCTGGCAGGGCATGGTTTCCCGTTCGCTGCAGTCGGTGGCCAATGCTTTGGCTCCGGCACAGCCGCTGCACATGCTGCTGTATGGCGTGATGATCATCGGCTTTGCGTTTTTCTATACCGCGCTCGTTTTCAATTCGCAGGAAACGGCGGAGAACCTCAAGAAGTCAGGTGCGTTAATTCCGGGTATCCGACCGGGCAAGGCGACTGGCGAATATATTGACGGCGTCATGACCCGCCTCACGCTGATCGGCGCGCTGTACCTGGTGCTCGTCTGCCTGATGCCGGAAGTCTTGCGCGCATGGCTCAACGTGCCGTTCTACTTTGGCGGCACGTCGCTGTTGATCGTTGTTGTGGTGGTGATGGACTTCACCGCCCAGATTCAGGCCCACCTGATGTCGCATCAGTACGAGGGCCTGATGAAGAAGGCCAATTTGAAAGGCGGCTCCCGCGGCGGTTTCGCGCGCGGCTAGGCCACAAGAAGGGCGGCTCGTGCGGCGGCTTGGCGCGCGGGTAGGTTGACGTTGGTCCCCGTGCATGAGTAGCGCGGGGCTGTCCGGGAGCTGGTTAAGGCGCGGACAAGACGACGACCTGTCGCCGGAGCATGGGCACACTCCCCATGCCGGGTTCCAGCAGCTTCGGCTGCAGGGGCTTCTATGTAACCCCAAGCCTTGCTATAATTCTTGATTCACTGCGCTAAAATTCAGTTTGGAGATCGCCTCATGGCGCGCATTGCGGGTGTCAACCTGCCTGTCCAGAAACATGTCTGGGTCGGCTTGCAAAGTATTTTCGGCATCGGCCGTACCCGGTCGAAGCTCCTGTGTGACGTGGTCGGGGTTCCTCCGTCCACCAAGATCCGCGACCTAACCGAAGCCCAGGTCGACCAACTGCGCTCGGAAGTGGCCAAGTACACGGTCGAAGGCGATCTGCGCCGCGAGGTGGGTATCTCCATCAAGCGTCTCATGGACCTTGGCTGCTATCGCGGCCTGCGCCACCGTCGCGGCTTGCCGCTGCGTGGCCAGCGCACCCGTACCAACGCCCGTACCCGCAAGGGTCCGCGCAAAGCCATCAAAAAGTAAGGGATAGCGCCTAATGGCCAAGCCTGCAGCCAAAGTAAAGAAGAAGATCAAGCGCATCGTCACCGACGGTATCGCCCACGTCCACGCTTCTTTCAACAACACCATCGTGACGATCACCGATCGTCAGGGTAACGCCCTGTCCTGGGCCACTTCGGGCGGCGCGGGTTTCCGCGGTTCCCGCAAGTCCACTCCGTTCGCCGCCCAGGTTGCCGCTGAAAAAGCCGGCAAGGCTGCGCTCGACTACGGCGTGAAGACCCTGGAAGTGCGTATCAAGGGTCCGGGTCCGGGCCGCGAGTCCGCCGTGCGTTCCCTGAACGCCGTCGGTTACAAGATCATGAACATCATCGACGTGACCCCGATCCCGCACAACGGGTGCCGGCCGCCGAAAAAGCGCCGCGTCTAAGGGCTAGGAGCACATACCATGGCACGTTATACCGGTCCAACCTGCAAACTCGCCCGACGCGAAGGGGCTGATCTCAGCCTCAAGAGCCCGGCGCGCGCGATTGATTCCAAGTGCAAGCTCGAGCAAAAGCCGGGCCAGCACGGTCCCGTTGCCCGCAAGGGCAAGCTGTCCGATTACGCCACCCAGCTTCGCGAGAAGCAGAAGGTCAAGCGCATTTATGGCTTGCTGGAGCGTCAGTTCCGCGGCTATTACACCAAGGCTGCCCGGCGCAAGGGCAACACCGGTGAGTCCCTGCTGCAGATGCTTGAACAGCGCCTCGACAACGTGGTCTACCGCATGGGTTTCGCGGTCACCCGTCCCCAGGCCCGCCAGCTGGTGTCCCACAAGGGCGTCCTGGTCAACGGCAAGACGGTCAACCTGGCTTCCTACCAGGTCAAGGCTGGCGACAATATTCAGCTTTCCGAGCGCGCCCAGAAGCATCTGAACGTGACCGAGGCGTTGAATCTTTCCCAGCAGATGGACTTGATCCCCGGCTGGTGCGAGGTAGATGTCAAGAAGTTCTCCGGCGTGTTCAAGTCGGTCCCCGACCGCGCTGACTTGCCTTCAGATATCAACGAAGCGCTGATCGTCGAGTTGTACTCGAAGTAATTCTTCAGGAGTGTCACTGTCCATGACGGTTTCCGCACACCAGGTGCTGCGCCCCCGCGGCCCGAATATCGAACGCCTCGGCGCGAACCGCGCCAAGGTCGTGATTGAACCCCTTGAGCGTGGCTACGGCCACACGCTGGGAAATGCTTTGCGTCGCGTGCTGCTGTCCTCGATCCCCGGCTTCGCCATCACGGAAGTCGAGATCGATGGCGTGTTGCACGAGTACACGACGGTTGAAGGCTTGCAGGAAGACGTGCTTGAGGTTCTGTTGAACCTCAAGGATGTAGCGATCCGTATGCATACCGCCGAACACACCACCCTGACCCTGCAGACCAAGGGCCCGGGCGTTGTCACGGCTGCCGACATCAAGGTCGACCACAACGTCGAGATCCTGAATCCCGATCACGTGATCTGCACGCTGACCAAGGACACGGCGCTGAACATGCGCCTGAAGATTGAGCGCGGCTTCGGCTACCAGCCGGCCACGGCTCGTCGTCGTCCGGACGAAGAGACCCGCACCATCGGTCGCCTGATGCTCGACGCCAGCTTCTCGCCGGTGAGGCGAGTTGCCTACGCGGTAGAGGCAGCTCGCGTAGAGCAGCGCACGGACCTTGATAAATTGGTCCTGGACATCGAGACCAACGGCACGATCGATGCAGAAGATGCCATCCGCACGGCGGCCGACATCCTGACCGACCAGCTGTCGGTGTTCGGCGACTTCACCCAGCGCGAGCGCGGTGCAGCCAAGCCGTCCGTCGCCGGTGTTGATCCGGTGCTGCTGCGCCCGATCGACGATCTGGAGCTCACGGTGCGTTCGGCCAACTGCCTCAAGGCCGAGAACATCTATTACATCGGTGACCTGATCCAGCGTACCGAGGTCGAGCTGCTCAAGACCCCGAACCTGGGCAAGAAGTCGCTGACGGAAATCAAGGAAGTGCTGGCCCAGCGTGGCCTGTCACTCGGCATGAAGCTGGAGAACTGGCCACCGGCCGGCCTGCAGCAGGGCATGATGGGCTGAAAGGCCTCGATTTAAATTAGGAAGCACGACCATGCGCCACAAAAAATCCGGCCGTAAATTCAGCCGCACCTCTGCCCACCGCGAAGCGATGTTCGTCAACATGGCGGCCTCGCTGATCAAGCACGAACTGATCCGCACGACCTTGCCGAAAGCCAAGGAACTGCGCCGCGTCGCCGAGCCGCTGATCACCATCGGCAAGGTCGATGGCGTTGCCAACCGTCGTCTCGCCATGTCGCGCCTGCGTGACCAGCAGGCCGTCGGCAAGCTGTTCGTCGAACTCGGTCCGCGCTACAAGGCGCGTCCGGGCGGCTATCTGCGTATTCTCAAGTGCGGCTTCCGTCCGGGCGACAATGCCCCGATGGCGTATGTCGAGCTCGTCGATCGTCCGCAGGTAACGGTTGCCACCGCCGAGTAAGCGACCGTAGCAAGTAACCTGAAAACCCCGGCCTGGTGCCGGGGTTTTTGTTTTGGACGGCCGGGACGATGCCGCGCCGATGCGGAGTTGGCATTTTAGAGAGTGCTACCGAAACTTTCGGGGCTACGTTAAGGTCATGATTGCAATCAATCGAGTAGGTCTGGCATGAAATTCAATCCGTTCGCGTGGTCCTTTCGAAGCCAGTGCGTATTCGCTTTCCTGGTTTGTTCTTCCTTGCTCGCCTACTCGGTATTTGCCCAGTACGGGCAACTGTTCGAGCCGTGCCCGCTGTGCATTTTCCAGCGTGTGGCCATGGCTGCGACCGCCTTGGTCGCGCTTGCCGGTGCACTGCATTCGCCGAAGTCGCCCGGCGGCCGGCGGATCTATGGAATCCTGGCATTCTTGGCCGCTGGTACGGGCGCCGCGATCGCCGCCAGGCATGTCTGGCTGCAACATTTGCCGCCCGATCAGGTGCCAGCCTGCGGGCCTGGGCTCTCGTTCATGCTTGAGTCGATGCCGAGCTACCTGGACGTGGTCAGGAAGGTGCTGAAAGGCTCCGGAGAGTGCGCCAAGGTGGACTGGACGCTGCTCGGGTTCTCGATGCCCGAGTGGACCTTGCTCTGCTTCCTGGTCCTCGCCACCGGTGCGCTGGTCGCGGGATTCAAGAAGCGCTGAAGTTCGCCCTGTCCGTGCTGCCGGACCCACCAGACCGTGTGAGATGATGAAAAACCAACTGACTGCCCCATCCGACATGAACGCCTCCGACCGACCCTTGCAGCCTGTTTCCGTGCCCTCAGGCTGGAGTCCGGACAGCTGGCGTTCGCGTGCCGCAACCCAGCAGCCGCTGTACCCGGATGCCGAGGCGCTGGCCGGGGTACAGCGCGAACTGGCCGTCTTGCCGCCGCTGGTGACCTCCTGGGAAATTCTGGCTCTGAAAAAGCAGATTGCCGAAGCGCAGGAAGGCAAGCGCTTCGTCCTGCAAGGCGGCGATTGCGCGGAGAGTTTTTCGGATTGTGAATCGGGATTGATTTCCAACCGGCTCAAGGTGTTGCTGCAGATGAGCCTCGTGCTGGTCCATGGGCTTCGCTTGCCCGTGGTCCGTGTCGGCCGCTTTGCCGGGCAGTACGCCAAGCCGCGATCGACCGACAGCGAAACCCGGGGCGACGTTACCTTGCCCAGTTACCGTGGCGACTTCATCAACCAGCCCGAGTTCACGGAGGCTGCGCGTACTGCCGATCCTCGCCGGATGGTGAAGGGTCACGCGCGATCGGCGATGACCATGAACTTCGTTCGGGCATTGGTCGATGGTGGGTTCGCCGACTTGCACCATCCCGAGTATTGGGATCTCGACTGGGTGAAGCATTCGCCCTTGTCGGAGGACTACCACCGCATGGTTGCGGCGGTGGGTGACGCGGTTCGCTTCATGGAAACCATTTCCGGCGAATCGCTGCACAATCTGAATCGCGCCGATTTCTACACATCGCACGAAGCGTTGCTGCTTCCGTACGAGGAAGCCATCACCCGGCAGGTCCCACGCCAATGGGGCTGGTTCAACCTGAGCACGCATTTCCCGTGGATCGGCATGCGCACGGCGGCCACCGACGGAGCGCATGTCGAGTATTTCCGCGGCCTGCGCAACCCGGTCGCGGTGAAGATTGGTCCTTCGGTGACCAGCGAACAGTTGCTCAAGCTTGTCGATGTGCTCAATCCTGACAACGAGCCCGGCCGCCTGACCCTGATCCAGCGGATGGGTGCGACGAAAGTCGAGGAGAAGCTGCCGGCCCTGGTCCAGGCGGTGCAGCGCGAGGGACGCCGAGTGTTGTGGATTTGCGACCCGATGCATGGCAACACCGAGAGCACATCGAATGGCTTCAAGACCCGCCGATTCGACAACATCCAGAACGAGCTCGATCGCAGTTTCGACATCCATGCCGCGCTCGGCTCGCGGCTGGGCGGAGTGCATCTCGAGTTGACCGGCGAGGATGTCACCGAGTGCCTGGGCGGCGCGCGCGAGCTGACGGAAGTCGATCTGGAGCGCGCGTACCGTTCCACGGTCGATCCGCGCCTGAATTACGAGCAGTCACTGGAAATCGCGATGTTGATCGTGCGCAAGCAGTCGGCGTTGGCGAGACCGGCCCAGGCGTGATGCGGTTCTGCCGGCTGACGCTCGCCGGTCAATGCGCCAGCGTCGGTCGGTATTCAGGGGTCTTGCGCGCATGCGTTGCCTGTTCGTAGGCATAGGCGAAGCCCAGAAGCTCCGGCTCGCTGTAGGCGCGGCCAAGAAACGTCAGACCGGCTGGCAGGCCGCGAATGCTACCCATGGGCACGGTGATGCTTGGCGTGCCAGCGACTGCCGCGGCGCCATAGCCTGCGCCAACGAAGTGGTCGCCCAACACCGGATCGGTTAACCACGCTGGCGACGTGCTTGGCGCGACCAACGCGTCCAGATCGTACTTGTCGAGCGCAGCAATGATTCCCTCCGTGCCGGCAAGCCGGCGCGCGTCCGCTCTGGCCTTGAGGTAAGCGGCGTCGGTCAAAGGGCCCTTGCCCTGTGCCTGCTCGAAGACTTCCTGGCCGAAGAAGGGCATGACCGCGTCGGCATGCGCCTTGTTCCAGGCAATCAACGCTGCGAGCGAGGACTGCGGCGAGCCGCTACGCCTCAGGTAATTGTTCAAGCCGTCCTTGAACTCGTAGAGCAGTATCTCGAACTCGGGCTTGTTCCATTTGTCGTAGGTCGCGAGCTGTACGTCGATCACCTCGGCGCCTGCGGCCTTCAGTGCAGCGATGGCTTTTTCCATCTCGCTATCGACGCCCGGATGGTAACCCATGGCCTGGCGCAGGACGCCGAAGCGCTTGCCCTTGACCGCGTCGAGTTTCAGGAACGCGCCGTAGTCCGCGGGAATGTTGCCAGCGGCGGCGTGCCCGGCCGGATCGCTTTCATCCACGGCTGCCAACACGTTCAGCAACGCAGCCGCGTCGCTGACACTTCGCGCCATGGGGCCCGCAGTGTCCTGGGAAATCGAAATGGGAATGATGCCGCTGCGGCTGATCAGTCCGACCGTGGGTTTCAGTCCGACCAGGCCGCTTACCGAGGCCGGGCAGAGGATGCTGCCGTCGGTCTCCGTGCCGACACCCACGGCTGCCAGGCTGGCGGTAATCGCCGTTGCCGTGCCCGAGCTGGAACCGCAGGGATTACGGTCCAGCACATAAGCGTTTCGGGTCTGGCCGCCGCGCGAACTCCAGCCCGAGGTTGCGCGCGTCGAGCGAAAATTCGCCCATTCGCTGAGGTTGGTCTTGCCAAGAATCACCGCGCCGGCCGCGCGCAAATTAGTGACGATGAAGGCGTCGCGTTTCGGACGATTGTCCGCTAGAGCCAGCGAGCCGGCCGAATTGACCATGCCCACGACGTCGATGTTGTCCTTCAGGAGTACCGGGATGCCGTGCAACGGCCCGCGAACCTTGCCGCCCCGGCGTTCTGCGTCGAACGCGTCGGCTTCCCTGAGCGCGTCGGGATTGAGCTCGATCACCGAATTGAGCCCGGGTCCGGCCCGGTCCAGTTGGTCGATACGGTCGAGATAGGCTTGAGTAAGCGCATGCGACGTGAGTTCACCCGTGTCCAGCCGCTTCCGCGCGTCTCCGACACTGAGCTCGCTGACATCGACCGTGGTCCCGGCGGAAGCGCGATCCACGCGTGGCGCCGGCGTCGGGGCTGGCTTGCAGGCCGCAAGAGCGGCGACGGCCGCGATCAGGAGGAGACGGCGCATGGGGCTTTCCTGTGGCTGGAACGACAAAGGCCCGGTGGCGTCATGCGCTACCGGGCCTTGCAAGTATTGCTTGGCGACGACATCGTCGCAATCGGCGGATCAGCCGCGAGCGGCTTTCTTTCGATCGTTCTCGGTACGTTCCTTCTTGCGCAGGCGGATGGCCACCGGTGTGACCTCGACCAGCTCATCTTCCTCGATGAACTCCAGCGCCTGCTCCAGCGACAACTTGATCGGCGGAATCAGGCCTTCGTCGTCGTCCTTGCCCGACGCGCGGAAGTTGGTCAGCTGCTTGGCGCGCAGGGCGTTGACGGTGAGGTCGTTGTCCTTGGAATGGATGCCGACGATCTGGCCTTCATAGATTTCCTCGCCCGGCTCGACCATCAGCCGGCCGCGTTCCTGCATCATCATCTGCGCGTAAGCGGGTGAGGGGCCGGTTCCGTTCGAGATCATCACGCCGTTCTGACGCTCGGCGATGGCGCCTTCCGAGCGCGGACCGAAATGGTCGAACACGTGGAACAGCAGTCCGGTGCCGGCAGTGATGGTGCGGAATTCGGTCTGGAAGCCGATCAAGCCGCGCGCGGGAATCATGAAGTCGATGCGCACCCGGCCCTTGCCGTCCGGCTCCATGTTGGTCAGCTGCGCGCGGCGCTCGCCGAGCCGCTGCATGACACCGCCTTGGTATTGCTCTTCGAGGTCGACGACCAGGCTTTCGATCGGCTCCATCTTCTTGCCGTCGACGATCTTGACGATCACCTCGGGACGCGAGACGGCGAGTTCATAACCTTCGCGACGCATGGTCTCGATCAGGATCGAAAGATGCAATTCGCCCCGGCCGCTGACTTTGAATTTGTCGGCATCATCGGTTTCTTCGACCTTGAGCGCGACGTTGTGCATGGCTTCGCGCAGCAAGCGATCACGCAACTGGCGCGAGGTCAGGAACTTGCCGCCGCTGCGGTCCTTGTTGCCGGCGAACGGGGAATTGTTCACCTGGAAAGTCATGCTGATGGTCGGCTCGTCGACGGTGAGCACGGGCAGCTGCTCCGGTGCATCGGCGGCGCAGACGGTCTCGGAAATGCTCAGGTTTTCGATGCCGCAGATGGCGATGATGTCGCCGGCATTGGCCTCCGGCACTTCCAACCGTTCCAGGCCGAGGAAGCCCATGACCTGCATGACCTTGCCCATGCGGACCTTGCCTTCGCGATCGACGATCGAAACCGGCATGTTGGTGCGCACTTTGCCGCGCTGCACGCGGCCGATGCCGATGATGCCGACGTAGTTGCTGTAGCTCAGCGAGGTCACGCGCATCTGGAACGGACCTTCCATATCCACCGGCGGTGGCGAGACGTGATCGACGATCGCCTGGAACAGCGGTGTCATGTCACCTTCGCGCACTTCCGGGCTGAGGCCGGCATAGCCATGCAGCGCCGAGGCGTACACGGTGTGGAAATCGAGTTGCTCTTCAGTGGCGCCGAGGCGATCGAACAGGTCGAAGGTCTGGTTCAGCACCCAGTCGGGGCGCGCGCCGGGGCGGTCCACCTTGTTGACGACGACGATTGGCTTGAAGCCCATCGCGAACGCCTTCTGGGTGACGAAGCGGGTCTGCGGCATCGGGCCGTCCATCGCATCGACCAGGATCAGCACGGAATCGACCATCGACAGCACGCGCTCGACCTCGCCGCCGAAGTCGGCGTGGCCTGGGGTGTCGACGATGTTGATTCGGTATTCCTCGCCCTCGGGCGACTTCCAGCGGATCGCGGTGTTCTTGGACAGGATCGTGATGCCACGTTCCTTTTCCAGGTCGTTGCTGTCCATCATTCGCTCGGTGGTGACCGTGCGCTCGCTGAACGTGCCCGATTGCTTGAGCAACTGGTCGACGAGGGTGGTTTTGCCGTGGTCGACGTGGGCGACGATGGCGACGTTGCGGAGCTTTTCGATGGACATTGGAGGCGGCGAACCGGGAACCGGGCGCACTATCTGTGAGGGTAGCCCAACATTATAGCCGGAACCCCGGCTCAGCGCTCCAATGTGGCATTCTAGGCGGCTGAACCCCCAAGGAGCGCTTCATGTCTGAACTCATCGCCACCTTCAACACCTCCCGCGGACCGATCCGTACCCGCCTGCACGCCGACAAGACGCCGGTCACCGTGGCCAGCTTCGTTAACCTGGTCAAGCGCGGTTACTACGACGGGCTCAGCTTTCACCGCGTCATTCCAGACTTCATGATTCAGGGCGGCTGCCCACAGGGTTCGGGTACCGGCGGTCCTGGCTATCGCTTCGAGGACGAGACCCGCGCCGACCTGCGCCACGACAAGCCCGGCGTGCTGTCGATGGCCAATGCCGGACCAGGCACCAACGGCAGTCAGTTTTTCATCACCCACGTCGCGACCCCGTGGCTGGACGGCAAGCACACGGTGTTTGGAGAGGTGCTGGGCGCGGAAGACATGACTGTGGTCAACGCCATTCGTGGTGGCGACAAGATCGAAAGCGTGACCGTCAGCGGCGACACGGATGCCGTGCTCGCTGCCCAGGCGAGTCGGGTCGCCGAGTGGAACAAAGCACTCAGCCCCTGAAGCGTCGTCAGTCGACAAAACGCGCTGAATCGAGCATCCGGTCCACGGCCGCGATATCGCGGCCGTAGTAATACTCCGATGGCGCGATCCAGAAGAAATGGGTCAGGCGACCGCCGTGTTCAGCGGCGGCAAACGTGGCCTGGTAAAGCAGGCCGTTCCGGTGCGTGAGGCGGGCGTCGAAGCGCAGGCCGGTGACTGAACCGAAGCGCGCCGGTCGCAGGTTGCTGGCGCTGACATTGGCCCAGCCCTGCTGCCGCAGGCCGTCGAGAATCACATCGCGAATCTCGTCCGGACGCATGCCCTGCCGATACCAGGGGCCATCCGGCCGTCGCTGGCGCTCCCGGGCAGCGAGGAACACGTGTTCGCCCGGGCGAACCCGGGACACGACCACGAATTCATTGAGCGGAAGTCCGTCTATCGTCCACAGCTCGATGCGGGCGCGTTTAATCCGCGCCCAGTCCAGGCTGGTGTCGAGCTGGAGCTCGAACACGGCCACGCCGCTGCCGGCGCTGACCAGGCGCCCGCCCGGGCTCGCGCACGAAGCGAGCGCGATCGTGGCCGCAAGCAACAGCGCGCGCGCCAGGAAACGCATCATCGCCGGGCCTCCAGCTCAGCAAGATAGACCGCGATGAATGCGCGGTCGTCAGCGCCGGGCGCCAGTTCGAGATAATGATGCAGCGCTGCGGCCGCCGCCGGCTGACCGGCTTCGCGCAAGGCCAGCCCGTGCTCGCGCCAGGCTTCCGGCGGGGCGCCGGGCTGGTTCACGGCTTCGGCGTACAGGCGCGCCGCCTGGAGGCGATCATCGGCCTTGTTGCGACGCCGGTAGGCCTCGCCGAGGAAAAACGTGAACAGTCCCGCGTCTTCCGATGCGCTGGTCTCGCGCAAGTCGCCGATTACCCGGATGGAGCTGGCAAACATCCTCCGGGTCAGCTCGTTTTCCAGCCAGTGTTTCAGGAACGGACGTGTGGCTTGCCTGTATGGCGCCAGGTGTAGCTGGTCTCCTTGCTTGGCCGCGGCCGCCGCTGCGACTCTCAGATCGTCGCGACGCTCCCGGGTTTGCGGGTGACTGGAAAAAACCGGAATGGGCTTGCCGTAGTCGCGGGCGTTTTCCTCGCGCAACATGCCTTCCCATAGCTCGACGCCTGCATTCGGATCGTAGCCGTTGTCCTGCAATTGCTCGAAGCCGATCTTGTCCGCTTCGCGCTCTTTCTCGCGACTGAATTTCATCATGTTGGCCGCGCCGGCCAGGCTGGCAGCCATGCCGACGACGCCGACCCCTGCACCCGAAGCGAATACGCTGAACGTACTCAGGAATGCCGAGCTTCGTTTTAGTTTTCGCCATTGCTGCAGCGTGTGCCGCTCCCGGTAGTGACCGAACTCATGACCAAGTACGAGCGCGAGTTGCGCTTCGTTCTGGATGCGCAGCAGCGATCCAGTCCACAGGATCATTGCGCCGTTGGGCGCCATCGAGGCATTGAAATAAGGCAAGTCCACCAGGTACAGGCGCAGGTCGCCGCAATACTCCCGAGCGACCTTGCACAGCACGTCGCGGGCATAGGCGTTGAGCGCCGGGTCGCGGGTGACCAGGGGCGAGTGCTGCAAATCTCGTTCGATCCGCTCCATCGCATACCAGAGCTCTGCTTCGTCGGTGCCTTCGACGGGACGGTCGCTGGGACGGCTCGATGCGACCGTCGCCAGGCTCGCCGGGGAAAGCAGCAATGAAAATGCCAGGGTCAGCGCCAGCGCGGGTCCGGCGTTCACAGGGGCAGCCCCTTGAGCATGCGCTGGGCGGTCTCTGCGGCGCCCTGCGCGTCGCGCAAGTCGCCGCTCTGCTTGGCCAGGAAGTTGAACCACACTACTTGCCCGGTGCGCAGGTCGACCAGCGTGGTGACGCCGACTTGCCGGCCGCCCCCGATATCGCCGCCAAACAGGAGCAGGGTGGCGATTCGCAATGCCGCGCGCCCTCCGCTCGTGTAGCTGTCCCGAACATAGGTGAACAGGGCGTAGTCGGCGCCGGTCACCTTGCGCAGTTCGTCGACGCCGGGCCCCAGCGTCCAGTCCAGTCGCTTGCCGCGCTTGGTCGCCAGCTCGTTACCCGGGGACGTGTACGCCATGACGCTCACCGAGACGGCTTCATTCAGGCGGATAATCTGGCCGAGCCTGGAGTCTGCCGGCAGGTCATGGGGAATGTCGTAGTCGGGCTGTTGTTCGATGCCGGCGGCCGAAAGTCGGCGCTGCACCTCGGCCGGATACAGGCGTCGGGCGGCTTCAGTCCACTGCCTGCGCGGCTCTTCTGCGCCGCCGGCGAGCACCTCGGACAGTTCGATATCCGGTTCGATGACCACTACGCTGCCGGAAATCCGGACCGGCCTGCCGCTGGCATCGGTGGCGACCCGATTCTGGTTATAGGCCAGCACTTGCAGCGGCGCCACCAACGCGGCGGCAATCAGCAAAGCGACTGCGCCGCCGGCAAATTTTCGGAGCCGCCGGAGCTTGCTGTCGGGCTTCATGGGGAGTCCGTTGTCATTGGCTGGCCTGCGCTGGCAAGGTTGCAAGGCAGCGAGTCGGCTGAACCCGCTGTGCTACAATTTTATGGATTTCCGGCGCTCTTTTCGCCCACTTTACCAATCAATTCAGTCGAGGTTCCTGATGCTCCAACTCGCTAGCCGCATGGGTCGCGCCAAGCCCAGCGCCATCATGGCCGTTGCCGAAAAAGCAAAGGCGCTCAAGGCCTCGGGGCGCGACATCATCAGTTTTTCGATCGGCGTGCCCAATTTCTTGCCCGGCGACCATGTCTATGCGGCTGCGCGCGAAGCATTGAGCAAGGATTCCGGCCAGTATGGATCCAATCGCGGCGCCGATGCGCTGCTCGATGCCTTCCTCAAGCATATCGAAGCGATCGGTCTCACTGGTTATAGCCGCGCCAACTGCTCGACGGGCATCGGCGCCAAGCACGTGTTGTACAACCTGGGCGAAGCCTTGCTGGATGAGGGCGACACCATTGCCTACGCGGTTCCCTACTGGACCACGTACGCGGACATCGCCGACATCTGCAATGCCAAGCGACTCGAGCTGCCTTGCCCAGCCAGCCAGAATTACAAACTCACGCCGGCCCAACTGGACGCGGCGCTGGCGACCAAGCCGAAAATCTTCCTGTTCAACAACCCGAACAATCCGACCGGAATGGTCTACAGCAAGGACGAAGTGGCGGCGCTCGCCGAAGTCCTGGTCAGGCACCCGGACACCTGGATCGTCGCCGACGACATCTACAACCGGATGGTCTTCGACGGCCTGGGCTATCACAATTTCCTGCACAGCCAGCCGACGTTGCGTGACCGTGTCATCTTCGTGGATTCGCTGTCGAAGACCTACGGCATGCCGGGTTGGCGCGTGGGTTTCATGGTCGGTCCCGAGTTGGTCGCCAAGGCGGTGACGACGCTGAATTCCAACCACATCACCAATATTCCCGAAGTGGTCACGGCCGCGGCCATCGCGGCGCTGACCGGACCGCAGGATGTGCCGGCGCAAAGAAACGCCGAGTTCCAGGCCAAGCGCGACCAGGTGATGGCGGTGATGAACGCCATTCCCGGCGTGGTCTGCCCGAAGCCGCAGGGCGCCTTCTACGTGTTCCCCGACATCTCCTGCGCCTTCGGAAAATCGCATGGCCAGAGCCGGATCGAAAACGACATCGATTTCTGCAATGTGCTGCTTGAAGCCAAGGGTGTGGCCTGCGTGCCCGGCTCGGCGTTCGGCGAGCCGCGAGCGCTGCGCATTTCTTATACGTGCCCCAGCGCGCAGTTGCCGGAAGGATTGCGCCGATTCCAGGAATTTTTCGCCGAGTTGACCTGAGCAGGGCCGACGCGTCGAAGCAAGAAGAACCAAGAACCGAGGACTCCACCATGAAATCACCCGTCCGCGTTGCCGTCACCGGTGCTGCCGGCCAGATTGGCTATTCGCTCGTATTCCGTATCGCTTCCGGCGAGATGCTCGGCAAGGATCAGCCAGTGATCCTGCAGATGCTCGAGCTGCCGATGGAGAAGGCCCAGGCTGCGCTGAAAGGCGTGATGATGGAACTCGAGGATTGCGCGTTTCCGCTACTGGCCGGCATGGTCGGAACCGACGATCCGCTGGTGGCATTCAAGGACGCGGACATTGCGATGCTGGTCGGTGCGCGCCCGCGCGGTCCGGGCATGGAGCGCAAGGACCTGTTGCTGGAGAACGCCAAGATATTCACCGCCCAGGGTGCTGCGCTCAATGCCGTCGCCTCGCGCAACGTCAAGGTGCTCGTGGTCGGCAACCCGGCCAACACCAACGCCTATATCGCGATGAAGTCGGCGCCGGATCTGAATCCGAAGAATTTCACGGCGATGCTTCGACTCGATCACAACCGCGCGTTGAGCCAGCTGGCAGGCAAGACCGGCAAGCCGGTCGGGGAGATCAAGGGCCTGATCGTCTGGGGCAATCATAGTCCGACCATGTATCCGGACTATCGCTTCGCCACCATCGGCGCTGCTTCGGTCAAGGACGCGATCAACGACGAGAACTGGAATCGCACCGCCTTCATCCCGACCGTGGGCAAGCGCGGCGCCGCGATCATCGAAGCGCGCGGGCTTTCTTCCGCCGCCTCGGCAGCCAACGCCGCGATCGATCACATCCACGATTGGGTGCTGGGCAGCGAGGGTGGCTGGACGACGATGGGCATTCCGTCGGATGGCAGCTACGGCATTCCGAAAGATGTCATGTATGGCTTCCCGGTCGTGTGCAGGGATGGTGCCTATGAAATCGTGCAGGACCTGCCGATCGACGACTACAGCCGCGAGATGATGAACAAGACCCTGGCCGAGCTCGAGGAAGAGCGCGCCGGCGTGGCGAGCCTACTGGGCTGAGATGAGCAATGGAAGGCGGCCTGCGGGCCGCCTTCGCACAGTCGAGGATCGAAAATGACCAATCAACTTTCGCCCGGCGCCAGATTCCGCGCGGCACTGGCCGAAGAAAAGCCCTTGCAAGTGATCGGGGCCATCAATGCCAACCATGCGCTGCTGGCCAAGCGCGCGGGCTTCAAGGCTATCTACCTGTCGGGCGGCGGCGTTGCCGCAGGCTCCCTCGGTTTGCCGGACCTAGGCATCAACACGCTCGAAGACGTGCTGGTTGACGTGCGCCGGATCACCGATGTCTGCGACCTGCCGTTGCTGGTGGATATCGACACCGGCTTCGGGCCGAGCGCGTTCAACATAACGCGCACCGTGCAAAGCCTGATCAAGGCGGGGGCGGCAGCGTGCCATATCGAGGACCAGGTCGGGGCAAAGCGTTGCGGCCATCGACCGGGCAAGGAAATCGTCAGCACCGCCGAAATGGTGGATCGCGTGAAGGCAGCATCGGACGCACGCACCGACGCGCATTTTTTCCTGATCGCCCGAACCGATGCCATTGCCGTGGATGGCGTCGACGCTGCCATCGAGCGTGCGATCGCTTGCGTGGAAGCGGGTGCCGACGGCATCTTCGCCGAGGCGGCCTACGACCTGGCCACGTTCCGTCGCTTCGTCGATGCGGTGAAGGTGCCTGTGCTGGCCAACATCACCGAATTCGGGCAAACGCCGTTGTTCACCCGCGAAGAATTGGCCTCGGCCGGCGTGGCGATCCAGCTGTATCCACTGTCGGCGTTCCGCGCCATGAACAAAGCGGCGGAAGCCGTCTACACCGCCATCCGTCGCGATGGCCACCAAAAGAACGTGATCGACCAGATGCAGACGCGCGAAGAACTTTACGAACGCATCGGCTATCACGATTTCGAGCGCCGCCTCGACGCCCTGTTCGTGAAAAACAAATGAGATGCATGCCATGAACGAAACCGTAGTTCCAAAAGCCAAGAAGTCCGTCGCCCTCAGCGGCACGCCTGCCGGCAACACCGCGCTGTGCACCGTCGGCCGTACCGGCAACGATCTGCACTACCGCGGCTACGACATCAAGGATCTGGCGACTCAATCCACCTTCGAAGAAGTTGCCCATCTGCTGGTGCATGGCAGCTTGCCGACGGCGGCGCAGCTCAAGGCTTATAGAGTTAAGCTCCGGCGACTTCGGGGACTTTCGGCAATCGTTGCTGAGGCACTCGAGTTGGTGCCGGCCAGCGCGCATCCGATGGATGTGCTGCGCACCGGTTGCTCGGTGCTCGGCACCGTGTTGCCAGAGCGTGAGGCGCATGCTGAAGCCGAGGCGCGAGAAATAGCCGATCGCCTGATGGCAAGCTTTGGTTCGATGCTGTTGTACTGGTGGCATTTCACGCGCAACGGCCGTCGCATCGAATGCGAGACGGATGACGACAGCATTGCCGGGCATTTCCTGCACCTGCTGCATGGCCATATCCCGAGCAGCCTGCACGAGCGCGCGCTGGATCGCTCGCTGATCCTGTACGCCGAACACGAGTTCAATGCCAGTACGTTCACCGCGCGCGTGATCGCCGGCACCGGCTCGGACATGTTCAGTTGCCTCACCGGTGCCATCGGCGCGTTGCGCGGGCCCAAGCACGGCGGCGCCAACGAAGTGGCGATGGACATCATCAGCCGCTACGACAGCGCCGACGCGGCGGAAGCCGATATTCGCGCCCGGGTCGAGCGCCGGGAAATTGTCATTGGCTTCGGCCACCCGGTGTACACCATCGGGGATCCGCGCAATCCGATCATCAAGGACATTTCACGGACGCTGTGTGCCGAGGGTGGCAACCAGAACCTGTTCGACGTCAGCGAGCGCATCGAATCGCTGATGTGGGATCTGAAGAAAATGTTCCCCAACCTCGACTGGTTCAGCGCTTCGGCGTACCACATGATGGGAATTCCCACCGCGATGTTCACGCCGCTGTTCGTCATTGCCCGCACCAGCGGCTGGTCGGCGCACGTGATCGAGCAGCGCATCGACGGCAAGATCATCCGGCCGAGCGCCAATTACGTGGGGCCGGAAGATCGCGCCTATGTGCCGATCGAAAAGCGGTAAGCAGCGCGCCCGGACGCAAACGAAAAAGGTCCGGGAAGAATTGTGGGAGCGGCTTCAGCCGCGATGGAGCGTGCCGGGCAATCGCGGCTGAAGCCGCTCCCACAGGTGCGATTGCGTGCTGGGGAATCGCGGCTGAAGCCGCTCCTGCAGGGGCGGCGGTCAGCGGGTCAGGCGGTCCACGCGGAAGAAGGTGTGCGAGCCGATCGTGGCCACGGTGGGG
>Ga0209211_10004129_pt1 | contig 22952 bp, 28 predicted proteins | sample RifGroA2_FD_183992 | JGI IMG/M metagenome (GOLD analysis project Ga0209211, IMG submission 183992) | Groundwater microbial communities from Rifle, Colorado, USA - Groundwater A2 (SPAdes) (version 2) | ecosystem: Environmental > Aquatic > Deep subsurface > Groundwater | place: Rifle, Colorado...
GGTACAACACAAAACGATTGCATTCCTCACTTGGCTATTTGAGTCCGAGTGAGTATGCTCAACAAAACCGTTGTGCTGCTTAAAAGAGTGTCCGGGAATTCGAGGGAACTTCAGTATCGGCCTGGCGGTTAATAAATTATTCTTTGGAAATCTTTTTTATCACAGCAAGGAGGCCTTTAACGGTGTCATCCCTGGACTCGAAAATCCCCTGGAATCACCGATTGCAGTTTTCTTTGATGAATTGTCTAGTACAGTCAATGACTCATTCATTGATCTCCAGAACAAATGTCGGGCCTCGGGCATCCAACTCACGTATGCAACTCAGTGCCCTTCTGATCTAGATCGTGTCTCGCCAGAGTTTACCCGTCAGGTATTTGAAAATACCCATAACTTTTTTATTTTCAATCAACTCGTGCCGGCCCATACCGAGTTCTTTGCTAATTTGGCCGGAACCACGACCACCCTAAAAAAGACCTACGCCATGGAAGATGATAAGCGCAGCAGCTTTGGAACAGAAAGGGAGGTGGAAGAATTTATTGCACACGCCAACATCTTTCGCGGGCTCAAGGTCGGACAATGTATTTTCATTCAACGAATGCCTAAACGAGTGGACTTGATCAACGTAAGGCCTCGCCTTGAATTCAAAAAATGCATTGAGCCACTCATCAACAACACGACAACACAAAGTATTTTTTAACTTTAACATTAGGAGTAATCATGAAGCCTCAGCAATTACATTCACCCTTGCACTATGAGTTAATTCAACCCTTGGTCAAATGGAAAATTTTGAGTCTGGACCATTTGATGGAGGCCACATGGAAAGTGGACAAGTCATCTAACTTCTACAAAACAATTGAAGCACTGGTGAACAAGGAATTAATCAGTTCCTTTCACGACCCGTACTCCAAGTGTAAATATGTGTATCTCACCAATAAAGGATATGAGGCCTTAGGTGCGGAAAATAATCTGCCCATCAATCCTTCAACTGTCATCCATGACACCTTTGCTTCAGAGAATGCTTTCCATTTTAAGAACTTCCCTTTCACCAAAGAAGTTTTGCTGGACCACGAAATCTTAAAGCAGTACCCGATGATCGGACACAGGCCTGATGCATTAGTTTTTGGTCACCACAAAAAAGATTTCACCATGGCCATTGAAATGGAACTCAGCATTAAGTCAAAAGCAAGAATCATGGAAACCTATTCTTATTATAGTGCCTCTGAATTTTTTAATAACGTGCTCTACATTTTTGGCCAGGCAAATGCTTTTGAAACATACGTCAATATCTTAGAAGAGGAAGGCAAGGCCTTGAATCATTCTAAGTTCCTCTTCGTTTATATGAAGAACATGTACCGCCGTTATTATGAGACGTTCAATTCTGAATGTTACCACAACGGCAATATGACAACCCTTGGAAAGCTGTTTGACATGGATGTGTACTATGCCCGTTTTTCCAAAAGAGCCTCCCCGGAAATAAGGGTGGAATAAGAGAGGAGAACGTTCCACATGATTTTTAAAAGAGCTTTAACCGTTTAAAATCGTGGGCCTTCTCGAGCCATTCTGGTTGACCTCCCCCTCTCCACGTTGTTTCGAGAGTGAGGTCAACCAGAGGCGGGAGGCGGCCCACGAAAAAGGTGATTGAAAGGTGTTTTATGACAATGATTCAGATTCTATACAGTATTGAAGAAGCAGCAAAAATATTGAATTTGAAAATTTCGAGATTGAGGACGGCGGTCTTTCGTAAAGAGATCGGCTACATAAAATTAGCGGGTTTGGTGCGTTTTACTAAAGATGATTTGGAAAATTGGATTAGAAAAAATCAGATTCAACCCAAATAGAGTATCAATTTTATGATTTGTCCCTATAATGTGCCGGCTCTTTTACAAGTGAATATTAGTTGGCAAAAAGGACAAAAGGCCCCGAGCAAAGGAGCTTTTTGTGGAAATCCTTAAGAACAAAGGTGAAACAACCTACCGTGAATCAGTTTACATTGACGGTAAACGGGTTAGGAGTCCAACCTTTAGAAGAAAGACCGATGCCAAAGCATGGAAGGCCGATTTTATGTCTAAGATCGGCCACTCCAAAGCGCTTGGCATCGACATCAACTTGCAGAAGAAAGAGAAAATTCTCTTCGAGCACTTTCTCGTTGATTGGCTGAAACAAAAAATTAAAGTTCAGCGCTCACAAAGTACGTTTAGAAATTATGAACGAATTGTCCGGCTGCATCTTATCCCCCAAATGGGAAAGCTGGCCTTGACAGAGATTCTACCTAAACACGCCGATGAGCTGATCCGCTATCTTTTGAACCGAGGCCATAATCAAAAAGGCGCCAACCTAATTTTGCAAACCTTGAAGGTCGCCCTCTATGAAGCGGAACGACAGGACCTCATTCGCACCAATCCCTTGAAAAATTTTAAGATGCTCAAGGTGCCCAAACTTCCCCCGCACTATTGGACGCGGATGGAGGTCCGGCAGTTTATTTTGGCGAATATTGATAATCCTCTCTTTCCCCTCTTCGTGGTGGCGCTCAACACTGGTATGCGAAAAGGTGAGCTGGCAGGTTTATGCTGGGATCGGCTGGATTTTTCAAGAAGCATGATTGAGGTAAGTCGAATTCGCGACCGCTACGGTTTGCGCAACACCACCAAGTCAGGAGTGGCCCGCCATGTGCCCATGAACGAGATGGTGAAGCAGACCTTGATGAAGCTCTATGCAGTCAGGAAAAACAATTTTGTTTTTGCTAGAGAGGATGGGCAAGCACTCAATCCACTCCACATTTATCGCGATTTTGGCAAGGCCCAAGCTCGCGCCAAAATGGACAAGCGCATCCGCTTTCACGATCTCCGGCATACCTTTGCCAGTCATTTCATGATGAGTGGTGGCAACCTCTACGATCTGCAAAAGATTTTAGGCCACACGCAGTTCGAGATGACTCAAATCTATGCCCACTTGTCCCCCGATCATCTGGCGAACAAGACCCAGATTCTTTCTTTTGGAAGTGAAGTTTTGGACTCTCTACCCAGAGTACCGTTGATTGATTAGATTTGAAAAAAGGCCTTGGGATTTCAAACTTCCCAGGGCCTTTTTAATAAGGTTGTATTAATGTGCGTGTTTTCGGTAGGTTAGTTACTTAATGCAACATAAATATTACATATGCACTCTAAGTTAGACATATGTTACAATAAAGGTGAGAGCAAAACAAGGCCATTAAGGCGATATCAAAAAAAGATAGTCAAGCTTTGGAGAAAATATGGCAAGCACCGCAGTGAAACAAAATATTGGTGAAAATTATCGGGCAAAGAAAATGGGCCTCAAGGAAAAATTCGGACATCCCGATTTTATCCTAGAGCAGATTTCTCAATGTGTTAAAGATGGTGATTTTGCTTCAATCACAGATTTTATTTCATCCTATGTTTCTAATAGTCCCAAATACAAATCCCAAGACGAATTTGCAGAGGCCATCGGAACGACTAGGCAAACACTCCACAGAATGTTTGCTCATGAGAATGTCTCTCTCAATATTCTATTCAATGCGCTTGAACAAATTCATGCTGATCAGACAGCTATCGCGCAACCTGTGGACAGCAAAAAATTTCTGGAAAAGGCCAGAGGGGCCTTGAAGAAACACCGCTTTGAACAGGCCAATCGCATTCTCCTCAATGAGGAAGATTTTAATTTTGCAAAATCAGTTGCCGAGGTACCCGCCAACGTGACGCCAAAGTTAAAATCTGCTATGAAAAAGCGTAATAAATTTAAAGGGTAATAGCATCTTGCACTAACCGCGAGATGGTGATACAATGTTAGTACGTTGTTATACCAAAGCGGAGAAGAACATGCTTAAGAAATTGACGAAACATGGAAACAGTTGGGCCCTGGTCATTGATCGGCCCATTATGGATTTACTCAATATCGATGAGGAAACATGGCTTGAAATTTCCACTGAAGATGGTAAGGGACTTCATATTTCGCCTGTCCAAACTGAAGAAAGGACTAAGAAGTTTAAAAACTCGCTCGACAAAGTTAATAAAAAATACGGGAAGGCCCTTAAAAACTTGGCCTAATTTTGTATGACACTTCAACTGATTCCAAATTTCCTTACCATTGAGGAAGTTTTAGAAATTCATCGCAACCAAATCGAGCTTTATGGCGGAAGTCATGGGGTTAAAGACCAAGGAATGCTTGAATCCGCCCTGGCGCAACCAACGGCCAGTTTTGGCGGTGATTTTCTACATAGGGACATCATCGAGATGGCATCGGCCTACTGTTACCATCTAATCGAAAACCATGCTTTCAACGATGGCAATAAACGTGTGGGCATCGTTGCTTCGTTGGTATTCTTGGAAATAAACGATTTCGAAATGAACGTACCGGAGGAGATATTAGAAAAATTTGTTATAGACATTGCCTCCGGTTCGTTGTCAAAAAACGATGTTACAAATTTCATAAGAAAAAATTCCAATAGAATCTGAGGGGCAATACTAGCTTTTTCATTCGGATTACCACAAAATCGTAATCTATTAAAAATTTAATCTAAAACGACAGTCAAACTTTAGCGACAAGATAGAAAGCATCGCGCATAGTCATATTGAATAAAGATATATCTTTTGATACAATGTATAGCATATGGGAACGTCAAATCGAACAACGCTTTTGATAACCAATCACGGCAAATGTGACCATTGCCATATAGATGGTTCTGAACTTTTCGGAAATGTCATATGAAAGCGCGACGGTTTAAAATCAAAATTCAGACTCTCGAACAAGCAGGTAAAGAATTCGTGAAGGCATGGAAGATGGCCGAGAAAGGGAAAGATTTTGAGGCAGGTTACGATCTTGTCTTGGCCTTTCCAGATATATCCTGGATTGCAAAAGTCTTAAGCCCAGAGCGCGTGAGAATCATCCAGACAGTACGTGATCAAAAACCGGAATCCATTCGTCAGCTCGCGAAGCTCTTAAATCGTGCTCAACAAAATGTTCAAAAGGATGTACAGGAACTCGCCCATTTTGGAATCATCGAGCTAAAAAGCAAACGGAAAAAGGGCCAAAAAAGAGAATCTCTCCAACCTGAATACAATTGGGACGGTTTCGATATCGCAGTATAATTTTTACCCGCGGCCTATCAACTATGATCTTCTTCACTGCCGACCATCATTTTGACCACCAGAACGTCATCAGGTATTGCGGACGTCCGTTCACTGGTGTGAATGAAATGAATGAAGAAATGGTTCGTCGATGGAATTCCGTCGTGACTCCCAACGACACCGTTTACCACCTCGGTGATTTCAGCATGGCCAAGCGGCCAGTGGAATTTTTTGGACGGCAACTCAATGGCGAAAAACATCTCATTGTCGGAAATCACGACCGATGCCATCCACGAAAGAAAAACAGCACGGAAATCCAGGTGCTTTATGGAAATGCTGGCTTCAGTTCTTTCAATGTAGAGCTGACAATGCAGATCGCAGGCCATGAGGTTCTTCTGAATCACTTTCCCTATCTCGCGGGCGAACCCACCTCAGGATACAAACTTAAATATCAAGAGCTACGCCCCAAGGACAAAGGTCTTTGGCTTCTCCATGGTCACGTTCATGAAAAATGGAAGGTTAAGGGCCACATGATCAACGTAGGCGTGGATGCTTGGGATTTTTACCCTATCCCTATTTCAACAATTGAAGCGCTCATAACTTAGTTTTTCTGTAACGATTAGGAACCTATTTGTTTTCCATTTTAACGCAATTTGACTTATAATCACTATGACGATGAGAATATGTGTATTCACTCTTTGAGGGCAAATCATACCATGTCTCTTATTATGGGAAAATTGCCCCCAATGGGTTCGAACCTTAACCCAATAAAATATTTTATTATATTTGTTTTGTGCCTTTCAAATGCGCATGCCTCCTTTTTTCTCCTTCCTCAATTAGGCCTATCTCCTGCCGGAGAAACGGAAATGAAGACGTATGATGCAACGGATAGTTGGACACATAATGCAAGATATTACGAGAGCGCTGAATTGGAATTGATCGCTGGAGTTCATTTTTGGAATGTGTTTCTGGGGCCTCTTGTTTCATGGGGGCCTGCGTGGCAGGAAGCTTCTAGAAATTCAGATAATCAACTCGCCAAGGCAAATAGATATCGCAATACTTTTTATGTTTTTCGATATGGCGGAAGCTTGACATTTTCCCCACCGAGTTTCCCAATATACTTGGGAATAACCTACTCTATTTCCAGAGCACAAGTGCATTATGCACAACCAAAGTTTCAAAATCCTTTTCACCAAGATGATGTATTGAATGGAACGGGGATGGGGATAGTTTTAGGATATCTTTTTCCAAGCAAATCTTTGTTTTCTATTGAAATCAGATCAACCGAATATTCTCGTCTAAAATCTCAAGGTATCACCACAGAACTTCCGAGCGGAAGTATTACAAGTAATTTTTCAACGACTGAGGTGCTACTTCAGACTTCATTCCTCATAGAGTAATGATTGATAAAAATACAAGCAGTCGCACAAATCCGAATTTTGGGCGCAAGAATCCCTTCCCTTTTTTTGAGAAGGCCTAAGGGCATTGCCTCCATTTGAAAATTTCGGAAATTTATGGTCCAGATTCGGTCCAGCGAAACTCGCACTTTTCGGTAACTATCTAGAATTAAAGAGGAAAAAGAGAGATGGTGCCCAGGAGAGGATTGCATGGGCCCGATTTTCAAGACTCAGTAATTTCGCGAAATTAGTTAATGTTTTCTGCAAGTTAAACCAACAATCGGTCTTTTCCTTTGTCGTCCGTTTTCGTCTTTTTTTAGCCATTTTTGGGGATTTTAGCGCCAAGTTAGCGCCAAAATATACTTTTTCCCCAGTGAGGTGCTGGGCACCTCGACATTGTTTCATGGCGCTTGAATCAATCCCGAAATAGTGATACAATGTTCATACATTGTTATACCTAAAACGGAGAATAACGTGCTTAAAAAATTAACGAAACATGGAAACAGTTGGGCCTTAGTCATTGATCGGCCCATTATGGACTTGCTCAACATTGATGAGGACACATGGCTTGAAGTCTCAACTGACGATGGCAAAGGACTTCATATTTCGCCGGTCCAAACGGAAGAAAAAACTAAGAAGTTTAAGAACTCCCTCGACAAGATTAATAAAAAATACGGGAAGGCCCTTAAAAATTTGGCCTAATTTTTTATGACACAACAACTGATTCCAAATTTTCTCACCATCGAGGAAGTTTTAGAAATTCACCGCAACCAAATTGACCTCTATGGTGGCAGTCATGGAATTAAAGACCAAGGCATGCTCGAATCCGCATTAGCACAGCCGTCCGCCAGTTTTGGCGGAGAATTTCTGCATAAGGAAATTATCGAGATGGCTGCGGCCTACTGTTATCATCTGATCGAAAACCATGCCTTTAACGATGGCAATAAACGTGTCGGCATCGTGGCCACGTTGGTTTTTTTGGAAATGAACGATTTGAAATTTGATGTGTCTGAGGAGGTTTTAGAGAAATTTGTTATAGACGTCGCCTCAAGCCAACTGTCAAAAACTGAGGTTACAAACTTCATTATAAAAAACATCGCACGATAACGGTAAATCCAAGACCACAGCCAACTTCCTGCAGATGAATGAGTGTGACTTCCAGTTTTCTGATAACAAAAATAAAGATACCAGGAGAATTTTGGGATAAAAAAAAACTGCGGGTACCTTGATGTCGTTTATGTCTGTGAATCGATTTTTGAAAGATTTTGCCAGATAGACGACGCAATAATTTTCTCATCTCTACTAAAATATGTTAGATGTTCGCGTCTTCTTCATCAAATGCCGGCACAAAAATCCGATGCACCCAAGTTGGCACAGGATTTCAATTGCGCATTCATCGATTATCCGCTTCACGCGTGACAGACGGATACCAGCGCAGTTTTTTTCTCATTCTCCCCTGACCTGATCGGCTAATCCAAAAAAGAGATCTTTATTCGCCCTGAGTGCACTCAGATTTGAAACTAGAAATTATGAATGGTTCACTCTATCCCAGTATGGCATGCCAAATTTCTGAGCCACTAAAACTGTCCGCAAAAACTATGCCATTTCGTCTCTCCCAATGAGAGTGTGGTCGCGCTTGACGGTATTTTGTAGCGTGCTATACTTTTATTCAGAGCCATATATTTTTATTTTCATTAGGTTGTATGCTTTTATCTGCAGAGTGGAGGCTTATTACCTGGCCTCACTCTGATTCGTATTTACAGGAGTTTTGCCATGAAAGTGCGGCATTTTTTGTCGTTAGAGGCAGTGTTATTTTTGCTGATTCCGCTAATTTGTTTCATCTACGTAAAAGCGTCAGAGCACTCTTGGAATGCACACTATACTGAAACCCTTGCCAACAAAGAGTTTGCCGCCAAGCTTCAGCTAGATCCTTTGCCGGAATCCATGTCTGTCTATTGTGCAAAGGCTTCAAGTTTCGATGACAGCAGTGTGCTTAATACATTTTGTAAAGGGCTTCAGGATGATGTTCAGTCAGTATGGTGGTGGTTGCTTTGCAACGCGCTGGTGGGATTTTGGTATATTCTGCTACATGCGACCCGCTGGCTCCCTCAACTACACATATTTATTTCTGTCCCGCTCGTCATATCAAACTGTGGTTTACTTTTTGCTCTCATTTATAAGACTCAGCGTATTTGGGGAATAGAGACGCACCCGATGAGCGGATATGATTATGCTGTACTCTGCGCGACAGGTCTGATCCTTGGCGTATGTGGGTACAAACTAATTAAGCATATATTGGGCGAGCATTAGCCAGGAGATTATATGTCATGCCAAATTCCTGACGAAGTAAGATTTGATAGGAAATTGTACAGAATCTGTGGTGGTGAGGGCGACGGTTTATTTAATCCCGCCAATTTCAATTTGCATCCAGTGAGGCTCAGCTCTGCCTGCGACAGAGGATATGAAGTCATCTATTCCGTTAGACGTGGGAAATTTGCTCTACAAGAACTAGAAATCAATCTCGTCGATCAGGCTCCGCCGATAAATGGTGTAAAACCAGAAAGGAAAAAAAGGAACAGCGCTCATCGAGTTTATCACAAACTCAACCTCTTAATTGAGTTTACCGGAAAGTTGCAAATAGGCCGCAATATCATTCCCGAGATGCGTACCAACTATGGCTCCCCTTCAGCATATGCATACGAGCAAGTCATGGAGCTTAAGATTGAACGAGGAATTGTCGTAGAAGTGGCAGATATTTCAAAAAAGATGGAAGAAGTAAGAAATGGCATTATAGAAAGAAGGACGCTCGGTCGCTTTTAGGTGAGGTAAAGATCTAAAAACGAGGGATAACCCTATGGAGGACAATTATGAAAGCTTTGATTCTTCATTGGCCTGTAGATCATTCTTCAAATGATTTGCGAATAGAAGCTGTGGTAGGTTTTTTTGCATTACCTGAAATTCCTGCAGGTTCTTACATTATTCTTCACCAAGGCTATATTGATGGGATTTCTAAAAAACACACGGCAACTCCAGCAAGCATATTTCTAGTTCCAGACCCGCGCCCTATATTGCATCGTAACGGCGTGAGTAAGAACACTCCTGCCAAAAAGCAGAAATGAAAGGGTGACTAAAATGACCTGTGATGGTGGAGAGGTGAGTGGCGGCTCTGACGTAAAGGATTGCAAATGTTTCAATTCATTGTAGCATATATTTAGATAAATATTGGGAGTTTTATGAAGATTGAGAAGATTCTAAAGTGGCCCTTAACTTGGGGGCGCAGGATGATGATTTTGGTTCTTATCTCAGCATCGGCGATGGGCATGCAAATACTCTACAAATACATCACCCACCGTTCCACATGTGAAAGTGGAAATATGCGTGCATGCTCCGATCGTGGTTTTATTGAGGCAAAAAAAGGAAATCACGCCGAGGCAACAAAGCTTTACAAAAAGTCCTGTGATGCTGGAGGTATGCATGGGTGCTACAATCTCGGCCTGGTGTATGAAAAAAATGGAAACCTTGCAGAGGCAAATCTTCTGTATAAAAAGGCATGTGATGGAGACATCATTGAGGGATGCTATAATCTCGGTGTAAAGGAAGATGCAAAGGGAAACCATGCTGAAGCCAAAGCGCTGTATATAAAGGCATGTGATGGTGGGCAGATGGCAGGATGCTATAATCTCGGTAGGGCGGAGGAGAACCAAGGAAAACTTGCCGAGGCAAGACTGTTTTATATGAAGACATGCGAGGGTGCGCGTATGGAGGGATGTTTTAATCTCGGTGTCCTGGAAGATGCAAAAGGAAACCATACTGAGGCCAAAACACTCTATAAAAAGGCCTGTGATGGTGGATTAGGCATTGGATGTTACAATCTTGGTGCCCAGGATGAGCAAGAGGGAAAGCTTGACGGTGCAAATACCTTTTACAAAATGGCGTGCGAGAAAGGCGTTGGGCAGGGATGCTTTGATCTCGCAAGCGGGGAAGAAACAAAAGGTAATCTTGTACAAGCCAATCTTTTCTTTAACAAAGCTTGCGATACAGGTTTTGTGCAAGGTTGCTACAATCTTGGCATTTTGGAAGCGCAAAAAGGAAATGATGCTGAGGCCCTCCGGCTCATAAAAAAAGCTTGCGATGGAAAGATGAAAGAAGCTTGCCAGGCACTGGCTTCATTAAATAAGCAATAGCTTGCACTGAAATAAAACAGGATGCCAAGAATGAAGATTGTGATGAAAACTTGGATTATTGCATGGCTTGTTTGCGGTCTCGCCTCACATGCTTGGGCATTAGAGGAGTACGAGAGAGATGGGGCAGTCCAGCTGCCAGAATCCGTGATCGAGTACAGAAATTCACTAGGAAAAGGCGAAGATAATTCGTCCATAAAATATAAGGCCATAGAGGATTTGAAGAATGTAGCAGAAATGAGCGTTATCGGCAAAGATACGATACGTGGTCTCCAATACCTTGCTATAGCTACAGACCTATTTCCATTCAGAAAGGATATCGTGCAAAGAAAAGGGCAAGTCCTAGACATGGCGATCAAGTCCACTACTGATCTTGCAAAGTTAAAAGATAAGAATTGCAATACTGTGTCGAGGAGAATCTCATTCATACTCTCAGTTGCCCCAGATGTGACGACACTTCAGGAAGCAAAACGATTCTGCATGACGAAGGCCATCGCAAAAAAGAAAAAAACCATGATCAAAGAAATAATTAGTGCAAAAATTCCTCTGCAAAAACTGGACTTGAGTGAAACAGACTGTACCAAAGGTAATGGTGATGAGTGTGTTGCACTCGGGACGTTAGCAGAACAGCAAAAGCACATATTTGCGGCAAAAAAATATTATATTAGGGCGTGTTATGTTGGGAACAGTGAGGGATGTTTTAGGATTGGGCTAATCGAATTTAACAATGTAAACACTGAAGCTGAGTCTAGAAAATATTTTATTAAAGCAGCAGATGGCGGTATTGGCCGTGCATATATCTACCTCGGGACGTTAGAGCGATCTGCTGGGCATATTCTTGAGGCAAAACAATATTACATCAAGGCTTGCGATGGTGGTGTGTTGCATGGATGTATGCGGCTTGGGATGCTAGAGGAGGAACAAGGTGATAAGCCTGGTGCCAAAAAAACTTACATCAAGGCATGTGATGGTGGAGAATATGCTTCCTGTGGTTTCCTTGCCTTCTTATATAAGCACGAAGGCAACAAGATCGAGGAGCAAAAATATTTTGCAATGGCATGTGAAGGAGGCCATTATGCTTCGTGCATGAATATTGGGAATATTCTAGAGGCACAGAGTAATTGGTTTGAAGCAAAAAAATATTACTCTATAGGATGCAGTGATGGATGGCGGGGTGATTGCGACGGTATGAAGAGAGTAGAAGGGATGCCTGTTGATACTCTCAATAATTCGAAGAAAATTGGCGACGTGTACAGGAAGTCATGCACTGGAGACGATAATGCTTTTGCATGCGACCAGTGTCTCCATCGCGGGGAAATTGAGTATAAGCGAGGTAATAAGTCTGAAGCTAAAAAATATTTTCTTGCAGCATGCCCAAAGGGGGATGAGGATGGCTGTAAAGATCTTAAAGATTTAGACCCTGTATTGTTTCATGCAGGAGCCAATTTTGACGACGAATTTGAGTCGCTACCTGATGCGAAATGATACTAATTTCTATCTGCCAGAGCTTGGGAGTTTTATGAAGATTTTGGTGCCTATTGGCTATTGAAAGTAATCGTCTCGAAAAGCTTACCAAGGAAAGCAATTAGCAATATCCGACGGACACCATAGTCTTGAGAACGTAGTATGCCGACAAAATTAGAAATAGCTGGCAGAATCATCGACGAAATAATTAAACCCGCACTTAATAAAATCCCGCATAATAAATTGTTTATTAATGTCGATTTAAATACAGATTCTAATGGTGCGATCTGGAAGAGCATTGAAAGAGTGAACTGCTATGAGTTCTATCACCAATGCATGGTGAAACTTGGAAAACTGAAGAGAGGTAAGAAAAGTGGCTACTGGAAAAATATTGAGATCTTTGGGGAAGTTAACAAGGGGTCATATGGCTATTTAGGCACCTCTAAAATTCCTGATCTTATTTTTCATCAGATTGGGGAAAGGAACAACTTTGTTGTTGTTGAAATAAAAACGTCTAGAAATACCAAAGGAATAAAAAAAGACTGGAATACGTTTCATGAATTCTGCGCATCTTGTGATTCCTTAAAGTATAAGCGCGCTGTTTATATTATTTTTGGAGAATCTTTGAAAGTGAAGAAATTTGACTTGAGGGAAAAATATCCGTCACTTCGCGGAAAGATGCGCATTTTTCATCATGGGAAGGCCGGAGAATGTCTCGACATAGCGCAATATAGATAGTCTCATTTGTTTAATTGCCGAGGAGTTGTATGCCATTTTCAAAATATGTAATCAAATATGCCAGCGGGAAAATATTTTTTGATGGCGAGTTTTTTTATGATGACGATGGTAAAAGTTATGCTTTTGAACAAGTGTACTCCCTAGAAATTGCATGCTTGTCTGAAAGATATTACTTATCATACTTTCCTAACAAGGAATTACGTGACGCCGAAAGATTTAATTTAGAGCCCCAACGTTGTGGACTCGGCAAACCACAGGGGATTGCGGATGGTTTTTCTTTCCCGCATAAGGTATTAGGAGTCGGGTCGTGTGATGGTGAGTACATGGCCGATTCTAAAGATTTCCTTCAAAAAGTGTCGAAATATTTTGACGACCGATCAAAGGCCGTTGTCGTGAAGCAAGCAGATTATGATAAGGCATGGATTCACTACAAAAATCTCGAAGGTTTACGAGTCAATTACTTTTTAAAATCAGATATCCGGTTAAAGGAATTTGACACGAGTAACATCATCTGGTTTATTGTTTCTTTGCTCATCGCTACACTTCTAATCAGCCTTGGTCTTTATGTATCGTCTGCAATCTTTGCGGTATTATGTTTCTTTCCTTTCTGTTTCTATTACAAATGGAAAGAGGCCAATTATCATTTAAGAAAGTTTTGGCGTATGAATCATTACAACATTGTAAATGAGCGAAATATGCTAACCGCTGAACTGGAGTTTGTAATAAAAACTGAAATTCCAGAACTGGATTTTGATTACTTTGTCCATCATTGCTTGATTAAGTTTAAAGATCAGGCCAATAAACAGCGTGACAATTATCTAGGGACTTTGCCCCGCATATCTGAAGCCAGTGCACCTTTCGCGGAACTTTTTGATCGCCCGATCGAAGGGAGTTGGAGTTTCTACGGGCATTATAGTTCTGTAATCCATGATGCGAAGATGATTAGCCGAACTTGCTCGGTCACATACCTTGATAGAACAGGTCGCCATTTTTTAATTTCAAAGGCCTCAATGTCTTATCCGGTATCGAGTATGGAAGAGATATAGTAACCTCCCAAAATTTACACCGAAAAATTTCGCCACTTCCCGACACCGCCCACAACACTAATGACAAGTTTAGATACTGCCATAGTCAAACAGCTGTAGATTCAAGCAAGAAAAGATTTTAGTAGATGATCTTTCCTAAAAAGTCTGAAGAATCGTCTTCACCGTTTTCAACCTGTCCTCACTCATCCGCTTCTGTTGATCTTGTTCCATATATTGAGGCCCTGACATGAATAAAGCACTTGAGCAATCAATCAAAAAAAAGTGAAAATGAAAGCGATCGCAAAAAAAGAAGATCGAACCTTCAACGATGTTTGGCAGGAAACGAAAAGGTGATGCCTAAATTCGGTTCGCTTGATAAAGTTATCAAACTTAAAAAATCGAAGCACGGGGCTTAAAAAGGCCCCGGTGCCTCGATAACTAATTGATTATACGTTTTATAATGTGTAAAACATATCAAAAACGATATGAAAAGTTGACTTTCATATCAAATATGATAGGATTTATATGTATAAAGTTGCAGAAACCACAGAATATATAGATTGGTTTAATAAACAGACAGCTAAGGAGCAAGCTCAAATCCAAGCGAGAATTGCAAGAATTAGAATTGATGGGCATTTTGGTGTAGCAAAAAAACTGGCCGAAAGTCTCGCTGAATTGAAATGGGGAAACGGAAGAAGAATTTATTTTACCCGTACGAAAGATAAGGATGGAAACATTATCATCCTGCTAATAGGGGGAAATAAAAATTCACAAGATAAGGACATTAGAAAAGCTAAATCCATCTTGAAAAAATTAAGTGAGGATAAATAAATGGGAAAATTCAATATTGATTCATTAACACCTATCAAAGTTAAAAAAGGAAAAACCCTTTTTAAAAATGATTCGGTCGAATTCTTTAGCGACAGTAAAGCTGTGGCAGAGGCACTTTCTCAGGCCATCTTAGATGGTGATAAAGAGGCCTTTCATGAAATCATCGCGGGCTATTTAAGTGTTATTAATAAAGAGGAACTTGCAAGAAGATCAAAAGTACCAATCGCCACGATCAGAAGAATGGCCGCTGGTGCCAATTTCAATATTGATAATATGTTGAAAGTAACTTCTGCTATTAGTAAAGAATTGGCCGCTTAGTGGATATTATACACAAATGGCCCGAAAAATAACCAGCGACCAAGAATTGCTTAATGCCATCGAACGGATATTTCAAAGAGGAGCATATCAAGTGGATTCACTTTATAAGGCCGCAGAAAAGATTGATACGGAATACATCAAAAAGAGCTATGACCTGATTTTGGCCGATACAAAAGTCCAATCGTTTGAAGAAAGCTGGAAAATTATTTTGGAGAAACTTCGATCTCTTGATCTGATGAAAACAAAAAGATAATCTTACATTTTCACTCTCAATAATTTCCAACAAGTGAATTCTTCTCTTACACCACGGTAAGCATTTTTAAGTTTTTTATTCTGTATTTTTTGATTTCTTTTAGAGATTATCCGCAGTTCGACTTTTTTCAGAAAGTGTTCGCCAAAACACTTTGAAGGAGGACTTATGAGTTAACCATAGCAAAAAACTTGATTCTCTTCAAGTAAAAATTCAAATCAGTTCGTTTTTTCAAAAACTCAAGGAAGTGCCCTGGGCCTTTCTTATTTTGTGGAGGTCAAATGAATTCTGACTGGCAAAGAAGTCTGTCCGCAATCGTGTTGGGATTTGGTGGAATCATGATTCTCTATTTGAGTTTTAAATTTACAGGAGATGGGCTCCCCCATTCCTCTCCGCTCATGCTGCCTTGGAACATTTTAGATTTTGTGGTTATTAAAGTTTTGTACTTTCTCCTCTATGCCGTCCCAGTTGCGGGGGTGTTATTTTTAATTCACCTCTACATCATGGAGATGATTGATAGGAGGTATGACAAAACGGTCAAAGAGGTGCGGGAGCTTAAAGAAAATTTTGAGTGGAAAATTCAAGGAATTGACAAGCGCTTCGAGGAGGCATCCAAAAAGCAGGAACAAGAAATCGACACCCTTTTAAAAGAGATTAAAATCATCAAAGACGACAAGGAGGCAAAAGCAAGGCTAGTTTCGACAATTGAAGAGCAAACATTAAAAAATTTTCTGTGAGGTGAACATGACAATAACACCAAGAGACCGGAAGCTTTTTCGACATTTATCAAGTTATGGGATGCTTACAACCAAGCATATCAACGAAATTATTTTTAATGGGATCGCCACAACCACCGTCCTTAGACGGCTAAGATTTTTGGTGGGGGAAAACTATTTGAAGAGACTCACAGGCCTTGAATCTCAGGACGTCCTTTGGACAATCACGGACAAGGCGACACTTTTAGGGGAAGGAGAACAATTTAAAAGGTACTGGAACAAAAATTTATTGGAGCATGACTTTAAATTATTAAACCTTAGGCTGACGTTAGAGCGGCAAGGCATTGCCAAATCTTGGATACCTGAGCACGAAATCAGATTCCTTGTGTTTAAAAAATATGGCATCAAGGCCGCGCAAAGAATGCTTGTCCCTGACGGATTAATGATCACCGAGGTTCAATCCAAAAAGGTCTCTGTCGCGATTGAGTTGGAGCTTAGTTTAAAAAATAAAGACCGCCTTAGGAACATTTTTTTTCGCTACCTGGAGAAAAATGACCTCTCCTACATCTGGTACATTTGCCAAGGCCCCATGATCGCGAATAGCGTCCTAAAAACATGGGAGAGGGTCAAAGGGGCAAAGTCACCCATCAAGCTTCGCTGTTCACTCTTGGACGAAGTCATGCAAAACCCAAAAGCGACGTGGACAGATGGTGCTCACTCCCCTGCTCAGAGGGTGAGCACTCCCAAGGAGGGGAATCCAATCACGCCCTCCAAGCTAACAATAGAAAATCGCAGGCCTTATCCTGTTTCAAATGCGCCCCCGAATCCGCCGGTAAGTCCTGACCACCCCCATATAACGAGTTAATGGAGGTGGTCAGGACTTACGGCAAGGAAGGGGCGATAGGGTTTAGAAAAAGAAAGATAAACAAAGTACCAGGAGGGCGTGATTGGAAAAAGAACTACTGGGTGCAATGATACCTTTAATGGTTTTCAAGAAAGAAATTTATGACTTCGCGGAAAATCTTATAAAAGAAAAATTCAGGGAACAAAAAAAGAAACATCTTCTAACGATTGAAGAAGCGTCAAATTTTTTGAACGTGAAGGTATCGTGGCTTAGGCAGGCAGTATTTAGGCGAGAGATTAATCATGTTAAAGTCGGGGCGCTGGTGCGTTTCCGCGAGGAGGACTTGCAAAACTACATCCATAAAAACCTGAAATCCTTTGAACCAAGCTGACATGGATTAAGTGCCATTCATGTGCTATGGTCTTCGCCAGGATTGGAAGACAATCCCGCTCTTTTACAACTTAAAGATGGGAACAGACGACACTGGCGAAGACTCTTTACCAAAGGAGTTTTCAATGCAAGTGATAAGAACAAAGAAGGGAACCTTTTACCGGGAAAAAATTTACGTTCGCGGAAAGGCCACCCACTCACCGCGTTTTTTAAGAAAGACCGACGCCGTGGGGTGGAAGGCCCGCATGGAAAGTGAAAAGGGAAAATTTCGCTCCTCCGGCGTCTTGCCAAAGGTGTTTCAAGAAGAAAACAAAGTGACCTTGATTGATGAGGCCCAAGCTTGGCTTGAAACGCGAGTCAAGCTCCAGCTCTCGGCCAGAACCTACGAGCATTACAGTGCCACCCTTAAGCGCCATATCTTTCCAAGCTTTGGACATTTAAAGTTGCAAGAGATTCAAATAAGGCATGGACACTTGCTCATTAAGGAATTGCATGAGAAGGGCCACAACGCCAAGGGTATCAATTTAATTGTGGGCGTCTTCAAGCGAGTTTTGATTGAGGCCACAAGAGAAAATCGGCTGGAGAAAAATCCTTTTCAATATCTTCGAGAAATGAAAGGGACACCTCGCACCGATGTCTATATGACCTCGGAGCAAATTGAAAGGGTGCTTGAAGTGTCCCGTGGCCACTACTTCCACTCGCTTTTTCTTCTGGCAGTCAACTCAGGAATGCGAAGAGGAGAAATTGCGGGGCTGTGCTGGGATAAGGTGAATTTTCACACAGGCCTGATTGAAATTGCCCGCCTTCGCGACCGCAACGGCCTTGGAGACAGGACCAAGACGTTCAAGAGCAGGCGCTTTATTCCTATGAATGCCGTGGCCAGAAATCACCTCCTCACACTCAAGGAAAAAACCAAGGGTGATCTGGTAGTGGCGGGTGAGAATGGCGAAGCCTTTGACGTGAACCACGTTTACCGAGACCTCTCGCGATTTTTAAAAGAGGCCGAGATCAAAGAGCACTACCGCTTCCACGATCTGCGCCACACGTTCGCCAGCCACTTCATGATGAATGGCGGGAATATCTACGACCTGCAAAAAATCCTCGGACACTCAAGCCTAGAGATGACTCAGCGGTATGCGCATCTGGCACCTGAGCATTTAATCAAGGCCTCGAATGTGGTGAGCTTTGGGGGAAAAGTGGTAGAGCGAAAATTGGCGTTACAAACTTTAGCGCCCATATAGCGCCAAAGTCTTTTTAGAGCGGCTAACTATCTAGATTTATTCAGCATTTTTGAGATGGTGCCCAGGAGAGGACTTGAACCTCCAAGCCTTACGGCGCCAGATCCTAAGTCTGGTGCGTCTGCCAATTTCGCCACCTGGGCCCAAAAGGGGTGCAGGCTAACATGGGGCAACTTATTTGACAATTTTTGAATTAGGCGGCCTTGTCTTTGCCCTGGAGCTTGCGCTCGAGGACGGAGTTGGCGTTTTGCAGAGTGTTTATTTCCTGCTTGAGCTTGATGATTTCTTTCTTTCTTTCGTTGATTTCGTCTGACATGTGCTTTTGCTGGTCACCGAGGCTGGCGTTGGCAACTTCGAGCTGTTTTACCTTATGCTGGAGCTGCGTTTCGTTGGAGGCCTGGTGAGAGCCAAAGCCTTTTTTGCCCTTCTGCTTTTCGGCCGACTGGAGCTGGGCCAGAGTCATTTTCAGCTTTTGCTCCAGCTTTTTGACCTCAAGAACCAGCTCCTTCTGCCGCGTTTCTGATTGCTTCAGATCTAAGTTCAACTTAACAATAAAAGCGTCCTTATCCCGCAAACTTTCAGTCATATTCATCATATTGCGCTGTTCAGCAGCACTAAGTGGCTGCACTTGCACCGGTGAGCCAAATGACATACTGACGGGCACCGTCTCTTTGGCGCGGGTGAGATCCGTTTTATATTGCTTGGCCAAGGATTCAGCACTCTGCTGAGCGCCTACTAGCTGAACCTGCAGAAGATCAATCTGCCGATTTTTTCGTTCATCGCTATCTTTGAGTAGTCTGAGTTCGTTTTCAAGTTCATGCAAAGTACTGATTGGAACCATATTTCCTGTCGGCCTATTCACCACCGAGGTTTTTTCACCGACGCTGAGGTCACCTCGTGATAAACGCGCCTCCATCTCGCGCACCTTAAACTCACGTTCACCGAGCTTCGCCTTGGTTGCTTCCAACTCTTGCTTGAGCTGCGTGATCGTTTCCAGAAAATGTCGGGACTGTGTTTGAACGATCTTATCTTTCTGGAGTGCCTCGCCTTTTAATTTATGAAGCTCTTCCTCCATTTGCCTATTTTCGTGGGTCTGCTCTTTTACAGAGTCATCGGCCAAGGCCATCACACTGGCGGCCATCTCAACATCGTCTGCGCTTTGATTTTCCCCACTCTCACCCGTTTTGGCCTCCATCGCACGCAGTTTAAATTCGCGTTCACTGGCCTGACTCTTGGTCTCCTGAAGCTCTTCGCGCAATTGGCTGATGGTATCATTCATGGTTTGAAACTGAGTCTGGGTGAGTTTGGTTTTTTTGAGCATGCTCACCATCTGATCGCGCATACTGTCCATTAACGGCTTCATGCGCTTGATCTGCTCCGTCTTCTCATCCAGCTCCGCTTGCAACGGATTTTTCAATTCATCCTCGCCCGCCTCTGTCGACTGCTTGATCACAAAGGGGGAATCGTCTTTCGCCTCTTCATCTCCATCGATGAGCTTTCCAACTGTTTCCAAAAGACCCTGCCGCTCATCGAAACCACCTGCGGCCACTGGACCTGGGACCGGCGTTTTTCCGCGCTTATCATTCAGTATCCCATACTGACTATCCGGGACATTATCGAGTTTTTTTAATGTCCACTTCTCTTTGTCATCTTTGGCCTTGCTGCCGGCAACCGTAAACTTGGCTTCCGTTAAATCAATCGCTCCCTCATCGCCCTTAATGACCACTTTGGACTCATCAACGTCGAATCGGCCTTTGATTTTGGTGATCGCCTCTTTCTCCTGATCAGTGCCCTTGAAATGGACCTCTGTTTCTTCCTCGGCCGCCTGCGGTTCCGGCTGAAGGGTCACGGGTTTGATGCCGGGCCCGGGCAAAGGTTTGGCCTCATTGGATGCGAGCATTTCTGGCGCGACGGACAGGTCAATGGCAGGATGTTTTTTTAATTCCTGCCAGCGTCGTTCATATATTTTCACCGAATCGATGGCACAAAAAGACAAAGATGGAAATGCCGGTGGTGCGTTCCCCTTGAGCCACAACGAAGAGATGATCAACTTCCCGGCGTTTTTAAGCTGAGTGATTGAGAGATAATCGGACATGCTCAAACATTCGCTCAGCAAATGCTCGAGAGGATTTTTGGGATTTAACTTTCCAAGTGAAGGATAGAGATACTCCAGAAAAAAATTGTTGGCCGGAACCACCAGCTCCACCACATAGCTATCCTTGGTGGCGCCATAATTTAAATCGACGGGATATTGGCAGATTCCCCCTCGCTCCAGGTAAGCGACATAAGTTGACATAAAAACCAGAAAGGCCCGCAGTGAGATGGCCCTGAAATTTTGCGAGAAAGCGTCGTTCACAACCAGGTCTGTGAGATAGCCGACATGCATGTGTCCGGAAATTTTTACGGACAAACAATTTTCCAGAAGCGCCCCAAAATTCATCTCGAGCTTGGTGGAGACCTGGGAGTTGAACAATCTTCCCAGTAAGGGAAGTCCCAGGCTTGAGCTCAGAACTTTTTCGTTTAAGATGGCCTTTCCATTTTTCTTGGCGAAGGCGGTGACATCATCGACGGGGGCCAGAGAAATAATAAAAGCGTCGCCATAGTTCTGGGAAATGGATTTATAATCCCGCACCAAAACGAAATCCGGCGTCGATGACTCCTCGACCAGCTCAATTCCCAGCGCTGCCAGGTGCTCTATTAGAGGATCACCAAGATCACCCGCCAGGTTGAGGAGAATGGGTTTTTTATCACCATTAAGCACTCATGGACTCCGGTTTTTCCTCTTCAGGTAATGTGGCAAAAATATGCTCAAGCATCTTCTCCAAACGAATTGATAATATCTTATCCTTCAGGTTATTTTCTAAAATGGCCTTTTTAAAATATCCTCTTCCGTCATTGCTGGAAAAATTCATTTCCTGCATGGGAAGAAGGGCATCCAAGAAAAGCAGCAGGCACTCCACATCAGACATTTCTCCCTCGGACAAACGGCCGGGAAATCCCGTCCCGTCGACGCGCTCATGATGACGGGCGATCAGGAGTGCAACATTGTAATCGCTGAAAAGATTCGAAATATTCTCGTGCATCTGCTCATGGTCTTGATACAGCTGAGTTTCAAGGGGCAGGCCGAGACCTTCCAGGTATTGAAGACCTTCTTCATAATCCTGCCTCCCCTTCTCCATGGCCTCATGGAGCGAGAAGCTCATCTTCTCATGCAGCTTCATATCTAAGAGCATGCAAGTGTGATAAAAGTCGCGTAGAAAAGAAAACTCCACATATCCCAGGGCCAGGCACAGGGTGGCACCGAGGCTTCCCATGAGTGCGCCCCGAGTGAACAGATCAAAACATTTGGACTTCATGACACTTTCGATCTGAGGCGGAAGACCGTAAAAAACCCGCTCTCCGATATTGACCAGATCGAGCAGACTGCCGTTTTCTGTTCCATCCCAATAGACTTTTTTAAACCACTGCAAAATTTTTAATCGCATCCCAGGGACTTTGAGAAAATCCTTTTCGTTGCGCAGACCAAGCCACAGCTCCTGTGAGCGCGCGACATTGACCGGGTCAGTAACTTTTTCGATGGAAAGCGATCCCGCGGAAGACAAGTATCGCTTCATTCTGGCGGGATCGACGGGAGAACCCGCGCGCAAGAGTTTTACGACTTTGCCGGTTTTAAAAGTAAAAAAAACATCGCCGGGCGAAATTAAATAATTTTGCAATTCCGAGATTACTAATGCCGCCTCATCTTTTTTGACGACCATCAAAAATTCTCCAAATCCAGACGCAAGAAGTCTGTGCTTCTTCGCCTATAACTTGTCGGAACTTTTGGTCAATTACTGCAAAGAATTATAGCAGCGATACTGGTGTGTTGCGGTCGACGATGTAACACCTGGATAAGTCTTTTTGCACTCTTCGGTTGCCCGCCAACAACGGGGATGAAAATGGCATCCGCTAGGTGGATTCATAGGACTTGGAATATCTCCTTCCAAAATAATTCGCTCGGCCTTCACGGTTGGATCGGGATTCGGAATGGCCGAGAAAAGCGCTTTGGTATAGGGATGGCGGCAGGACCCATACAGCTCTTTGGATTCCGCAATCTCCACCACATTCCCTAGGTACATAACGGCAACTCGATTTGAAATAAACTCGACCACTTTCAAATCATGGGCAATAAACAGGTAGGTCAGACCTAAACTTTTCTGAAGGTCCATGAGGAGATTGATAACCTGGGCCTGCACCGAAACGTCGAGAGCGGACACGGGCTCATCACAAACAATAAAATCCGGCTCGACCGCAAGAGCGCGCGCGATACAAATTCGCTGCCTCTGTCCGCCGGAAAATTCATGGGGATATTTATTCAAAGTATCTTTGGGCATCTGCACGTAATCGAGCAATTGGAACAGACGCTTGAGGCGGGATTCCTTATCGCCGCACAGACCATGAATCAGTAGCGGCTCTGCCAAAATTGCCCCCACGGTCATA
>Ga0209211_10004131_pt1 | contig 22951 bp, 29 predicted proteins | sample RifGroA2_FD_183992 | JGI IMG/M metagenome (GOLD analysis project Ga0209211, IMG submission 183992) | Groundwater microbial communities from Rifle, Colorado, USA - Groundwater A2 (SPAdes) (version 2) | ecosystem: Environmental > Aquatic > Deep subsurface > Groundwater | place: Rifle, Colorado...
TTCATATTATTGCCCCCGTTAGAAATTTACGAGATCAATCTTGATACACGATAAAACCCCTCTCAATATAGCCATAATTGAGTAAGAAAGACAACCTCTATTTCTAACCGGGTTGACATTTTACACGAAAACGCGCCCAATGAAAGAGGAGTACTCATACGCCTATGAAAATCACTCATGCATCCACGGCACGACTCGCCGATCGCTTGGAGACACGATGGATCCTTTCCGCATCATCCTATGCGTCGGTGTACGCGCTCATACAAAAATATTTTCAGCCAATCAAATACTCGGACCGCCCATGGACCCAGAGTATTTTTTTCAACAATGACTCGCACGACCTGCCGCCGGAAATAAGCATCAAACTGCGCCGTTATTTCAAGAAACCTGTCCCGGGGGCGTTCCGTCCCGTACCGGGAATCTGGCATCTTGATGAAGTTATCACCGACCACACACAATTGCACCAGAAACATAAAACCCGTACCGCAATTGACTATCACGCCGCGATGAAACGGTATCGCCGCAAAAATGTGCTATGTGCCATGACGCAGACCGACTACCTCTGCCCGCTCAACACCCCCTTGCGTCCCTACACCGCCATTGAATACCACCGCGATCATTTCACAAACAAAGCCGGCGATTGCCGGATAACGCTGGACCGCGACATACGATTTTGGCACCAACTCGCGGAGGGCACCTGGATACCGCTTGGGCAAGAGTACGGCATCAGATTTGAGATCAAGTGTCTGCCCAGTGTTCTCTCTTCCGCGCTTTGGAAAACCTTGCGCGCACTCCTCGTCCGCAACCGCGCACTCCCCATCGGCGGCAAGCGATATGCCGCACTCAACCGGCTTTCCGCGTGGCAGCGCACCATCATGCCGCTTCCTCAAAACGAAGCGCCCGGAGTTGAATACGGCGCATCATTTGAGGTGAAGACGGGAACGGCCTACGCCCTATCCGCTGAACTCTATCAGCTCTTCACCCGCACTCCTCGCTTCGCCATCACGTCAGATCGTCCGTGGATCTCCGAGGGGGGCCTTATTCGCATTTATTTCAAGGATCAATTTCGCATCAACTTATACGGTGATACGTTCCGATGGGTATGGTCTCCTTCGCTCCGCAGTCCCATCTCTACTTCCCTCATTCGGCGACAACGGCAGGAAAAAAGCGGGTATCGCCTTATTACCCCGCCGCTCATTCGCGAATATTTCTCCACACACGCATTCCACGGCGCACTCTTGCAAGGACGACGACAATTTTGGGTGGAGGGCCAAGATCGCCGCGTGTTTCAAATTTCGATTTTTCGTTCGACAAACTTCTCCTCCTCGAGCCAATTGAATCAGGTCGATATTCAATATGTCGGCCGCGCTATTCCGGCCGACCCGCAGAACCCTGAGAAAAAAATAGAATGCCAACTCCGGACGCTCGCACGACTCGTCAAATCTCACTGCGGAGAACTGACACCTGCGCGGCGATCGCTCTTTGCATTCGCCGCCATGGAGGATCAAGATATGTCCAATCCCGTCCCACAGGTCCTCTCCCGCATCGGCAAGGACCGGATAAGTGAGCGGGCTAAGGCTACACGGTGAGCGCCAGGAGGTCACGCGCGAGTAATATTCTCCCCCCAAATTCCTTGCGGCACTGATTCACGATATTAACCTTTTCGCACGGAGGGAAACGGTGGGTGAGCACCACGCGCTTCACCCCCGCCTGGTGTGCGATCATGCCCGCCTCACGCGGAGTCAAGTGCCCCGCCTGCTTCATGTGATTCGGAAACCCGCATTCAATCACGAGCGTATGTACGCCTTTCAGAAAAGGGATAATTGACTCATCATAATCCAAGTCGCCGGTATACGCGATCGACTGTCTCCCTTTATCAATGCGGTAACAGAGGGCATTGATAGTAGCTACATGGTGTACGGGGTGACTCCTGACGGTAACCTTGCCCATTATTACCCGTGCGCGGGTTAGTTCCCTGAATACAATCCTGACAAAAGGCTCCGTTGTCTTTACTCCAATCGCGGCTCGAATATTCTGCAGTTTCTTACGAAATCCTTTCGGACCATAAAGATAAAGAGTACAAGGTGCGAGTCCCCATTGCGCCACTTGAATGACGAGGGTATTCAAAAACGGCAGGAGGTCAAGGTAATGATCCTCGTGCATATGTGTGAGGAAAATGTGTCTAATATCCTGATATCGCACTTTCATTCCCACAAGTCGGAGGAGCGTCCCGTAGCCGAAGTCAAGCTGAATGAGATTTTTTCCATCACGCAGAAGATATCCCGCTGATCTTTTTTGAGGGTCAGGAAAATGCGTCCCAGAACCCAAAATTGTAAACCACATAAATCATTCCTCCAATCTACCCCCTATATGTAACGATCGTTACTAATGAGGGGTCGGTAGTTTGTGTCCATACAATAACATTTGTAACTGCTCCCGCGCATCTCTCTCATACTTCGCCCGCAAAAAATCAGGCACCAAATGGCTTCCGCGAAATATCTCACTTTCGCTCACCAGCTCTATCACCTCTTCAAACGTCATTTCATGAATGACGATTTTTTCTTCCTCGGGCATGGTCGGCTTCCCCACGTAGCGGCAACCGCGCGCGATAAATTCATATCCTTCAAACACGATTTTCTGAAACGGCTGCGTATGACGCCAGAGCGCTAATTCCGGCGTTGCAAGCCCTGCCTCTTCCCGAAGCTCTCTTCGCGCCGCCGCCTCCGGCTTCTCTCCCTCATCCACCCGCCCGCCAACAAATGAATAAAACGTGTCGGTGCCCGGCTGCTGTTGTTCGAGCACCACGATTTTTCCGTTTTCAAGTACGGGAATCACCTCCGCGTAATCCGCACGCTTCACCACCTCAAATGTTGTCTCTGACCCGTCAAACAGCTCCTGCTCCCATTGCCAGACCTCAAACAACACGCCCTTAAACACGCGCGAGGCAGAAGGGGGAATTCCTTGAAAAAATTTATGCACCATATTTCATTTTATTCCTGAAACCTTTCAGAATTTTCAGATTCCTCGGATCATCTTTGGGCGAGTCCTTCGGCGTTTCTAAAATCATATTCAAGTGCTTCAAGTCTTTATGCTGCACCAACGCTTCAAAGCCCTTAAGCCCGATTTTGCCTTTGCCGATATGTTCGTGCCGGTCCCGGTGTTCGGCAAGCCCGAACATCGAATCGTTCGCGTGAATGAGTTTTAATCTTTCCAAGCCGATAATCTTATCAAATAACTTTATGAACTTTGCAACATGCAACTTTGAACTCAAATCATATCCCATGGCAAAAGCATGGCAGGTGTCGAGGCAAATCCCTAATTTTTTGCGATATGCTTTATTAATTTTTTCTGCGTCTTTGAGAATATATGCTAATTCCTCGAGCGTCCCGCCAATGATATCGCCGGCGCCTGCGGCCTGCTCCAATAAAAGCAACGTACTCCCGGTATAGCCCTCGAGTACGTGATGGATCGCGCGGATGACTTTTTCGACTGACTGCGCGCGTCCGTAGTCTTTGGCAGATCCCAAATGGGTCATCACCGCCTGCGCGCCGATCTGCGTGCCACGCTCCAGCTCTTCCCGTACGACTCCGATGGAGCCCCAGCGTATCGGCTTTTTCACCGATGCAAAATTGATGAAATACGGCGTGTGGATGTACCAATCCTTAAAGTTGTATTTCCGACACTGCGCGAGAAATTCCTTTTTCACTTCCGCAGTAATCGCGGGCGGCTTCCCCCCGCGAGGGGACCGGGAAAATATCTGAAAACATTCGCACCCTACGGTGGCGGCGCGCTCCGGCGCATTCACAAGTCCGCCTGCGATGAATATATGGGAGCCGAAGAGCATGGTGAACGGATTACGAATCAGGAATTAGGAATTACGAGCGTGCCGATCCACTTATTCATAATTCCTTATTCCTCATTCAACAATTTTCGATTTGAGCCACTCCACCGTCTTCCTTGTCACGATTTGATTCTTGAGATAATCATGGAACGCATGCGTGCGGATGCGCTCTTGGGCTTCGGGATTGCCGCCCGCTTGTTGCAGGATTTTCTGGACCTCTTCAAGCAATTCCTTTTCTTCCGGCACGATTTCCTGTTCTTGCGCGAGCGCGCGGAGTGCGAGCGACGCCCTCACCCGCTCCACGGCCTGGGGCTCGAATTCTTTGCGAAGCGCTTCACGAGTCTTGTTGAGCTTCTTCAGCCAGTCATCGAATGAAACTCCGTAGTGCGTTACCTCGCGCGTCACATCTTCCACCATCCGGTCAATCTCCGCACTGATCAATATCTCGGGGATCTCGCCGAACGTGCTCGTCTTCACGACTGCTTCCACCGCCACCGAGCCCACGCGCCGCTCTTCCGTCTCTTCTTTTTCCAACCGGATATTCTCACGCATCTTGTCCTTAAGTTCTTGCGCGGTGGCAAACGTACCCACGGACGCCGCAAACGCATCGTCCACCGCAGGCAGGTCAATTGCCGCCACTTTCTTCAGTGAAAGCGCAACATCTACCGTCCTTCCCGCAAGGTCCTTGCGGGACCAGGTGTCGGGGAAACGGACGGGGAATGTCTTCTCTTCCCCTGCCTTCATGCCAATCAAGCTTTCAGAAAATCCAGGCAGCACCTGCGTTTCTCCCAGCACGATATCGGTGTCGGTCGCCGAAGAGCCTTCCAGCGGCACCTTGTCTTGCGAGAGGTGGTAGCTTACCGTCACCTTGTGTCCCTTGGCCGCAGGCTCCGAGACCTCGCGCTCCGTCGCCCGCATCCGCTGAAGATCTTTCATTAATTTTTCAACATCCTCATCGGTAACCGCCACGGCTGCTTTTTTCACCGACAATTTCTCCAGGCTGCCCAGCTTCACTTCCGGCAATATGGCCACCACGGCCTCATACTGCACCGGCTGCCGGGGCGTGCGCGCCTTCACGTCTACCTTCGGCGCGCCCACGGTCTCGAGCTTGTGCGTTTTAAGCGCCTGCACATACGTATGGCTCACGAGGGTTTCCAATGCCAGATCAAGCAGCGCCTCGATGCCGAGACGCTTCTCTATGACCTCATACGGCACTTGCCCTCTCCGAAATCCTGGAACGGAGGTTTTCTCGCCATACTCCTTCGCCGCACGCTTGAGATATGGTTGCACGTCTTCCCACGGAACTTCAATGGACAGGGAAACGAGGGACTTTGGTTGTTTTTTCACTGTAATATTCATGTATCAATCCCACTACTTCTATTTATCTCATCCGTCTTATCTTGAAACACTTTTTGCGCGCTCATCACATTGCGCTCCCAATTCCGAGAGATTGCGGCAACGTTTTCAACCGCTGCTTTGCATCCCGCGCCTATCTTGGACGCATTAAGGCTAATTTCTTGAATGTCGCTTTCTCGCATACCGTGTTGTCTACCCTCATGTGCCCATTGCCGCAATCGTATTACAAACTTTGAAGTATTTTCGGTAAATTGTTCCAATTTCTTCTCAAATGCCTTGAGTCTACCTTTCACTTCACCGGCTTTCTTTACCAAATTTTCACTTAACTCATCGCTTGAATACAGCTTTTTCGCCACATCGCTCATCTCGGCCTTTAGACCGTCCGCCATCTTCAACACGCCGACGAGCTCCTGCGTGCGCTCAAGGCGGCTGTGCGTCATTCCCGTGGCATTCCGAGGGATTTGCTGTTCAAGCCCAGAAAAACCTCTTTTGATCGAGGAGAATACAAGGTCGTGCGTATCCAATTTAGCCGTCAAAATATCTGTCTGTCTAAAATCAGCGATGGTTGACTGCTCTGCCTTCAATATTTTTTGTAATCGCTCATTCTTCGATCCCCGAGGCTCCCCCCCCCTCCTCGATTATCGGATCCTTGTCGTCAGGAGGCGGCGGAGGAAGATTGCCGCTTGCATCAAATTTTAATTTCTCCAATTCATCCTCTGCCATATGCCTACTGCATTAATTTAATCAACAGCGGCACCAGCAACAACGCCACGATATTCAACACTTTGATCATGGGATTGATCGCCGGGCCTGCCGTGTCTTTGTACGGGTCGCCCACCGTATCGCCGGTGACCGCTGCTTTATGCGCCTCTGACCCCTTGCCGCCGTGCGCGCCATCTTCAATGTATTTCTTGGCATTGTCCCAGGCAGCGCCCCCCGACGTCATGGAAATCGCGAGAAAAATGCCGGTGACGATCGCCCCGACCAGCAAACCTCCCAGCACTACCGGTCCCAGCAGCAACCCTACCACCACCGGGGCGAGCACCGCGATAAGCGCGGGAGCAATCATTTGTTTGAGCGCCGCCGACGTGACGATGTCTACCGCTTTCCCGTAATCAGGCTTGTCGGTGCCCTGCATGATGCCGGGTTTTTCTTTGAACTGCCGGCGCACTTCGGTAATGACCGATCCTGCCGCCTTGCCCACCGCGCTCATGGCGAGCGATGCGAACCAATACGGGATAAGGCCACCCAAGAAAAGCCCGATGATGACATCTGAATCAGATAAGGAAAACGAGAGCTCGATGCCCCGCAGGCTGAACTCCTGGGTATAGGCCGCAAAGAGCACCAGCGCCGCGAGTCCTGCCGAGCCGATCGCGTAGCCTTTGGTCACTGCTTTGGTCGTATTGCCGACCGCATCCAAAGGATCGGTAATGGCGCGGACTTCAGGAGGCATGTTTGCCATTTCGGCAATGCCCCCTGCGTTATCCGTAATCGGCCCGTAGGCGTCAATGGTGACAATGATGCCGGTGAGCGACAGCATCGCCACCGCAGCCAGGGCAATGCCGTAGAGCCCTGCAAGCGCAAACGCCGCCCAGATGCCGGCCGCAATCGCCACCACCGGAAGGACCGTCGCCATCATGCCGACGGACAAGCCCGCAATCACGTTGGTGCCGTGTCCGGTGACTGACGCGTCCGCAATGCTCTTCACCGGCTTGTGCTCTTTGGCTGTGTAATAATTGGTGATCACCACCAAAAGCGCGGTCACGACAAGTCCCACCAGAATGGCAAAAAACAGATTATAGCCCTCAAGATGATACGCGCTCCGCGCGCATGCATCTGCCGACGGCAGCAGCGCCCCGCATACCTCTTCGCCTATTTGATTAATAAATCGCGGCGCGATCACTGCCGAGAATATGACCGTCAGCACGCCGGCGGCGATAAGCCCTTTGTAGAGCGCGCCCATGATATCCCGGCTGTCGTTCGTCAAGCGCGTAAAAAAACTGCCCAGCACCGTCGCGATGATTCCCGCCCCGCCGATCACGAGCGGAAAGAACACCGCTGCGGGGGAGTCGGGAAAGATAATATGGCCCAGCAGCATCGCGGCCACCATCGTCACCACATACGTCTCAAACAAATCCGCGGCCATGCCCGCATCGTCGCCGACGTTGTCGCCGACGTTGTCCGCGATCACCGCGGGATTTCTCGGGTCGTCCTCCGGGATTCCCGCTTCCACTTTGCCCACCAAGTCCGCGCCGACGTCCGCCGCCTTAGTATAAATGCCGCCGCCCAAACGCGCAAAAACCGAAATAAGAGAACCGCCGAATCCGAGGCCGATCAGCGCGGTGATACTGCCGGTTGCGGCATAGTAGCCCGCCACCGACAACAACGCCAATCCCACCACCATAAATCCCGTGACCGAGCCTCCTTTCACGGCGACGTCCAATGCCGAAGCCAACCCGTCTTTCGCGGCTTCTGCCGTGCGCACATTCGCCCGCACTGCGATGGCCATGCCGGTGATGCCCGCAAGCGCAGAACAGATTGCGCCGATAAGAAATCCCACGGAGGTCTGCCAATCAATCAGCAGAAGCAATAATGCAACCGGTACGGCAATGAGCGCCACTGTGCGGTACTGGCGTTTAAGGTAGGCGGCAGCTCCTTCCTGGATCGCCTTCGCGATCGCTTGCATGGCGTCATTCCCTTGGGGAAGTTTTAATATCCAGCGTGACAGTAGAAGCCCCCACACGACCGCGAACGCTCCGGCGACGAGCGAAAAAATAAACGCAGATGACATAGCGTATGACGAATTAAACCAATAAGTGTGATGATGAACTAGAGATATACTAATCCCTCTTTAAAATCCTACAGAAATATGGTATCATGATCACAGATTTCAGTCGAAAGTCCTTAAAAACAAAGATTAAATTCATTGAAACCTATGATCACGGTATCATTGACGCCCTACCGGCGAAAGCACCTGCGGGAGCGGTTACGGCACCCCGGCGATCTCAATCCCAAGCTCCTGCCCCGCATCCAGTGCGTCCTGTGGCGGGATGAGGGTAGAAAGCCACGGGAAATTGCCCGCCTTCTCGCCGTGCACCGCACCACCGTCGTCGAGTGGGTTAACCTGTGGCTCGCTCAAGGAGAACGCGGCCTCCTCACTCTCCATTATCATGGCAACCACCGCTATCTCAAAGCCACACAAGAAGAAGAGCTTGCCAGGAAGATAGAAGACGGCATGTTTTCCCGCCTGACAGAGATTGAGTCCTGGGTGGAATCCCGTTTCAAGGTGCGTTACTCTACCAACGGCCTGGGGAAACTTCTTAAGCGCTTGAAGCTCGTGAAGAAGGTTCCTGGCATTGTTCCCGCTAAGGCCGATCCCCGGAAACAGAGGGCTTTTTTAAAAGAAGTACCGGAAATTGCTGCGCGAGCTGAAGGCGTGCCCTGAAAAGGCGCGGAAGACTGTGATCATGTTCGCCGACGCCGTCCACCTCCTCCATGCCACCGTTCCCGGCAAGATTTACATGCGGAAGGGGACGCAGAAGATGATCCCCACCGCCTCCGGACGGAAGCGGCTCACCATCCTCGGCGCCCTGGAGCGGGGAGAGCACCGCCTGACTCGCCTCGCCACCGCCGCGACCTGCAACTTCAAAATGGTCATCAGGTTCTGCGACAAGCTCCTTGGGGCCTATGCCGATAAGGCCCGCATCATCGTCATCCTCGACAACGCCACCTACTTCCATGCCAAACTGGTGTCTCAACACATCCTCGGCACCGCGATCGAGTTCTGGTTCCTGCCTTCTTCCTCGCCCAACCTCAACCTTATCGAACGATTGTGGAAATTCGCCAAGGGGAAACTGGTCAAAGATCATTACTACCCCACCTTCGGGGCAATGCAGCGCGCGGCGCAGCGGTTGTGCGCCAACCTGTCGGCGCATGAATCGGAACTCGCCTCCTTGCTCACTGATAAATTTAGGATTTTAAAGTATGGTTAGTATAAATCCCTTAAATTGAATGTGGGTATGATATGATAGTCGCGGTGTGCCGCATTTCGCAGCGAGGACTGTGTGAGCGAACAACGCGAGCGAGTTCCACAGCAAGAAAGGCGGCACCCGCGGCACGCGCATCATATTTCTAAAGGTTCTCCTCTATGCTTGTTCTCCTTGGCCGCCTTCTTCTCTGGCGCAGGGTCTTTCGCAGGCGCCTCTTCCGGCAAGGCTTTGTCTGGCGCGGGCGGGTGAAGATCTCCTTCTTCCGAAGCAGCAGCGTTTTCTTTTTGCGTTGATGCGCGCTCATCCGACTGTTCCTCGGAAGTCGTTTCCCCTTCCGCGGCCGCAGGCGCAGATCCAGGCGCACCGCCATTGGCGCTCTCCTCCGCAGGCTTCTCAATCATCCCTTCTTCCGACGACGCCACCGGCTGCGCCGCCTCATCCAGCCCTTCCTGCAGGATGTCAATGCGCCACCCCGTGAGCTTGCCCGCGAGCCTGACATTCTGCCCGCCCTTGCCGATGGCCAGCGACAGCTGGTCTTCCTTCACGTACGCGCGCGCTTCTTTCCGCTCCTCGTCCAGTTCCACGCGCGACACTTTCGCAGGCGAGAGCGCATTGATGATAAAGCGGATAGCCTCGGGCGAGTATTCAATAATGTCGATCTTCTCGCCGCCAAGTTCATTGATCACCGTCTGCACCCGCGTGCCGCGCTGTCCTACGCATGAACCGATGGGATCAATGTTCGGATCCGTCGCCGCCACGGCGATCTTGGTACGCGATCCCGCCTCGCGCGCGATGGACTTGAGCTCGACGGTGCCGGCCGCGACTTCGGGCACTTCCTGCTGAAAGAGCCGGCGCACGATTTCGGGGTGCGAGCGCGACACGACGATTTCAGGCCCCCGCTGGGTTTCCTTCACCTCCTTGATAAACACCTTCACGCGGTCGCCCGGACGCAGGCGCGACCCTCCCTCCTGCTCTCCCGGCGGCAATACCGCCGTCATGCGCCCGAGATCGATCACGACGGCCCTTCCGTCCACGCGCTGGACAATGCCTGACACCAGCTCGCCTTCCTTGGCCTTGAATTCGGAAAATACCTGCATGCGTTCGGCTTCCCTTATTTTCTGAATAATCACCTGCTTCGCGGTCTGTGCGGCCATGCGCCCGAATCCCGTGGGCGCCGTCAACGGCGTCCAGATTTCTTCGCCGATGACGGCATCGTTCTTCAATAGTTTCGCCTCCTCCAGCGCGATCATCGTCTTGGGATTGTATTTCCGCTCTTCAGGCGACTCTCCCCCGTCTGCAGGTGCGGACGAAACCACCGGCAGGGGCGGCAAGGGCTGGCCTGCTTCGGCCGCAGCCGCGCGCGCGGCGGCTTGCGCTTCAGCCTCGGCCACTGCCTTTGCCACAAACTCATCTTCGACCGCTTCTTTCACGTCAAACACCTTCATGTCGCCGGTTTCCAGGTCGAATTTCACCTTGATGTTCTGGTTCTTTTCGCCGTAATCCTTGCGATAGGCGGCGGCCAACGCCGCTTCGATCGTTTCGATCACGGCCTCCATGGGAATCCCGCGCTCGTCGCAGAGCTGCTTGATGGCTGAATGCAATTCTGAATTCATAACAAAAATTTATTTATTGATAATATCGCTTTTGTATATTCGCTCACATTCTTCACCCCCGCATTTAGGGCATGCAAAACGCTCGCCTATAGAATCGTTCAAGTGTAACAACCACAATTCTTTCCATCCTCCGGACAATTGAGTATTATCTCCTACTAAATGGGACGGAACACCCACAAAACCACATTTCTGGCATCGAATCTGAGACCATCGCTTCCGGTTATGTATATGTCCGATAAGATACGTTCCTCCGATAAAAATAATAACGACGAGACTCGCCAGTACAGCGGTGACAACAGGATACCGCGGCCAATACATATCGATCAAATTTCCATAGGTATGCGACCTACGCCAGCCATACTTGTCCGCGAAATACCAAATTATCGCAACAAATAAACCCAATATCAGGCTAAATACTTTTACGTGACGATGGAGTGTTTGCTCTTGCCTGCTAGGCATATAATTCGCTTCTCTACTCATCCGTCAATATTTCCACCGAGAAATAAAAAGAGACACTCTATTCAAGTGTCCTACTGTCAAGTAGTATAGGGAATGTCAGGCGATAAGTCAATAAGCTACACAAAAAACCAGCCCCGCCTTTTGCGGAGCTGGTTCTTTATTTTATGTGTAACGGCTCATTAATACTGATCCGTGCGTGAGGCGAAGTTCGGCGCGGGCGGCGGCGGATGTGGGGGAAACGGGATATCATCTTCCGGCTCCTCGGGCGCGGAGGGAGCGCTGACGGCCCCCTCTCCCGAAGACGGTGCGCGGGGAGCGGTGGGAGAAGGCATACCGCCTTCTCTGTCGTCGCCATCCTTGCGCGTCGCATACCAGATAATCAATGCGACAAGGAGCAGACCCAGCACAACCAACGCGACGAGCTGGCCGCGGCTTTTTGACGTCGGCGCTGCTGCTTCAGTTTGCGGAGCGGCGCGGGTCGCCGTTTCCAGCGGACCTTGCGCTGGCACGATCACGACCGACTGCGCATCGCCGCTTTCCTGGATAACCACGTCCGGTTTAGGAGAAACCGCTTCCGGCTCCATAGCAGGAACAGGCTGCGGCATAACTTCTTCCCTTTCTATTTCTTGCGCCTGTGAAGCCTGCGGAGATTCGACCTCTTGAGACGGTCGCGTGACAGGCGCCAGTGCAACAGGCTGATAAGGCTTCTCTGGTTTGGGAGAAGGCGTTGCCGCGCCGGTCACCGTCACTGGATACGGCTCTGACCGCGTGCCTTCTGTGCCGTCCGGCCGCACCAGCGACAATGCGATCGTATGGGCGCCGACGGAGACTGACGGAAGCGTAATGGCAAAACTTGCGGTACCCGAAGCGTGTATATATGCTGCGCTCAAGACTGCGGCATTTCCGTCGAGATACACCCGTACGCGGTTGCCGCTTTGTACCACTCCTATAACGACGAGCGACCCTCCGGCGCGCTCAATGGTGCGCCGTAATATAGGCGCAGGCAGCGCGTCGCGCACATGAAAGAGCCACCACAGGCTTTGCCGCGCCTCTTTTTCTCCCGTAGGGTCCGAGGCAAACGCCTCGACATAATGATACCCTGGCTGAAGCGGCTCTGCCGGCGTAAACGCAAACGGAGCCTCTGTCGTGGACGTCGTAGAATATTGCGCTTTTCCCATCCGTTCGCCGTCGATCGCAATGGCAAGCTCGCTGTCTGCGCCCGCGCGGCCCACAAACGCAGGAAGCGCGTCAAGCTGCATGTCCCCGTAGCGCGGCGCGTCAAATACCGGCTCGGCGACGGTGGCCGCCTGCGCCGCCGGCCCGAGCGCAAGCAGGACTATCGCGAGGGCAATTCCGAACGTGCGCACCCGCATGGCGAGCGCGCGAACAATTGTCAAAGACATACGTGAGGAGATTATTGCGGAATACTGTTTCGCGTACTTCTGTTTTATTCATTTGCTCCTCTTTTTGCTGTTTATTTCGCCAAAGTGCTATTTTGCCAATTACACCATCTTACTCAACCAACAAAAAAACCGCAAGTACACAGGCGGGCGAAGCAGCGGTGCGCATCCATTGCGCCATGAAATGCCGCATTTGGCTACCTTATTTCAACGTTTTTATAGTGCGTCACGCGCGCCGATGTCTCCCTCAATTCTATAGCAATAATGTCAAAACGATACGGCGCGGTGCGGTATTGGCGATGACTCCCGAGATACAGGCCGGCTGCCAGCCTTAGTCGCGTGCGCTTCCGTTCCCGCACATCTTCCTCCGGCCAACCGAATAACCTGCTTGATCTGCTTTTCACTTCGACAAACACCAACTCCTTTTGCGCAGGGTCGAACGCCACGATATCAAGCTCTCCGCCGCGATAATGCACATTCCGCTCTCTCACGTCATATCCCTTTCCCGACAGATACCGCGCAGCGATGTCCTCGCCTTGGATCCCCTTCGGATGCGGCTTACCCATAGCTTGATAAATTCGAAATTCCAAATCCGGATGCTTCGTGCTTCGAATTTTAATTAAGATATTTCTTCTTCATCTCCCGCTCTTGCCGCGCCTTCTCATCCTCCCGCATGCGCCGCAGATTCGTTTTCACCCGCCGCACAAGCCAAACCGCAAGCCCGAGACACGACACAAGCGCAATGATCGGAGAGGCGAGCAGATACACGCGTTGCCGGCGGAAAAAATAAAGAAGCAGAAGCACGAAGGTGGTCGTCGCACTCCACTGGACAAGGCGCATGAGGAAACGCTTGCGCGGCGGGTCATGGCGCATGACACGCGCCACGATGTACAGCAACGCCGTAAGGACCAGGCCCGCGCCCAGCACGACGAGCGCAGTCGTGTTGCCGGCGGAGATCAGCTGCGGAGGATAAGGATCGAAAAAATACTGCAACGAGGGCATATAAATAATTCCATTCTACGAATGAGATGCCAGAGATGCCAATAGATACAAATATTCGCATCTATTCGTTGCATTCACATCCATTCGCATGACATTGGCATTATACTTTCTCAAACATCAACCCGTAATGAAACGGCCCCGCGTCGAACGAATCTTTTTCAGTAAGCCCGAGCGCGCGCGCCATGTCCCGCACCTTTGATGCCGGGACCTTGTCCTGCGGCAGCGGGCCCAAAGGAAAACGCCCTTCTTTCCAGTCCACCACCAGGAGCAGGCCCCCTTTACGGATCATGCGCGCGGCTTCCTTAAGGATGGCGTCCGGCTCGTTGTTCTGAAACAGGATATTAATGAGCAGACCCGAGTCCAGGCTGCTATCCATGAGCTTGGTGGCGCCGAACAGCTCGAGGTTGGACCAGACGGTGGCAATATTCTCAATCCCCAAACTGCGGGCGCGCGACAGGACATTATTGAGGACTGATTTCAAAATGTCCACGGCGAATACCTGGCCGTGATCCCCTACCAAGCGCGCCGCTTGCAGAGCGAAATACCCGCCCCCGCCGCACCCGAAGTCGCCCACTTTCATGCCAAAGCTTAGCCCCGCCTTTTCTTTCAGGAGCCATTCGGAATTGATGAGTTCGTTGCCGCCGGGGACCTTGGTGCGAAGCATAGTACGTGAGTGAAACTCCTTTACATGAATTATACTCCAAAACACCGGTAGTGCGCCACTTGCGTCGTTGTCGAATAAGGAATCATGAATTACGAATCATGAATCATGAATCAACGGGACCCTCATTCCTTATTCGAAATTCGTAATTCGTCCATACAAAAACTCTTCCTATGGAATGAAGTCATGCCATTCTGACGCAACGCTCTCTGGTGCTCCTCGGTGCCGTATCCTTTGTGCCGCGCGAAACCGTATTCAGGCAGCAACGAGTGCGCCGCGCGCATCAGCCGATCGCGAAATACTTTGGCAAGAATGGATGCCGCCGCGATCAAATATTCTGAACGATCGCCGTCCGTAATAAACGTTGCGGGCGCGGAAATCTGAAACCTGTATTTTCCATCCACCAGCGCATGCCTCACCGGCTCCCGCACGCCGAGAATCGCGCGTTCAAACGCCATCCGATTCGCTTCCGTAAGCCCCATCCGGTCAATTTCCTCATGGCTCACGACCCCGTATGACCAGACCGCGGCACTCAAGTGAATTGCGCGCGCCACCTCCTCTCGCTGTTCCTCGCTCAATACTTTCGAATCCCGCACGCCCTTGATGCGTGCGCCCAGCGGAATGGCGACCGCTGCCGCCACCATCGGTCCCGCCCATGCGCCCCGCCCCACCTCATCCATACCAACGATAAACGGCGAGCCCGCCGCCCGCCGCACCATAGTTTCCATTGCACGCGATGGCATCATACCGCTCATGATACTGCGAACTTTCGTAAATGCGTATCGAACGATAAGAGAGGAGCATTCCGCTGCCGCGCAAGCGCGAGATACGCGGCATCGTACACGGTAATGCCTTCCGCTCTTGAGACGGCAAACACTTCCTCCATCGATACCTCCTGCAAGGGAATACGGAGACGCAAAAAATCCTCCAGAAATTTTCCTGTCGTCTGTTCGTCATGGCGCTTTCGTATGATAGCCATACGCAAACCGTTTACTACTTCGAAGGGGAGCAAAGGAATTGAGTAGAAATCAATTTCGTGATCGATAAAACGTATAAAGACATCTTTCGCCCCCTCCCGTTCTTCGTCGGGAAGCAAAAACGCGAGCACATACGAGGCATCTACCACGAAAGCCTTACCGTTCTCTTCCATAGTTTATGAGTTCCTCATAATCAATCTTTTCCTTTGAAACGGTACGGAGCTTCATTATCCTTTCAAAGGCCTCTCTGCGTTCCCGATTAATATGATCAGAGAAATACGTCCGCGTAACGGCAGTACGAACAAGATCGCCCACCGATCTCTCGCGCTCACTTGCAAGTCTGGTGAGCTTGTTCCATAATTTCATATCAAAAAGTATATTCGTTCTTTTTTCCAATACCTTAGCCATATTTCAATAATTAAATGTTACACATACATACTAACATGTGTATATAAATTGTCAATAATTAAGCACCGTTCCTTAAAATGGTGGTGCTCAATTGCTTCTCTAATACTTGCAGACTTTCTCCGACCTCCTGCTTCGTACTATACCGCATACCGCGCGCCAATGCCTGAAATGCGAAGATCAGCTTTCCTGTCCATTTCCTCTCTTACTTCAAGAAGTGCGCCCGCATTCCCATCCTGCAACAAATAATCTTTCACCAGCACAGACGCAGCTACAGGTTGGAACCTCTCTTGTATTTCTGACATAGGCGAGTAAATCCTTCATTTCAAATCCCCTACCACATCACGCACCGCTGCACGCGGAGGATGAGGACAAGACCGATAATCAAGAATAAGGCACTCAACACCCATGTATAATCTTCGCCTTCATAAAATCCCATTAATCCACTCTCTTCTGGCATGACAGCTATCAAGAGGGAACTTGCCTCTACCGTATCAGCCCCTTCGCCCGCATCGCCGCCTCAATCCGCGCGAGCGCAAGCAAAAACGCCGCCGTGCGATAAGAAACGTTGCGGTCTTTCGCAATGTCGCGAACGACGCGATAGGACGCAACCATTTTTTCCGCAAGCTTGGCCTGCACCTCTGCCTCTGTCCAGGCAACCCCCTGGATATTTTGCACCCATTCGAAGTAAGACACCGTGACGCCGCCCATATTGGCAAGAATATCCGGCACTACGGTGATGCCGCGCCGCTCCAAAATCGCATCCGCCTCGGGCGTGGTGGGACCGTTGGCAAGCTCCAAGATTATTTTTGCTCTTATCTTCCGCGCGTTCTTGGCGGTAATCACGTTTTCCACGGCCGCAGGCGTCAATATATCGCAGTCAAGATTGAGCACTTGATCGGGCGTTACTTTGGTATAGTGCTCGCAATCGCACACCGTGCCGATGCAATAGCATCCGGAAATCATTCCCTTCTCCCGTTTATCATGCATCACATGCGAAGGGTCCATGCCTTTTTCCCTGCCCTTGCCGTTGTTGTCCCGTACGCCGGAGCGGGAATCGGAAATCGCGACGATTTGAAATCCACGTGCGTGTGCCGCGCGCGCAAACCAATAGCCCACATTGCCAAACCCTTGCACGGCGACACGCGTTTTTTTGGGATCCAAACGCCTATCCTTTACCAGCTGTTCCAGCACGATCGCGCCTCCTTCGCCGGTTGCCGCTTCTCTCCCGAGGCTCCCGCCCAAAGGAATAGGCTTGCCGGTAAAGGTAGCAGGGGCTTTCGTGCCCGTCATCGTCTCATATTCATCCAGGAGCCACGCCATTATTTTTCCGTTCGTATTCACGTCCGGTGCCGGCACATCGCGCCACGGCCCGATGAAAGGAACGAGCGCGCGGGCAAACGCGCGCGTAAGACGCTCGAGTTCCCCTTCCGAAAGTTTCTTAGGATCCACTTTGATGCCGCCCTTGGCGCCGCCCAAGGGAATGTCTGCAATGGCGCATTTCATCGTCATCCAAAACGCGAGCGCCTTGACCTCGCTCTCGTCCACCACCGGTGCATACCGGATGCCGCCCTTGTACGGCCCGCGCACGCTCGAATGCTGCACGCGATGCCCCTGAAAAAACTTCGTCTCTCCGTTATCCATGCGTACCGGCAAGGAAAACTGCACCGTCCGCTCCGGCTGCCGCAACGCCTCAACCACGTGCGCATCCACGGGGCCTTTCTCGGCTGCCATCGCGAGCTGTGCGAGCGCCTGATTAAATAAATTCGCCATACCCGCCTAAGTTTTGCAGAGTAATAATAAACATAATTTCTGAAACAATATTTCTTCCTCTCAAGATGTATTCTCTTTACTGCACCCGCAAAATTTAGGCGGGCATACTCCTTGTATATCTTGCTAGTCCATGTTGTAACACTTCCATAGCCGCTGTCAAATCCTTCACACCTCTTGAGCTTGGTTTTTTCCTTGACTCTCTATTCTTTCTGCGCTTCCGTAGAACGCGTACGGCTTCTGCAGATTGATCGCCCAGAGCTGATTGCCATAATCATAATGCCACCACTCGTCCGGATAGTTCGTGAATCCTTCCTCCTCAAGCGCCTGCTTGAGGAGTAAACGATGACGATGCATTTCTTCGTCAATCTCTCGCAAGGAATCAATGTGCGCGCGTGGGGTAAAATCATCAAACGGCGTGCCCATCGCCACCTCACTGCCGTCCGCATCTACCAAGGTGAGATCCACGGCACCGCCGCTCGTATGCGGAGGCACCGTGCAGGGATCCGCACTCGGCGGGGTGATAAACACGACAGCCGCGTCATGTACCTGCTGCGTGGTCCAGTCGCGATGTCCACGCGATAACTGCCCGCATATCTCTTCAAAAAGCTGGCGCTGCGTGTCCAGCGTTCTCATCCCGTCCCATATTTTAAAATTCCACCCCTGTGGCAAATGGCGTTGTGCGCGACGCAATCGCGCGACGACGCCGCTGCGCAATCGTATACGCGCATCCGACGACAATCCACGCCGGAAATAGACCGGCTCGCATACGAATTCATCGCCCGATAGTACCTCCAACCGCTCTCCGCATTCCTTGATAGGGATCTGTCGTGCGTCTTCAATCTTCATGGCGCGCGGTATATCTTCCGACAAATGCTTTCAACCCTCGTGCGAGCACGTCCATCGCGGCCTTCAAATCTTCCACCTTCAGCACATACGCGATGCGCACTTCATTGCGCCCCCTGCCGGGCGTGGAATAAAAATCTTCGCCTGGGGTAACAAATACCGTACTCCCTTTGTAACTGAATTCGCCAAGCATGAATTTGACGAAATCCTCGGCGTTCTTCACCGGCAGCCGGACTATGAGATAAAACGCGCCCTCGGGCTTGTGCACCTTCACCCCGGGCATGTGCGAGATCGCGCGAAAGACCACGTCGCGGCGGCGATGGTATTCGTCGCGGATGTCGTCGAGGTATTTCTGCGAACCGGTCAGGAGCGGTATGATCGCGAGCTGCTCGATCGTGGGAGAGGAAAGCCGCGCCTGCGCCAGCTTCAGGGCATTGGCAATAATATCCGGATTGGTGCTGGCAAAACAGCCGATGCGCGCGCCGCAGAGGTTCATGCGCTTCGATACGCTGTCGGTCATGATGATACGGGGCGCCGCGCCTGGAATTTCGTACATACTCACGGTCTTCTTGCCCTCGAATGTAAGGTCCCGATACGTTTCATCCGCAATAATCCAGAGATTATATTTTTTGGCAACCGCGGCGACGCGCGCAAGCTCTGCCTTGGTAAAGACGGCGCCGGTAGGATTGTTCGGATTAATGACGACGATGGCCCTGGTCTTTGCGCTGACTGCCTTTTCAATCTCTTTCTGCGAAGGCAGGTGATAGCCCGTATCGGGCGAGAGGGTGACGGGAACAAGCTTGATGTTCAGAATGCCTGAATAACTCTTATAGCTCGAATACGACGGCTCAAATACGACGATCTCATCGCCCGGATCAGCCACCACCGCCATGGAGAAAAAAATCGCCTCGCTCCCGCCGGTGGTGATGAGAATGTCCTCGGGCTTAAGCGGCAGGCCGCGCTTTTTGAAATAATGCGACCAGGCTTCGCGCGCACGCGCCTCGCCCGTTGAGGGGGCATATCCCAATACGCCTGTGCGCCATTTCGCCACCTCGCGCCAGAAGACCGGCGGCGGCGACAAATCGGGGTTGCCGACGTTCATGGCGTAGACCTTCAATCCCTTTTTCGCCGCGGCCTCGGCGTAGGGCACGAGCTTGCGGATGGGCGAGGCGATAGTCCCCAAGGCGCGATTTGAAATTTGCATAATTTGAAAAAATTATTCAACAAAATGAACGCCCGGTATGAGCGTAAAGTGTCGCCGGTTCTCCGTAAGTAATTTTGCACCGAGTATCATCGCGGTAGCTGCAATCAGCACATCAAGCTTGCCTACCTTGCCTTCCAACTTATTTTTCCGCATCAATTATGCGGCCAGTTTTGCGATTGGTGGAGTAATATCCTGAATAGAAAATTGAGAAAAGAGGAGATCAGCTCGCTCACGTAACGCAGGCGACTCGAGTTCAAGACCAGAATAAAATTCGAACAATGTGATGGTAGACACCACGAGTTCCAGGGTTCCCTCTGCTCCCCGCTTCAACAACCCAGCTAATGGCGCCGCTTCCCCTCGCCAATAATTGATCAGTATGTCCGTGTCTATGACTATTTTTTCCATAGCGACGCCACATACTCGTCACGCTCTCTGTCAGCCTTACTCGGCCTCCGTGACGGCCAACTATTCTTTTTGGCATGTTTGAGGAAACCGCAGGTCAGTCTGATCAGTTCCTCAACATCCATCTTCTTTCCTCTTTTTTCAGGCACCATTCTTACCAGCGGCATATTGTTTTTCTCAATCACAAATTCCTCGCCTGCAAAATGTACGCGATTAAGTATCTCAAACCAACGCTTCCTTGCTTCTGTCGCCGTGATCGTCTTGGGAGCGCTCATACGATGTACATATTAGACGTTTTGCACGTATTCTGTCAAACTCCGCCCCAATCAGGCGTCAACACCCCAGGCTTTCCTGCTTTCACTTGCAAATATTTATACACCTCCAGCGCCGCTTTGGCGCCTTCGCCTGCGGACACTACCACTTGCTTGTAATCCACGTCCGTGATATCGCCGGCCGCATACACGCCCGGCACGTTTGTCCGATTCTCTTTGTCTACCTTGATCTGCCGCTTGGCATCCAGCTCCACGAAATCCTTCACCCAGTCGGTCTTCGCGATATACCCTATTTCAACAAATAAGCCCTCAAGGGGTGTCTCGCCTACCTCGTTCGTGGCAATATCGGCCCACTTCACGCTCTTCGCCTTGTCTTCGCCTGCCACCTCGGTGATCTTTTTATTCCACACAATTTCTATATTCGCAATGCCTTTTACCTTTTCATTGAGCACGGCCGAACCCAGGAGTTTATCGCGCTGGGGGAAGAGATACACTTTCGGACAAATCTTTGAGAGATATTCTGCCGCATCCAATGCTTCGGAAATGGAGCCCACGACCCCCACAACCTTTCCATTATACAGCGGCCCGTCGCATGTCGCGCAATAGGTCACGCCCTTGCCCTTCAAGCGCTCTTCACCCGGCACTTTAAGCTCGCGCGGAGAAAGCCCGAAGGCAAGAATAACCGCGCGCGCCTGTTCTTCGCTTTGCGGCGTGATCACGTTGAAATCATCTCCTGCCTTTTCTATCTTCTTCACTTCTTCAAACCTCATCTTCCCGCCGAACTCCTCATACTGCTTCCGGAAATTTCCCATAATCGCCACGCCGTGCGTTTTCCCCACTACGCCAGGATAATTCTCTATCCAATCGGTCATCGCCGCCTGGCCGCCGAGGTCAGTGGATAAAATGAGGGTAGAGAGAGCACGGCGGGACGTATACATGCCCGCCGACATTCCCGCCGCTCCCGCGCCCACGATAATAACGTCCCACATATTTTTTCTTTCTTCCCTCTCCTCGCCAGAGGGGGATGGTGAATGAAGGCTGTCTATTGAAAAAACCCCGTGATCAAACCTCTTTTCGGCGAGAGGTAATCAATTTTCGCCGCGAGGACTGTTTGAGCTCCGCTCTGCGGGCGAGTTCCGCAGCAAGAAAATTGCGTTACCTCGAGCAACCCACGCATATTTTTATCAACGACCACCGAAATGGTCACTCAAATACCAAGCGCTTTCTTCAACGTCTCCTTCTGCTGCACCCCCACCATCTGCTTATCGACCTTCCCTCCCTTAAAGACCATGAGCGTCGGAATGGACATGACACCGTACTGCTGGGCGATGTTCGGGCTTTCGTCCACATTGAGCTTGCCGACTTTGTAGGGCTTGCCTTCGAGCTCTTTCGCAAGCTCTTCCACAATCGGCCCCTGGATCCGGCACGGCCCGCACCACGGCGCCCAAAAGTCCACCAGCACAGGAACATCCGACTTCTCAACTTCGGATTCGAAATTTGCATCGGTAAAAATGTGTTCTGCCATATAAACTCGTTATCAATATTGGTAAAGCATAATAGAGCAGTTGCGAAATAATATTTTCACACAAACGCCTTCCTCCAGATTCTGGAATTAGCGGCTGGCAGTGTCCAGATGATAGTTCCAGAGTCCGCAGGTAATGACCATCGCCCGGTCGTCCGCGTGCTCCTTCTTGTTGCGGAATACGTGGGCGACGATGTTGAACCGCTTGACGCCCCCGATGGCGTGCTCCACGAGTATCCGGATGCGGCTTTTGCAACGATTTTGTTCTTTGAAAGTCTTGCACAATGGTCTTCCTTTGGGCTTTTTGACGGGTATAGACACGGCGTGGCCGGGGAATTCCTTAAGGAATCCCTGAAACCCCGTATCCATCCTGATCCGTACATCTTTGGGAATGTGGTCAGGGAGCCTCGTCCGCTTCACGATGCTGAAATCGTGCTCCTTGCCTTCGGTGGTGGGGCTCAAATACCCCACCCGCCGCCTCCGGGTGGACAGGATGATGTTCTTGCGGGTATGGCGCTTCTTCTTGCCGGAATAGTTGGCGGTTTGCCTGCCCTTGTTCTTCGGCCGCTGGATGGGGCGCTCGGTGCCGTCGAGGAATACCTCCTTGGCCTCGGGGAACGCCTCAAAGAACTCCTCAACCGACTTGATCTGCCGTTTCGGCAAGGCAAGTTTCTTCCCCATGGCAGATTCCAGGACAGGGGCCAGATGGTTGGTTGCGCGCCAGACGTTGCCGCGGTCGCGGTTGTAGAGGAAGCTGAGCGTGTCGAAGGTGGGATACACCTTGTGGTACAGAAGAATGAAGAAGAGCTTGTCCTCCACCGTGACGGCGAAGAGCTTCCTGCCTGCGCCTGGCTTGCGCGTCCGGGAGGCATCAGTGAGGTACTTCTCCGTCGCCCGCTGCTGCAGGGCGGCGGCGAACACCGCGAGGAGACCCATGAACTCCTGCGGGGTGAGGCCGGTGAGGGCGCGGCAGAGCCTGTCCCGTTTAAGGACTTTTTCAACGGACATCATATTGGTTTTTGTTCTATTGTGTTACATTCCTTTGTTTTATGAGACCTTGCTGCTATTCATTTTAGCAGGATAACCTAATTCACAACAGGTCTATTATCTTTTGAAACCATCTATGGTTCCCATGCTGTATCATCCCATTGAAGTGGTGCAGCGGAAGGTGGGACCGTTCATTTCGCTCTTCAAACAACTCTTTGGAATCAGGACGCTCCAATCAAAGGTCG
>Ga0209211_10004132_pt1 | contig 22941 bp, 15 predicted proteins | sample RifGroA2_FD_183992 | JGI IMG/M metagenome (GOLD analysis project Ga0209211, IMG submission 183992) | Groundwater microbial communities from Rifle, Colorado, USA - Groundwater A2 (SPAdes) (version 2) | ecosystem: Environmental > Aquatic > Deep subsurface > Groundwater | place: Rifle, Colorado...
AAATCTCCAAGTTTTATTAATTTTTTTCTTCCTTTAATTTTAGAAGTTCTGCTCTTTTTGACCGCGGTTATTTATTCAATAAAAAAGAAAGATAAGATTTTTGCCTTTTTCTTCCTTTGGTTTTTAATTGGACTACTACCTCATTTGCAGATCATTGCTCTTAATATGACGGTTGCCGAACGTTGGCTGTATTTTCCGTTGATCGGGTTGTTGGGAATGATAGGAGCAATATTAGAAGAATTTAGAATTAAAAATTTAGAATTAAGAATGATTTTTGTTGCAGTGATCATTATTTCTCTTTTTTCCATAAGGAGTTTTGTGCGGACTTTAGACTGGCGAAACGGCTTGGCCTTATACGGTCACGATATTAAAAAAACCAGTAGTTTTGATTTACAAAATAACATGGGAGTAGAATTATTTAGGGTTGGCCGGTTTGATCAAGCAAAAAAATATTTCGAAATTTCTACTAATCTGGCTCCATATTGGTGGGTAAATTGGAATAATCTTGGAGCAATTTACGAACGTGAAAAAAACTACAAAAAAGCAGTTAACTATTACCAAAAAGCGATTAATAATGGTCAGTATTATTTGGCTTATGAAAATTTGGCCAAGATATTAATTTTACATGGTAATGATCAAAAAAAAACTGAAGACTTTTTGCAGATTGCTTTAAAATTATTTCCGGAAAACCAAAATTTAAAACAGATTAACACTTATTTTCAGGAAAAAATTAATCATCAACTTCCTCTTTTAAATAATAACCCAGTTGCAGTTCCGAGACCTATTACAAGATAAAGAATAATCGCTGTAAAAAAACTCCTTATCATAAATGCTAAACCCTTTTTCTGATAGAGAAATGTCATAAATTTAGCTTCAGCTATTATAAAAATCAAGAAGAAAAATAAACCGATAAACAAAATAGTTCTTATCTTAAACAAAACAAATATAAACAGACAAGAAAGAAACAAAACCAAACTGATTGGTTTTATAGCTTCTCTTTTTGAAGTGGCAACTGGATCAAACTGCTTCCTGACAACAAATAATTTTATCCAATCTTTTGATCTTTTAAAATACTTTATAGCAATCGGCCAAAACCCTTCAAATTCATGATTGACGATTATTCTTGGTGCGAACTTTATCGACGACTGTCTTTCGATGCGATAGGTAAATTCAATATCTTCAACGGTCGGTTCCGGATAGGTTTCATTAAAACCACCGAGTTTTTTAAAAAGATTCTTTTCTATTCCGGCAATCCTGGTTGAAAATAGATAATAACGGCATCCTTTTTCCCGTTCGATAAACCAGTAGCTCCAGTCGCGGAGAGCCTTGAACTGAGGAAAAAACGCCTTGGTTTTTTGGTGGTAGTCCCAAATACCGGTAAAGGCCTTTATTTTTTCTTTAGATAAGAGATTATATATATTTTTTAGAGTGTTTTTTTTTAATTCAACATCACCGTCGAGAAATACTAGATATTTCCCCGAAGCATATTTTGCTCCGATATTTCTCGCCTTAGCAGGTCCGAGATGTTTTTTAAAAGAATATATACTGATTTTAAATTTTAGTTTTTTAATTATATTTTTTACGACAGTAACAGTTATATCCTTTGAGTTGTCATCGACAATTACTGTTTCAAAAGATTTAAAATACCTAGATGAAGATTGATTTATTGATTGAAGGAGTCTGACGATCGTTTTTTCACCGTTATGAGTCGGTATGACGAAAGAAAATAATTTCTTCATAATTTTTAGGTGAATTCTACCAGAAATATTTAACATATTGTATAATAAAAAACAACGATGACAAAAAAAAATATTGCTGTTGTTGGAGTTGGCCGGGTCGGACTCCCTTTGGCAATTTTTTTAGCCAACGAAGGATTTAAAGTCTATGGCGTTAGCAAAACCGAAGGAAAAGCAGACCTGCTTAATAAAGGCATTATGCCGTTTATGGAAAAAGGAGCGGCTCCGCTTCTAAAAAAATACGTCAATAAAAAATTATTTTTTTCCATTGATTATAACTGCATCAAAATTTCCGACATTATTATATTGACTTTGGGGACGCCGGTTGATGAAAATATGAATCCGGTTTTGGATCAAATCAATGACTGTTTGGATTCTATGATGCCTTTATTAAAAAAGAATCAGTTAATAATATTAAGAAGCACCGTATCACCCCGGACAACTATTTATGTTAAAGAAAGAATTGAGATGGAGACTAAATTTAAGGTTGGTAAAGATATCTTTTTGGCTTTTTGCCCGGAGAGAATTGCTGAAGGAAACTCATTAATTGAGATTAAGGAAATTCCACAGATTATTGGGGGAATTGATAAGAGCTCGACTCACTTAGCCGCCAGGTTTTTTTCAGAAATGGGAATAAAAACTTTAGAGACAGATGTGATATCGGCCGAACTGGGAAAACTTTTTACTAATATGTATCGTTATATCTCCTTTGCCATTGCCAACGAATTTATGGTGATTGCCGAAAACTTCAACCGTAATATTCATGAGATTACCCACATGGTTAACGACGGTTATAAAAGGGGAGGGTTGGTGTTGCCGGGCTTATCGGCCGGACCCTGTCTTTTCAAAGACGGATTTTTTTTGATCAACGAGAACCCTTTCTTGGATTTGATTACGGCGAGTTGGAAAGTAAATGAAGCCCTGCCTTTATTTATTCTTAAAAAACTGCGGGAAAGAGTCATATTACGGGGAAAGAAAACAACGATTTTAGGATTAGCTTTTAAGCCTGAAATAGACGATATAAGGGAGTCTTTAAGTTTTAAAATTAGGAAAGCTTTGCTTCGCGAACATGCCCGAATTACTCTTCACGATCCCTATGTTAAAGAATACCGCTGGCAGCCGATTGTTCACGATTTAAAAAAGTCTTTAAGAGGGGCGCAGGTAGTTATTATTGCCACTCGTCACAAACAGTACGTTCAAAAGAAAGCAGAAATTATTAATAACGTAGACAAAAACACTTATATTTGCGATATTTGGAACATTTTTAACAACAATAAAATGATTTTTAAGGCAGGCCAGGTGGAAAAATTCTTTGATAAATAATTATGTATAAGATTTTAGTCACAGGAGCGGCAGGATTTATTGGTGGATATTTAGTTGAGGAGTTATTAAAACAAGGTCACCTTATTATTGGAATTGATAATTATTCAAAGTATGGACGTTTGATTAAAAGCTTCGACAATAATCGCAACTACAAGTTTATTAAAGGAGATGTAAAAAATACCTCGCTAATGATTAATCTTCTTAAGGATTGTGATTACTTGATTGCTGGTGCTGCCAAAATCGGTGGAATTGGATATTTTCATCAATATGCATATGACCTATTAGCTGAAAACGAAAAAATAATTGCCTCAACTTTTGACGCAGCGATTAAGGTTTACAAAAATTACAAATTAAAAAAAATTGTTGTAATTTCATCAAGTATGGTTTTTGAGTCGAGTAAAATTTTTCCGACTCCTGAAGAAGAGGTTATACATTCACCACCACCAAAATCAACTTATGGATTTCAAAAACTAGCTTGTGAATATTTTGCGAAAGGCGCTTGGGAACAATATAAATTACCTTATACGATTATTCGGCCATTTAATTGTGTTGGAGTGGGAGAGTCAATGGCTCTTGGAGGCAAAAAAATTAAATCAGGAAATATAAAAATGGCAATGAGCCATGTTGTTCCTGATTTAGTTTATAAAATTCTTAAAGGCCAAGACCCGGTCCATATATTAGGCAAAGGTAATCAAATTCGTCATTATACTTATGGAGGTGATATTGCCAAAGGAATTGCTTTGGCGACTTTTTCAGCCAAGGCGTTGAACGAAGATTTCAACATATCAACTGCAGAGTCAACCACTGTTTTGAATTTGGCAAAATTAATCTGGGGAAAAATCAACCCCAGTAAAAAATTTAGTTTTGTTTCCGATACACCGTTTATTTATGATGTCCAAAAACGGATTCCAGACGTTACTAAAGCCAAAAAAATCCTTGGTTTTGAAGCTACAACAAGCCTCGATGAAATGCTAGATGAAGTAATTAAATGGGTTAAAACCCAGACTAAAATTAAATCAATGAAAATTCATTGAAAATTATTATGGATCTTTCAATCATTATTCCCGTCTATTTCGAGGAAAAAAATATTCTGTCAGAATTAGAAGAAATTAAAAGAAAAGTTGAAACGTCTTACGAAATTATTGTTGTTTATGATTTAGACAATGATCCAACTATTAAAGTTGTTGAAGATTATATAAAAAAAAATAAATTAAAGAATATTTTTTTAAAAAAAAATAATATTGGATCAAAGAGGGGAGTAATTAATGCCGTAAAGACCGGAATATATTTTGCTAAAACAAAAGTGATCGTTGTTTCAATGGCGGATTTGTCTGATGATATTGGCAAGATAGATCAAATGTATTTAATGATAAAAAAGGGATATGATATCATCTGTGCTTCAAGGTATATGAAGGGCGGTCGACAAATTGGTGGACCGTTTTTTAAGGGCCTTTTCTCACGTCTATCAAGCATATCTCTTTATTGGTTTGGTTTACCTACTCATGATCCAACTAACGCCTTTAAGATGTATAGGAAATCAATTTTTGACCAGATTAAAATTGAGAGTGATGGAGGATTTGAGTATAATCTGGAAGTAGTTGTTAAAGCTTTTAAAAAAGGTTATAAAATTGCTGAAGTACCGGCTGTTTGGAGAGGCCGAACTGAAGGAAAGTCTAAATTTAAACTATTAAAATGGTTGCCGAAATATTTAAAATGGTACCTTGACTTTTTTACTTGAATATGAATTTAAAACGACCTTAAATATTATTACTCCCTCTTTGTCATAAATTTTATTCAAAAAAAGATATTTATCGAGATTTTTTGGCTGATAATTTTCCATAAAAGTTATAAAAACGAATCCTATTTTATTGTCATTAACAAACTTTTTAGCTTCACTAGGATCCATGTCTCCCCGAAAAAACCGGTCAGCAATATTTAACCTATTTTGAAAGTCGGGAGTGAACATCGGTCGAGCGATATAAACATTTTTATCGGCAAAAACCGGAACCACCACTCCAAAATATTTATCCGGTGTAGTTAAAACAGCTCTTTTATCAGATTGATTTCCTAAAAATTGCATCCCATTGTAAATAGAATTGGGTAGATAGCTGGCTTGATCAACCGAGCCAAATGACTGATAAATCATTGTCGTTATCCAAAAGAAATATGCCAGTAGTAAAAGAATTAGAGATATCGTCAAAATTTTTTTTCTTTTCCCAAACCAATCTGCAATTTCAATTACTCCTAAGATGGCTAAGGTTCCAAATAGGACATATACCGAACCAGATAAAAATCGTGAGTTAAAAGTGCCAAAAAACCTTGCTAAAGAAGTAGAAAAAAATAAATAGCTGGATATCACATAAAATAATAATATCCATCTTATATTAGAAATATCTTTGAAGAAACGGCGCAGACCCAAAAGAGCAAAAATTAGTATTGGACCGGTGGTGAGGATAATTGATAATAATCCTGGGTGATTTTCTTGACTAACTTCCCAGATGTTAATTCGCTGAAAGAGACTACCGTTATCATGGGATATTTTGATTAACCAGGCCATTGGAAGGATGAATAAGACGATTAAAATTAAAAAATACGCTAAATTTTTTGACGGTTTATTTTTAATACAAAAAATAATTCCGACGAGAAAAATACTGGAAATGATATTAATTACTTGTAATGGACCAAAGGTTAAAAGTGTAAGTAATAATCCAATTACAGCAATTATTTTCCAAATTATTTTTGATAAAACTTCTGTTTTCAATCGATCAAAAATATTGGCTGACATTAAGAGAATTATTACTGTCAGGATACCGGTTGATAGATGATGAGGGATGCCTCCGAATCGGTGGAAAAAACTCATTGGAGCGTACCAAAAATCATAAGGAACGATCTTGCTTATTCCGTTATTTACCTCGATTTTGAAAAACGGAGCGGCAAAGAGACAAAAAAACCAGGCTGACAGCTGATAAAAAAAATTGAGATTGGGAAGTAGTCGCTTAATAATAAAATAAATCGATAAACTAAAGAAAAATACTAGAAAAAAAACTCCGAACCAATAACCAGTAATGGCGGAAAGATGGAATATCTTGGCAATTTTTCCGATAATTAAATACTGCCCCCAGCCCAAAATGGTTTTAGTCGGATCGTCGGTGGCGAACTGATTCAGAACTGTCCAATGACCCATCACACCTTGAGCTGTCTGTTGTAAGTATTCAAAATAATCCAAATAGTAATGACCGACAGCTAAATAGGTAAAACCAGGCGGATTATTGGCTGCTCCGATAATTATCCTTAGAATACTTAAAATACTGACTAAAAAAGTCAGGTTGATCACGGTCATTATTTTTGCCGTTTTCATAAGAATTTATAAAATGAATCAATCATTATTAACTTCCCAAATTATTATCGACTCTTTATTGTATATTGGTTTTAAGAATCGGTAACGGTTTAAGTTTTTGGCTTGATAATTATCGAGCGGAGTAAGAATTACAAAACCAAGTTTATTTGTTTTCAGAAAATTTTTTGCTTCATTTTCCGTCATTTTCCCTTCAAAAAACAAATTGGAAGCTGCCTGTTTTTTTTCTAGATTAACTGTTCCTCGATAAGCGGTATAAACTCGACGAAAAGAAAAAATTGGCACTAATAACCCGACCTGTCCATAAGGCCCGGTAAGTACATTGGTCTCAGGATAATTCTTTAGTGATTGAAGACCGGTTATTAATGAGCTAGGAACATAGGTCAACATAGTAACAGGCGTTCTTGGATCTAATCCCACAAGTCTTTTTTTAAGAGAATCATAATTTAATACACAGGAATAAATTATTAAAAGCAGTGATAATAAAATGATTACTTTTTTCTTTTGTTTTTTAAATAGATTAGACAGTTTTTTTAAGCCAAAAACTGTCAAAACTCCAAAACAAATGTAACTGATTGAAGAAAAAAATCGTAAATTGTGGATACCAAGATAATAAGCAGCAGGCGATAAAAATAGAATATAACTAATTAAGGTAAAGATAAGCAATATCCGTCTTAAAAAATTATTTGTTTTTAAATAATCTAGCAGTCCAAACGGAAAAAACAATATCATTGGGCCAAGATTTAATAACAAAAACCACCAGGGGACTCGTTCTATCCAAAGTAGTTCAAAGCCTATTCCACCATAACCGCGAGTGTTTCTTAAAAATAAACCAACGGGTATAATCAAAATCAATATAATCAAATTAAACAAAAATATTTTGGTACGAATATTTTTTTCTCTAATAAAGTAAATACTGCTTGTAATCAATAAAGCCGGTATTAATGAGGCTAAGACCAGGGGCGAGAAGGTCATTAATACGACCAACAATGTCGCCACCCAAAAACCTTTAATGAGCAGCGCCTTTTTAGAAAGACTAGGAATCACTTTCCAGATTTTATTAATGACGATAACAATAAGCAATAATAAAAGTAATCCTAAAGTATGATATGGCACTACCCCAAATCTTCTTATAAAAGTTGCCGGTCCGTACCAAAAATCATAAGGATTCAATATTGGTTGACCATTATTTATTAATATTTGGTAAGCAGGACTGCTGAAAACAGCAATTAAAAAAGCAATTATTTTTAAATAAAAAGCTTCCTTATTAAGCATCAAATTAATAATGAAGAAAAATCCGATGAGGGTGAATACAGTCAGAAAAAAAACTGCTAACCAATAGGTCGTCATCGGAGAAAGATGAAAAATCCAGGCAATTTTTCCCAACATTATATAAGGGAAAAAACGTAAGTCAACACCGAAATCGTCAGTAGAAAAATAATTTAGTGGCAGCCAACGGCCAGCAAGCCCTGATGCGATATGTTGAAGATATTCGAAATAATCTAGATAATAATGACCTGTTGCAAGATAAGTAAAACCAGAAGGCGTTTTGGCATAGCCGATAATCACATGAAAAATATTTATGGTTGCAATAATAATAGACAATGTAATTACGGTCATCCATTGAGAAAATTTTTTATGGTTGATTATTTTTTTCATAATATTTGATAAATATTTACTTCTTTATTGTCAAAAATTTTTTTAAGAAATGGATATTTGTCCATACTTCCGCCAAGAAATTTTTCCTGATAACCAAAATATATATATTGAAAATGATACTTTTTTAGAAATTCTACTGCATCCTTATTGGATAATTTATTTGAGTAAAAAGCCGTTTTTATATTTTGATCCAGACTAAGCTCGGTTGAATTACCGGAAAAACCGTTAATTAAAGAACTAGCCTCATATAATGCCAAAACACCTGAATAAGCTGGAGTATTTTTTTCCAAATATCGAAAAGCTTCTACCTGTAGTTTAGAGGGATAAACAAAAGGAGAAAAATATTTAAAATCAGTAAAAGCAAACAGATGTTCTTTATAAGAGAGATAGTAATTGGGTAGGGTTAATATAAATAACAGAAGAAGTATAAATAGTTGTTTTTTATAACCCGAAAATAATCGGTTAATGAAATCAGCGGAAAAATATGCCAGAGGAAGATAGTACAGGCCACTAAAAGCCCGCGGTGGATGAATTTTTAAACTGTCACCGAATAAAAGTAAGATAAATTGGATAACGGGCCAGATAATAAGAAAGATAAGCATCGACAGATTATTATATTTATTTTTCTTTAATAATAGGTTGATTGACCCTAATATTCCTAAAAAAATGATTGGCCCAATAGAAAGTGCCGCTTCCAATAAATTTATAGACGGGGTAGTTTTTACATAAAATTTTGGGCCGACCGACACTACTCCCCAGGGTGGAGCGGATAAATAATAATTAAGAATAAAAAATAATGGCAAAGAGATGATAAAACTAACTAAAATAGTAATAATTTCTTCATAAAATTGAGGATCTTTTTTAAAAAAAACCAGTTTTATCAGAAGATAAGCGGCAAAACTTAAAGCGATAAGTAAGAAGTTAAAAGGATTAGAAAGGAGCAGTCCATTTAATAATAAACCAAGAATAACAGTTTTTTTTGCAAAAGACGTCTTTGTATAAAAATAATAAAGAAAGGTGGCGATAAAAATAATAAAACCAACATTATAATGAAGCGGTCCGGTTGTCCGGCCAATAATATTTTGTTCTTGAAGCCACTCAAGATATCTGGCAGCCTGAAAAGGAACTAAATTAATTATTTTTACAAACCCGGATATATAAAAAGTGAAAATAAAAGCTGTTAAAGTTATGACTTTACTTTTTGAGATTTTGTAAAAAAAGACTATCGTCATTGATAAGAAAATTAGTCCATATAAAGTACGGAAAAAATGATAGATAAAAATGCTATTTAAACCAAAGATGTGACCAAAAATATACCCCGGAATAGTATAAGCCAAAAAAAAATAAATAGCCGAGTGGGGCTGAGTTGTAAATATAAGCTTCGTGCTTAAAAATCCCCGGATGCCCTGCTCAACATAAGAAAGATAAATATAATAATCAGTGCTCCAACGGTTTATTCCGGTGAAAACTTGATTTTTTGGTGTGGCAAAAAGTTCCGCTAACCAAGGTGAGAGGGAGATAAATAAAGTTAATAACACTAATGATGGAATTAATATATGCCAGAAAAAACTATCCTTTTTAATATTATTAAAAAAATTTTTCATACTAGGGATTCTCTTTAATATAGACCAAAGGAACTCCTTCACGTTCAACCTTATAAATAGTCTTGCCTGAATATTTTTGATCAGAGTTCCATCGGGTAAAACTAATGGCATAATTAGCTTTATTAAAATCATAGGTAAAAATCATATTTTTCTTAAAGTAATAAACACTGGACAAAGGATCTCCCTCAGTGATTATGTAATAAATTTTGTTGGGGTCATTGATGTTTTTATTAAACCATTCGACCGCTTCTTTGTTTGCGGCTCCCCAATAATCTGTTTCATATTTTTCGTAAGCTCCTTTTAATCCACCAACAAGTGAGTTGTAATATATGTATTGATAGGGATGAAGAGTCTTCATTTCAAAGGCTGTCTGAAACAAATTGATTAAGATTAAAAAAAACAAAATGATCTTAATTAAAGCACTTTTTATTTTAGAAATAGTGTATGCTCCAAAGACAGCGATGATTATAAACGGTATTGTCAGAAAAATAAATTGGCGCCACGAATCATAAAGCGCTGGCCGCATTACAGAAACTATTATTAAAGGAATATAGAGAAGAGAAAGAAGATAAACATATTTCATTTTTAAATTAAACGACGTTTTTTTACTTAAAATTGAAAATAATAAATAAAAATTCCCAATAAAAAAAAGACTTAGGGTCGATAATGGCGAGGTAATAATCATTAACTTGGGAATATAGAACCAAGGAAGTTGATTGGCAGGCACAAATTGACCGTTAAATAAATTGGCGGCAGTAAAAGGGAAACTGTTAGAAGCTTTTAGCATATCAAAAAATCCGATTATCGGATGCTGCCACAAGTAAGGGTGGCTTAAATGAAGAAAAATAAATGTAAAGATAGAAAGTAAAAAAATTAATCTTGGTTTTTTGATTAAAAACGAACAGGTCAGAAGAAAAGCATATAAAAAAACTATCCGCTGATTGATAAGGATTGACAAAGAAAAGCTCAGCAAGATCAAACGTATAAAGCTGTCTTTTTTATTAATAAAATAAAGAAAGAGGCTGATATATAAAGCAAAAATTGTTAAAGTCGGTATATCGATTGAATTGTTAAAAATATCTCCATAAAAACGTGGAAATAATAAAAGCAAAATTACCCCAAGTAATGCCCATTTATTTGATAAAAACTTGAGCAGAATTAAATACAGCAATATAACAGATAGTAAAGCTAAAAGCGCCTTAATGAGATGATAAATTTCAAGATTGAAACTTCTAAAAAGTGGTGTTAGTAAAATTACGAAGACATCAAAAAAAACCCCATGAGTCAGAATGTGAATTTTTTCTGGTATGAAATTGTCTTCAATAAAATTATGGGGAATTTTGAGGGTATTTAGTATTTGAATGGTATAATACCGTCCAACCTTGACATAGTAAATTTCATCCCAGGTTACCCCGTAATTTTTATATGTTAAAAAGATTAAAATGACAATAAGAGATAAAAAAATAAGAAATAAATAATGTTTTTTTAATTCAATTATTTTTTTTAACAGCATAAGCAATAATATTACCCCAAGGGTTAAAAGGGACAACTAAAGAATTAATGATGGGAATTTTTTTTAAGAAATTTACAAATTTTTTAAAAATTTTTGATTTAGGAAGGTAATAATTAAATCTTTCCAAATAGTAAGTAAATAGATAATAACGACCTATATCGGTGGTTATTTTAACATTCTTAAAACCACCTTTTTTAAGAAGTAATTTTAAACTATTAACTGTAAAATGAAACAGGTGTTCTTTATTGCGGTAACTGAACCAATATTTTCCCATTAATCTACTGCTTAAAGTACCACTATCTGGAACAGTGACGACTAAAAGACCGTTTTTTTTCAACAGATTGTGAGCGGTTTTAACTGTTAATAGAGGGTCAAGTTCGTGTTCGACTACTTCAAAAGCAGTAATAATATCGTAATAATTTTTCTTTTTAATATCAATAATTATTCCTTGACTAACTTTTAATCCAAGTTTATGACATTGTTTAACAGCAAAATCAGAAATGTCGATTCCCTCAACATCAAATCGTTGTTTTCGAGTTATTTCCAATAAAACGCCTAGTGCGCATCCGACATCCAAAAGTTTGCCGGTTAACTTATATTTTTTTAACTCTTCTACTTTTTTTCGGAAATAATTTTTGTGGGTTGTTAACTGTTCGCCGTAAAAAGAAAAGTTTTTCCAGTAATCACCCTGATAAAGCCGGTCAACTTCTACCTTCTTGGGTAAAGGATTGACTTGAACCAACCGACATTTAAGGCATTTTTTTATCGGCCAGTCTAAATTAACAATTATTTTAAGTTTATTATTCCCACAAAGATAGCACGGATTATTTTTCATGACTTAATTTTATAAATTGTGACTAAGGGTGTTTGATAAACAGGTGTTAAAAAAGAATAAATACTGATGTCTTTGAGATTATTTTCTTTTTCTTGGGGGCCGTAAAAAACGTAACTGATATTCTCCGTTTTTAAAAATTTTAATGCTTGTTTCCCCGGTAGACTACCTGAAAAAAACTCATTTACTTTTTCTGTCCGTATATCATAATCAGGTGTTTCTCCGCTATGTCCGAGATAGACAAAGTTACCCGAATAAGCAGGAATATAATTACCGGCGGTAATTTTAGAGAGAACAACAGTTTGATGATTGGTATTTATTTCCAACCATTTTAGACCGTTATAAAAATCATTAAGAGGATACATAACTTGGGGAGGATAGGGAACTAACGGTAAAGTCGCTAATGCCCGTTGATTTATAAACTGAGTTTGAGATTTGAGAGAGAAGTAGGACTGGGTGAGGCCGTTGAGTATAATCATTATAACGGTTATAACAATTATAACTTTTATAACGCTTATACGCGTTCCGGCTTTTTTCCATAGTTCATGAAATAGATATGCCGAAAGAATTGCCAATGGGATGTGATTGGCAGTTTGAATGAAGCGCAGCTCCGATTGATAGGGAAAAAATTTGAACAATATTAACAAAACAGACACTCCGATGATCCATGTGACCAGGCTAAGCAACTCCTGCTTTTTTTTGAACAAAACTAATATCAGACCAGCTATGCCAGTGAAAAAAACTGGTCCGAGTGTAAGAATATACTCTTTAATATTGACTGAAAGTCTATTTTTCTGATCAAAATCCAATAGACTTTTCCAAGGATAGGTCGAAGTGACCATTTTTATATATAAAATAGGAGTAAGGATAGTAATAAAAATTACGAACGTTTGTTTTAATAGTTTAATAATTTTATCCTTATCTAAAGACCCTGACCATATAGCTATGATTGTATGGTATAAGGTCCAAGAAACAAGAAATAAAAGAGCACTACTTGGTTGGATAAGAACCGAAATGAAAAGAAGAAAACAAATGACAATAAAATATTTATTACTTTTATTTTTACCCATTAAACCCAATAAAATGCTTAAAACCGATATAGAAATATAGTTAAAAGTATCGTGTGGTATAAAGCTGATTCTTTTTAGAATATCCAGCTCCTGCCACCAACCCATATATTGTCCAATCCACCATTGATTTTCAAACCGATAAAAAAGTGGAAAACTGGCTGTTAACAAGGATAAAACAACCCCAAGATTTATTAGAGTAAGCTTCTTGAGAAAATAAAAATTTAAAAGAATGATTATAATAATCCAGAAGACAGCCATGACAGTTCGTAGTAGGTGATAACTGAGAATAGGTGACAAACCAAATATTTTTGTTATTTTACCAGACAGTAAATAAAACATTTGAAGAAAAACTCCTTTTTGATTTGGGTGATTGTCGTATTTGTCAACCACGCTTAATCGGCCCTCCTGTCCCTGGCGGATTTTACTAAGGTAAACGTTATGATCATAGGTATAGTTGTGTTCGCCCCAGACCATGGTTCGGTCAGGAGGAAGAAGATTAGTGACAGAAGCTTCATAAAAATTAGGGACAAAGCTCAGGAGAAGAATAAAATAAGCAAAAACAAAAATAAAATATTTTTTCATCATTTTTTAATAACTACTGCTTCCAAATCTCCCCAGGGATCAGTGGGAATAGGAAAGTTAATAATTTGAGGAACTGACAGTTTTTTTTTAAAAATTCGTTGCAAAACATAGTCTAATGAAAAAAACCTAAAACGGTCGATCTTTATTTTAAAATTACTGAATCCTGCCGCCTTTAATAACCGTTCAAGTGATTTACTTGAATAAAAAAAATAATGACTGGGTGTTTGATAGACAGACCAATTAGATCCAAATAAATGTCTTAAAGGAGAATGATTATTTGGGGTGGTTAATAATAAAACCCCATTTTTTTTTAACAGTTTTTTTGCTGCTTTCAAATAATCTAACGGATTTTTTATATGTTCGATGACCTGAAAAAAGGTAATCGCCGAATATTGTTGGCCCTTTATTTTACTTAGATTAATAATATCGGCTTTTTGACAGTTAAGTTTTTTTTCTCGACAGATTTCAACTGCCCTGGAGGAGAAATCAATCCCAAGATAAGGTAGGTGACTGTTTTTTATAACCTGCAAAAAATTTCCCCAACCGCATCCGACGTCGAGAAAAGTTGGTCTTTTTTCCTGAGCAAGAGTCATAATTTTATCGAGTTTTTCCTGAAAATAAGCATTATTAAAGATTTGCCTTTGGTTGTAAGGAGAGGATTTAAAATAATCATAATTGTAATGAAATTTTTCTTTTTTTTCGTCAATAGAAAAAAATAGATCATCATTTAGGCAACAATAAACCATCCGATTATTAATTTTATAAACAGGTTTAACATCTTTTTTATTACAGAGATAACATCTTTGATTAAACATAAATTAAAGACAAAAATACTAAAATTTGCATGTTGCCTTTTATTCTACAAGAAACTAAAAAATACTGTTGACAAAATATTATTTTTTATTTATTATGAAAGTTGCATTTTAATATTTTTTAATCAATTAAATTATTATATGGATACAAAAAAAATGATTGATGAAACGGATGAATCGTTAAATAAATCTAGCTTGGTTTTTGGTAATTTTGCTGTCTTGGTTGTTTTTGTCCTTTTGGTCGGTGGTGTTTATCTATGGGTTTCCAAAAAAAATAAAACTGGACAACAAGTTTTTCCAGCCGGTGTCAATTATCTCTCTCCAAAAGGTGATGAAGCAAAAAAGCCTGTTTTACTTTATGACTTCGCTAAATTAGCAGAATCTTCTGACTGGGTTACTTATAAAGGAAAAATTTATCCATTTTCTTTTCAATATCCTAAGGTTCTTACGCCATTAACTTTTCCCAATGATAGGAGTGACGCCGTCACCTTTAAGGTAAACGAGTTGTCACCGGAACAAAGCCTACTGTTTACAGTGGAAACAATCTCTAGTCGAGATAAGAATTTAGTTGGAAAACCGGAAGAATTTGCTAAAAACTATTGGAAATTTTTCTCGGGATTAAAAGCTCTTAATAAAATTACAAAAATTACCAACGAAAAAGGAATGACGGGATATCAAGCAACTTACGTTGTTAAAGGGAAGAATGCTATTACCAGCGATAATTACTTTTTTGTAGTTGAAGGCGATGATGAAATCCTTCTTCATATCGGTGATATTTTTCCAACAGAAGGGAAAGCAGTGCTTAATCGACTTGTCAACAGCTTAGAATATAAAAAATAAGTTATGATATGTATTCTTTACTCCTTTTCTTAGGATTTGTAGTTCGGCTGTTGCTGGTTCCTGTTTCCGGATTTAAAGCTGATATTGCCTTTTGGAAAGGTTGGGGGTTGGCGGTTGCTGACAAAGGAATAATTTGGCTGGTCAATAATACTAATTATAATTACCCTCCCGGTTTTGCCTACATTTTGGATCTGATAGGTAAAATTTACAAACTATTTGCCAATCCTTACAACATTAATCAATACTGGATGGACAATAACCTTCCTTACCTCTTTCTTTTTAAGTTAATAATAATTCTTTCAGATATTGGCATTGTCTACCTGATTATCAAAATTGCCGAAAAGTTGAAGATGAAATGGGGGAAATTATTGGCAGTTATTTTTTTCTTAAATCCGGCGGTCCTTTTTGACGGTGTTATTTGGGGGCAGGTGGATCAGTTTGGGCTTTTTTTATTTCTCTGGGCGATCTATTTTTTTGTTGATGAAAAACCAAAGCTAGCCTCAGTAATATTCACCGTATCTTGGTTAATGAAGTGGCAAAACATTATTTTTATACCAATTTTTTATCTTTTTATTTATCGAAAATATTCCTTTAATGATCTAATTAAATCACTTTCTGTCAGTTTAGCAACTTTTGCCGTAATTACATTTCCTTTCTGGTTTCATCGGGAAATGGCCAGTTTAATTAATTTATTTACCATTAATTCAAATTGGTTCCCTTGGTATTCATTGAATGCTTTTAATGGATGGTGGTTAGCTTCAGGACTCGAGGGTATGAAAATCTCCGACAAAACATTGGTACTGGGTATTATAAACGCGAAACAGTTTGGATTATTACTGTTCAGTCTTTTTTATTTCATTGCTGCCTTAAATATTTTTTTAGCAAAAAAAGAAGAAACATTAAAACAATTTATTCTATCTTCCGCATTGGTTATTCTATCTTTTTTTCATCTTCTAACTCAAAGTCACGAACGTTATTTATTTCATCTTTTAGGCTTTGTGACACTTTTTTATTTTTTTAGAATAGAAAAAAAACTAGTTAATGTTATTAGCCTGTTAACAGTCATTACCTTAGGAATATTCTTTAATATGTATATCAGCATGGCACTCAACTATCCCGACCAAGTCATTTGGCCGTTTTCTTTAGAAGCAACACGTTCGATTACTCTATACATATCTATACTACAAATAACCATTTTTATATATTTTTTTATCAGATACTTTTCGACTTTTATTAAAAAAAATTATTTATGGGTAATAGCCGCTTTAACTGTTTTTATGGGAGCTCTATTAACAATAAATTACAGTTATCTTTTACGCAAGCCTATCTCCTTGACAAAGATCATGCCAGTTGATTCACAACAAGACTATTTGAAGCCAATGATTAACATGACAGTTGAGTCGGCTAGAGGAGTTAAATATTGGAATCGACTTTCCAATAACTATTATTTTTATAATCAGGGAATTGGGGCCCATGCCAATTCGATCATCAGTTATAATCTTGGAGGAAGATTTTCTAAATTTACTACTGATTTTGGGATTGATACAGAAGCTGGTGATCAAAATAAAGCCGTATTCATTATTCAAGGAGACGGACGTGAACTTTATAGGTCTAAACCTAAAGGAAAATATGATTTACCGGAATCGATCTCAATTTCAATAAATAATGTTAATAAATTAACGTTAGTAATTAAAACAGAAGGAACAAGTAATAACGGATTGCATACGGATTGGCTAAACCCGGTTTTGATAAGATAAATGAAAGCTAATGGTCAATTGTTACATTGTTCAATGGTTTCACCTGCCTGCCGGCAGGTTGTTAAAACAGAAGGAACAAGTAATAACGGATTGCATACGGATTGGCTAAACCCGGTTTTGATAAGATAAATGAAAGCTAATGGTCAATTGTTACATTGTTCAATGGTTTCACCTGCCTGCCGGCAGGCAGGTTGTTAAAAAACAACAATTGAACAATGAAGCCATGAAACAATTAAATCTAGCTATGGAAAAACTATTTTCAATAAAAAAGTATATTCCCCACATAGTTTTACTCGTGATTATTTTATTTAATTTTTATCTTTATCGTATTGAATTTAAGGTCTTGTCAGACCCAAATGATAACACTTTCCATTATGCTCTAATTGATGATGCAAAGAATGTTTGGAAAGAGGTTTGGAGCGGTAAACTATCACCTATATACCTTTTGGACAGCTGGAATGAACGTTGGGCAGAAGGCTTTTCACTATCTTTTTATTACTCACATCTACCTGAAGCAGCAATTTCTTTTTTAAGTTTTTTTGTTCCTATTTCTACTTTTAAATTATTTGTTATTGTTAGAACATTGTTACTTATTTTATTGCCAGTAAGTTTTTTCTTAGGAGCACGAATTTTAGGATTTTCTTCTGGTTTTGGATTAATTTTTGCCTTTTTATCTCAAGCAATTTTTACGGACGGACTTTATGGGTTAGACTCTCCTAGCTTTCTTTGGCGTGGCTGGGGTCTATTTTCCCAATTATTAGCGGTATTTTTTTTACCTTTAGCTTTTGCCTATGGAATCGACTATCTTAAAAACAAAAAAAATCTTGGCAAAGCCCTTATTTTTAATTTTTTATTAGCTCAGGCTCATTTTGGCATGTTCTATCTGCTATTATTTACTTATCCTATTTTCTGGATTTTTTCTTTGGATCAATGGCGGGAAATGGGAAAAAAAGTTTTGACGTTTTTATTTCTTTTAATGATTTCTTTAGCTTATTTTATTTTTCCATTTTTCCTTACTTCTCAATATCGTAATTTTTCTTTGTGGGATCCAATCTGGAAGTTTAATTCGTGGGGACTAAATCAAATAATTATTTGGTTGACTAATGGCGACCTTTTTGATTTTAACAGATTTCCTTTTCTGACGATCTTTGTGATTGGGGGAATGTTTTGGGGCTTAGTATCAAGAAATAAATTGAATCGATACTTGGTGGCTATTTTTGGTTTATATTTCATTATGTTTATCGGAAGTGATATTTTAGGCCCCCTGGTTAATTTTATTCCCGGTTTGGGCGAATATCATCTTCATCGGGTAATTATGATGGTTCAGTTTACCGGTTTATTGATAGCCAGTGGATGGTTGTTTAATATAATCCAAATTCTATGGCATTATTTGTCATCCCCGCGTAGGCGGGAATCCAGTCGTCTGGGTTCTTCCCTCCTTCGAGGGAATGACATAGGTAGTTTATTTTTATTGATATTAACAGTTGTCCTGGGTTTATACTCTGTTTATTTAATAGAAAAACCGGTTATTAATTATGTCAAAGACAACAATGCCTGGATTGAAAGATCAAATATAGATTATCAAAAAAATTTCAACGATTATCAAGCAATAATCAGTAATATGAAAAAATTACCTGTGGCCAGGGTTTATGCTGGTCGACCGGGTAATTGGGGTAGAAATTTCAAAATCGGGGATACTCAAGTTTATATGGCCTTAGCTCAGGACGGTTTTCCAACAATTGGTTTTTTACCGGAAAGTTGGTCGCCTAATTCTGACACTGAACAATTTTTTGACGAAGAGAATCCAAAACACTATGACCTTTACAATGTTGGCTATTTGGTTTTGCCGATAGATAAAACGCCGCCACAGTTTGCTAAGTTAATTGTAAAAAAAGGTAAATTCGGTTTATATAAAATTGATTCAGAAGGTTGGTTTACCTTAGGAAAAAGCAGTTTGGAAGTTATAACAAAGAAGACTAGTCTAATAAATATCGCTCACCTTTGGTTATATAGTCCCATGTTTGCCAATAAAGATTATCCCACGATCGCTTTAAATAATGAAAGCTTAACATTCGTTAATAGAATAATAAAAATGAAAGGACTTAACAACTATGAAGATAACAAAAATATTTGGAAGGAAAATCCATTATTGGTTGAACAAGAAAAATTAACAGTTTCCATTATCAATAAAACTGAAGGGAAAAATCAAAAAGGTTACTATGCTAATTTTCAATTAAAAAACCAATGTAATAATTGTATTTTAATTTTAAAACAAACCTTTCATCCAAATTGGAAAATCTATATTAATGGTGAGAAAAAAATCGCTTTTCCGATATTTCCATTTTATATCGGCGTACCATTAAATAAACCAGGTAACTATAAAATAGAGGCAATTTATCAACCCTCAATTTTGAAAAACTTTTTACTTTTTTTCAGCGTCTTCTTTTTCATTTTTATTTTTAAGAAATTTATAAATAAGGTTTGAGGCTTTAATTCAATTTAAAAATTAATATTCCTTATTACTTTCAAAAAAATTCTGCGGTAATTTTTTAGGTCTATTTTTTTCCTTTATTTGATATAGTGATTTACGCTTGACAAAGCCCCTGATAATTCTCTATAAATAAACTACAGGTTAAATTATTAGTAAATCTTTGTAAATACTTGTAAAAATATTTGTAAGCATTTGTAAATATTGTTAAAAATATTGTTATAAAGCGCCAAATAAAATGGAAAAGACATACACGGTCAAACAAGTTGCAGATATCCTCGGCTATTCAACCAACAGCATCTATACTTTTTTAAAAGAAGAAAGAATCGTTGGAATAAGAGTGGGAAAAGGCAGATTTAGGATTTCTCAATCGGAATTGAATAAAATTTTACACTTACAAAAAAATGAAGTGGTACAATCAAGAGTCCAAAATGTTCCCATTACGCAAATAGTTCAACCACCGGTTACAATACCACAACCCGAAGAAACCATATTTGAAAAACATCTAGAACATGTAAAAGGAAGCGCTCCCAGCCTTTTCGACTGGTTTATTAGTTTAGTTTCCATAATTACTGGCCTGACGATGATTGTTTTTGTACGAAATTTTGAAGAATCTGCCAATATGACGCTTTCACAGTTCTTACTTCCAGTAAAAATCAATTTACTCATGGCGGGAATAGGCCTGTTTATAATAAATTATCTTAATCGGACTAAAAAGGGTTGGTTTTATGTTTTTTACACAATAATTATCGTTAATTTCATTGGTCAGGCCTTAATATTATTGATAGGGAAGGACTTACTTGGATTTTTCTTTTATGGTCTAACCTCAATTATTATTTTATTTCATTTAATTTTAAGTCCAAAGGGAACCATAACTTATAGAATCTTTATTGCCTTACTAACAATTTTTTTTACTATCATACTGATCTTATTTCCTTCGATAATTAATCTAAACCAAATATCTACTATTACCGGATTACCAACAAACTTAATTTTGCTGCTTTGGTTTTTCCTGTCCTGCTTAACAAATATTGTAATCTGGCTGTCTGAAAAAGAAAAAAATATCATTTATTGGACAAGCTTTATTATAGTAAGTCTTGGGTTAACTTATTTTTCTTATTTATACTCGACACAGTTATATTGGAACCGGACTTTTATTTTTATCTTAATGGGTCAATTTTTGCTGATATCGTCTTTTTGGAGTTCTTTAGACCAAAATTATAGGGATAACCGGAAAATCGTTATTAATATATTTACCGATATCGTTTTGATCTTTCTGGTAATAATGAGCATAATTTGGATTATTCAAAATAATACTCGAATTAATACTCAACAGACGTTAATAAATAGGTTAGTTTATGGAAAAAACATATTGGAAGCAATTTTGAACTCTTCCACAGAAAAAATGGAATCTTTTACCAATAGTGAGCTATTAAGAGAAGCGATTGACAAGAAGGACTTTTCGAACGTAAATGATTTAGTTAAAAACTTTTTTATTTATTCAACAAATTTTAGAAGAGTTCTTATGGCCAATAAGGATGGAAATATCAAATCAATTTATCCTTTTGTTGACATGACTACTACTAACATTTCTTTTGAGGAGTATTTTAAACAGGTAAAGTCGAACAAAAAGACATACATATCCAATCTTTATGAAACAAAAATGAATGGCACTAAGAGACAAGTAGTTTCGATAAATGTCCCAATTTTTGACAAACAAAACAATTTCATTGGTATTTTAATTGGCTCGCTTGATATTGATATGATTTCTGTCCATCTTCAGCAAATAGCCAGTCTTGAGAATAAAGAATATTTTTTGTTGTTGGATCGAACTGGCGAACCTATTGTCATTCCGGAAAATACTGGTTTAAGTAAGGGAGAAAAAAAACAATTAATAAATAATATTGACAATTCAATCAGTATTGGAGAAGCCTTGGATTCTGACAATAAACTGATTGAAGTCCATGATCGGGTCGATGACATCGGTTGGTCGATAGCTATTCGTAGGCCTTTATTGAATACTTACAACCTTGACAACATTACCAATGTCTTATTGAATTTGATCTTTTTAATCTCCGGTTTGCTGATAATTGTTTTTAATATTGTTCACATGAATAGATGATTTTTAGCCTTAAATTTACAAGTTCTTACAAGTTGTCACAAGTAAATTTACAGTTTTTTAACAGTATGTTATACGAAAAAGATGTCTAGTACAAGCAAAAATGTATTAATTCGAACAACTTTAATCCTGATATTGCTTATTATTTTAGGCAATATTTTTTTTGTTGTTTCAAAGAACTTCAACCCGAATTTCTATAATGAGTATTTTAATATAAGAAAACAAAATAATGGTAAAGCCGTTACTGTATTAACTCCAGAAATACTTGAGAAAAGTTCTTTTGCCGAACCATATTTAATGGTAGTTAGAAAGGATAATAATTCATTTTCCTACGCCAACATTTTAAATGCCCAGTTAACAAAAAATAGTTATAACGATGAAGTAAAAGTAAATTACTTGAATGGTGATTTTGCTTATCTTAATCCTAAAAACGAGAAAACCATTCAATTTATTTCTAAAACAGGGAAAAAAGAAAACGTAGAAATATTTCAACCATTAATTGGTTTATTGCAACTACCGGACAGAACAAAAATATTAGTAAAATTCATCGATGCTAAAATAGTTGATGGAAAAATCATCGGTAAATTCAGGGCTTTTGTTCTTGGAGAAAAAAAAGAGATTAACGGTAGTATCCTATATGCCAATAGAATTGAATCGGCAGATATTAGTTCAAGCTTATTGACAGTTGACTCCTTTTCCTATTCCATCAGTTCGGAAATAATGAAATTGGCTTTTAGTATCGAAAATAAAGTTGATCAGGATGTTTTAGGAGTAGAAACCAGCAATTTATCCTCGAAAAATGATAACCTTGCTACAAAAATAACCGATCTTTTTCCGTTATTTTTGTTAAAAACAGATATTAAAGAAGGAACGGTTGCTCCGGTTTACCCTGTTGGTTCTGCCGTTACGATTGACATGTCCCAGTATTTAACGGAAGTGATTACTTCGATAACAAATAAACTGCAGGTAATTCAAAATCTCGTCAATAATACTGGCACAATTGGATTAAATGGGATGACCGGTGCCAGTGGTCCAGCTGGGACAAATGCTGCGGCTGGAGAAACAGGACCAACTGGTGCAACAGGCGTGACAGGACCAACTGGAGCAACTGGTGTTACTGGACCAACAGGAGCTACCGGAGTTACAGGACCAACAGGTGCAACCGGAGTCACTGGACCAACTGGTGCGACTGGAGTTACAGGTCCGACTGGTGCTAGTGGACCAACCGGAGCGACTGGTGTTACAGGACCA
>Ga0209211_10004133_pt1 | contig 22940 bp, 24 predicted proteins | sample RifGroA2_FD_183992 | JGI IMG/M metagenome (GOLD analysis project Ga0209211, IMG submission 183992) | Groundwater microbial communities from Rifle, Colorado, USA - Groundwater A2 (SPAdes) (version 2) | ecosystem: Environmental > Aquatic > Deep subsurface > Groundwater | place: Rifle, Colorado...
TACCAGCGCGCTTCAATGTCTTTCGGTTCAAAACTTTTGGCGAGTTCCATGTTCGTGACTTTATTGTTTGATTGGGGCTGTTCGATTGAGGGTGCTGCGGGAAAGCCTGTCCTGAGGTTGTCGAAGGGGGCGCGATTATAGCTCGGGATGCGCATTCAGCGCGTTGCGCAGCAGTTCGGGCAACTCGGCTTTGAGCTCGCCGACCGCTTGCTCGACTGCCTGGCGTTGCAGTTGTTCGAGATTGATGCTGAGTTTATGGGTAAACATATTTTCGAGGTGTGTTTCGAGCCGCCGCAAAAGCCGCTGCATTTCTTCTTCGTTTAATGGGCATGATGCGGTTATGGCTGCTTCGGGGGCGGGAATTTCCCGGTCGGCGTCGGGCTGAAGCACGGTAGCGGGTTCAGTCTGCCCTTCATAACCAGCGACTTGGCTATCGTCTTTTGATAGCCTAGTCGAATGGCTAGTAGTTTCATCAGTGACGATCTCGGTGAGAGTCGGCAAATCGTCCGGCGCGTCTTCATCCGCCACCTGGGTCAGCAAGGGCAGGTTGTTCAGCAAGCCGTCGCCGGCGCGTTCGATGGTAGTCATGGCGCTTTGGACAGGTCGATATGGCTCAACTCGTAGCCGCGATCCTTGTAAAACTTGTAACGTTCGCGCCCCAGGCGGCTGTCATCGGCATCCTGGCCGACGATCTCGATGACGCGCTCGAAACGGCTGAAGAACGAGACGCATTCGTCATGCAGGCTGATCAGCAGGTCGTAATGGGGGAACCTGTCGTTGCCGCTGTTCAACACGACTGGCCATTGCGCCACTTCTTCGGCATCGCTGCGGCAATGCGGAATGAACGCCGTAGCCGGATAGTGCCAGAGCAGCTTATCCAGGGCGTCGGCGGTCGCCGCATCCGGCGTGCTGAGCGCCACGCGTACGCCGTTCTGCATCGCCTTGTAGCTCAACTGGCAGGCGGTGCGCAGCTTGTCGGTCGAGCCGGTATAGAAGTCAATTTTAGTCATATTGAAAAGATCATTTAGCCACAGAGCACACAGAGATCACAGAGAAGGAAGCGGTGGTTTTTCTCTGTGATCTCTGTGTGCTCTGTGGCAAAAATCATTTGCTGTTTGCCCGGTTAACTAAATACTGGGTGAGCAGCGGTACCGGGCGACCGGTCGCGCCCTTGTCCTTGCCGGATTTATTGGCTGTGCCGGCGATGTCCAGATGCGCCCAGCGGTAGTCTTTGGTGAAGCGTGACAGGAAGCACGCGGCGGTGATGGTGCCACCCGCGCGTCCGCCGATGTTCTGCATGTCGGCGAAATTGCTGTCCAGCAGCGGCTGGTAGTCATCCCACAGCGGCAGTTGCCAGGCGCGGTCATACGCTTGTTCGCCCGCTGCCAGCAATTCCTTGGCGAGCTGGTCTTCGTTGCTGAACAGGCCGCTGGCGACATGTCCCAGCGCGATGACGCAGGCGCCGGTGAGGGTGGCGATGTCGATTACGGTATCCGGTTTGAACTTCGCCGAGTAGGTCAGCGCGTCGCACAGGATCAGGCGGCCTTCGGCGTCGGTGTTGAGGATCTCGATGGTCTGGCCGGACATGCTGGTGACGATGTCGCCGGGCTTGGTGGCGCGCCCGCTGGGCAGGTTCTCGCACGCAGGAATGACGCCGACCACGTTGAGCTTCAGGCCCATTTCGGCGATTGCCTGCATCGTGCCGAGTACGCTGGCCGCGCCGCACATATCGTATTTCATTTCGTCCATATCGGCACCGGGCTTGAGCGAGATGCCGCCGGAATCGAAAGTGATGCCCTTGCCGACCAACACGACAGGTTTGTGTTTCTTGTCGGTGCCGTGATATTCCATCGTGATCAGTTTGGCGGGCTGCTCGCTGCCGCGCGTGACGGAAAGAAAAGAGCCCATGCCCAGTTTCTGCATGTCTTTTTCTTCCAACACGGTGGTTTTGATGGATTTGTGCGCCTTGCCCAGTGCCAGTGCCTTGGCGGCGAGATAGGTCGGCGTGCAGATGTTGCCCGGCAGGTTGCCCAGCGTCTTGGCGAGATCCATGCCGCGCGCGGTTGCGTCAGCCTGGTCGAGTGCATTCTTCAATGCGGCAGACGGCTTCTCCAGCGTGGCAAAGGTAATGCTCTTCAGTGTGGCCGGTTTGGCGGGTTTGCTCTTCATGCCGTCGGCACGGAAAGCCTGCTCGGCGGCGGCGAACACCGCTTGTTTGATGACCCAGGCGGCATCCTTGCCGACGCCTTCATCGATGATGTACAGCGCGGCATCCTTGGTGGCGGTGGCGTTCAGGGCGGCGAAGGCAGCGCGCAAGATATCCACGCTGGTCTTGTTGTCCAGTTCGCTGGCTTTACCCAGGCCGACCAGCAATACGCGCTCGGCAGCGATGCCGGGAAGTTTGTGCAGCAGCAGGGTGGATGCGGACTTGCCGTTCATATCGCCGCGCGCGATGAGGTCGCTCAAGTGATGCGCTGCCGCCTTGTCGAGTGCCTGTGCCGCTGGCGAGAGTTTTCCGCCTTCATAAACGCCAACCACCACGCAGCCGCTGCGCTGCTTCTCCGAACTGCTTTGTTTTATGCTAAATTCCACAAGTTGCCCCTTATATAAAAACCTGCTCTTAGATGCCCGATTATCCGCAAACTCACCGTATAAAGTCAAAGCCGACCCGCTTCGGGCTTTTTCACCGTGCTTTGATAAGCGAATTTGCCGGCAATGGTTTGCTGGTGTTTGCGGTGTTGCTGGGTATTGTAGTGGTTAGTCAGCTGATACGCCTGTTGAGCGATGCGGTCGGCGGCATAGTAGCGGTGGACGGGGTGTTGGCGTTGCTTGGTTTTAGTGCCGTGAATTATCTGCCGGTGTTGCTTTCTATCAGTTTGTTCATTTCCATTCTGCTTACCCTGTCGCGCTGTTACCGCGACAGCGAGATGGTGGTGTGGTTTTGCGCCGGTACCGGGTTGACGCGCTGGATACGGCCGGTGTTATGGTATGCCGTGCCGGTAGTGGCGTTGATTGCGCTGCTCAGCATGGTGCTGTCGCCGTGGGCGTTGCAAAAAGCCGATGAATTCAAGAAGAAACTGGAAAGCCGTGATGATGTGGCTGCCGCCACTCCGGGTACGTTCCGCGAATCGAAACAGGCCGACCGGGTATATTTTGTCGAGAATATGCATCCCGGAACCAATCGCGTCAGCAATGTCTTTGTGCAGTCGGAACAGAACGGCAAACTCGGCACGATGGTTGCCCGGCAGGGTTTGCAGGAAACGCTGCCGAACGGGGATCGCTTTCTGGTGTTGCTCAATGGCACGCGCTACGAAGGCGTGGCCGGGCAGCGCAACTACAACATTGTGGAGTTCGAGCGTTATGCGATCCGCATTGACAGTGTGCCGGCCAAGCTGGCACAGCCTTGGGCGCGCACCATGTCGACACCGGAGCTGTGGCGCGACCGCACCACATGGAATCTTGCCGAGCTGGAATGGCGGGTGGGGTTGCCGATCAGTGCATTGATTCTCGCCCTGCTGGCGATTCCCCTGGGCTACGTCAATCCACGCGCCGGGCGTTCGCTTAATCTGGTCTTGGCGATCGTGCTGTACATGCTATACAGCAACATGATCAGTGTGACCAATGCGTGGGTCGGACAAGGCAAGCTGTCGCCCGGAATCGGCTTGTGGGGCATTCATGCGGTGATGCTGGCGATAACGGCGCTGATGTTTTATCGCCGCATGGCATTGCTCTCATTGCACAGGATATTAGTGAAAAAACGCCCTAATCCGAACATTGCATCGGAGAGTGAAGGGGCTGCTGCATCTGCGACGCAAGAGGAAATGACAGGGGTGAAGAAATGAACCTGCTGACGCGCTATCTCGGCCGTGAAATTTACTTCAGCATCGCACTGGTGTTTGCCGCGCTCATCATGTTGTTTGCCTTCCTGGATCTGATCCATGAACTGAATGTGATGGGGCAGGGGCAGTATCATTTGGGTTATGTATTGCTGTTCGTGATGCTGACCATCCCCGGCCATGTTTATGAACTGTTTCCGGTGGCGGTGCTGGTGGGTACGATTTTTGCGCTGGTGCAGATGGCGGCCAGCTCAGAGTTGACCGTTTATCGCGTGTCTGGTGCGTCGCTGTGGCAGATGATCGGCGCGCTGTTCAAAATAGCGCTACCGCTGCTGGTGCTGAGCTTTGTCTGTAGCGAATTTGTTGCCCCGCCAAGCGAGCGGATGGCGCAGAAATTGCGGCTGAAAGCGCAGAATGCGCAAGTTTCGCTCAAGGAATTTCGCTCCGGTGTGTGGGTAAAAGATGATCGCAGCTTCGTGAACGTGAAGAACGTGATGCCGGACACCAGCCTGTTGAATATTGATGTTTACCGGTTCGATGAAACCTACCACTTGCAGGCGATCATCCATGCCAAGCGGGCAAGCTTTATCGAGCAGGGGCGCTGGCAGCTTGAAGAGGTGGTGGAGACACGCTTCGGCAAGCAGGGAACTATGATCGATAGCGTTTCTAGCCAGGAATGGCGTTCGGCGCTGAATCCGGCCATCCTGAGCGTATTGCTGGTAGTGCCGGAACAAATGTCCGCCTACGACCTGTATCAATACACCAGCCACCTGAAAGATAACCGCCAGAAAAGTACGCGCTACGAGATTGCGATGTGGAACAAGCTAATGTATCCGTTTGCGTTAATGGTGATGATGCTGCTGGCGCTACCGTTTGCGTCTTACCATCGGCGTGCGGGAGGGATTGGTGCGATGGTATTCATGGGTATCGTGCTTGGCTTGGTGTTTCACTTCGTCGGGCGGCTGTTCGCCAACTTGGGCGCGCTCAACGACTGGCAGCCATTTGTCAGCGCGACGGCAATGACGGGTTTATTCCTGTCGCTTGGGATGCTGATGCTGTGGTGGACCGAAAGACGCTAACGGCATTTTAAGCATTCCTGAATTATCCGATAAGCCATTATGAATAAACGCATAATGTTGTTTTATTTACCTACCAATTCCTAATTATTCCCTTGCAATCTACCGTCAATTGGCGGTATATTTGGCGGTATATCAGATACCGTCAAACACTGATACCGTCAAAGGGGGTAAATCATGGCACTGACTGACTTGGAAGTGAAGAAGGCAAAGGCGACCGGCAAGCCCGTGAAGTTGGCAGACAGCGGCGGCATGTATCTGCTGGTGCAGCCGGATAGCGAGAAAATCAACGACAAGGAAAAAAAGATTGCCGTGCCCGGCGCAAAGTATTGGCGGCTTGATTATCGCTTTGCTGGCAAGCGCAAGACGTTGGCAATCGGCGTATATCCAGACGTAACCCTATCGGACGCACGGGAACGGCGCGAGGCCGCACGCAAAATACTGGCGAATGGTGCAGACCCCGGCGCGGTGAAGAAGGCGCAAAAGGCGGCTGTTGTGGCATTGGCAGCGAATAGCTTTGAGATCGTGGCGCGTGAGTGGCTTTCTAAATTTTCGAGGAATTGGAAAGAATCACATACCAAAACAATCAGCATTAGACTGGAAAATGACGTGTTCCCGTGGATCGGTGCGCGCCCTATTGGTGAAATAAGCGCGCCTGAATTGCTGACAGTATTACGCCGGATTGAAAGCCGTGGCGCATTAGATTCCGCACACCGTGTCAGTGCTATCTGCGGGCAAGTTTTCCGCTATGCTATTTCAACAGGTAGGGCTGACCGCGATCCATCGGCTGACTTGAAAGGCGCATTGCCACCACATAAGGGCAAACATTTGGCGGCGATTACCGAGCCTGTGCAGATCGGCAAATTGATGCGCGATATTGACGGTTACTCGGGCACATTCATTGTCCGCTGCGCATTCAAGCTATCGCCTTTGGTGTTCCTGCGGCCAGTAGAATTGAGCCGTGCAGAATGGGCGGAAATTGACTTTGATAAAGCCGAATGGCGCATACCTGCTGACAAGATGAAGATGAAGGCATTGCACATTATCCCGTTGCCTACTCAAGCCGTGGCGCTCCTGCGCGAGGTGCATACGCTAACCGGCACGGGTAAATATGTTTTCCCGAGCGTAAGTTCCAGCACAAAATCAATGGCGAAAAATACGATATTGGCGGCATTGCGAAGCATGGGATATACCAAAGAACAAATGACCGCGCACGGCTTCAGGCACATGGCCAGCACATTGTTAAACGAGCAAGGTTTTAATGCGGACGCAATCGAGCGGCAACTGGCGCATAAGGCCAGCGGTGTGCGTGCGACCTACAACGCGGCGGAATATCTACCCGAGCGGCGGCGCATGATGCAGCACTGGGCTGACTATCTGGACGGCTTGGCAACAGGTGCGCAAGTGATACCGCTGCACAAAAAAGCGGGGGTAAGTTATCGGCGGAATAAATCGGACTTGACAACTATGTAAGCAGTCACTAACATGCGAATGTTAGCCCAAAAAAGTAAATCTGATTGCAGTGTCTGAGTTTGAAGAAGTTAAGCTCACTAAGAAGTAGACTCAGACCGACATAGTCAGTGGAATAGTTTTTCCGATTCATATCCGGCCTCACCCAGAGGACATATCCAGAAGGGCAAAAGTCGGTAATGATAGCAGTGCGCACAGCCTTATCGTGAGGTTGAGAATGCGAGAAGCGGTTAGTAGGTTTGGTGATGTTCCGCCAGACGGCCGCCCACTGGCGGTAAGGAGAGACGGCGACAAAAGCGATGTTTTATTTAACGCTTTTGTTGCCGTCTTTTCATTTTGGGCGGCACGAAAGCAATTTAGGAGCTTTCATTATGCCGTCACAAACCACACCGCAAGGCGCAATCGCACACCGCCTACTTCGCAGAAAACAAGTTGAGCAATCGCTGGGCTTGAGCCGCTCAACAATTTACGCACGGCTTGACCCGAACTCGCGCCATTACGATCCTGATTTTCCGAAACCGATAAAACTTGGTGCAACCTCAATTGCATTTGTCGAGGCCGAGGTACAGGAATATATCGCACACCGCATTGCTGACAGTCGCAAGACGGGAGGCCGTGTATGAGTGCGTCGACCTTTCAAGATGCAATCCGCGCCGCTGGCCTGCAACCGCCTGACGTAATCGAACCGGGCATGTTTCACAAGTTCCCTGGCGAAGGCAAGCGCAACAGCAACCGGGCGGCATGGTGCAAACTGTTTCCTGACGGTATCGGCGGAATTTTCGGCGACTACTCGACCGGGCTATCCGCCGATTGGCAGGCGAATCGCGAAACGCCCTACACCCCAGCCGAGGGCGAAGCATTCAAACGCCAGGTTGCCGAAGCAAAGGCGCAGGCCGAAGCCGAGCGCAAAGCCAAGCAAGCCGAAGCACAGGCGCAAGCGGAAGCTATCTGGAATGCACCAGCAAGCGCGCTGGAAGCAACGCAACCGGCTATCGCTGACCATCCCTACCTGAAGCCTAAAGGCATTCAACCGCATGGCGCAAAAATATATCGCGGCAGCCTAACCATCGGCGGCATGGCCTGCAACGGCGCGCTGATGATACCGATGAAGCTAAACGGCAAAATCACAAGCCTGCAATTCATAAACGGCGATGGTGAGAAACGCTTTTTGCCCAACGGCGAAAAAGGCGGTTTTTTGATTGGCAAGATTACGCCTGATGCGCCTATCTGCATCGCAGAAGGTTTAGCCACTGGTGCGAGTATCCATGAAGCCACCGGCCATGCTGTTGTTGTTGCTTTCGATGCTGGCAACCTGAAAAAAATAGCGGAAGCATTACGGGCAAAAAATCCTGATGCGCGGATCGTGTTGTGTTCTGACGATGACTACCAGACCGAAGGCAATCCGGGATTGTCGAAGGCAACCGAAGCGGCGCAAGCGGTTGGCGGATTACTGGCCAGACCAGTATTCGACGCGAACAGGCCGGACAAGGCGACCGACTTCAACGATATGGCAATGCTGACCGGATTGGCCAGCGTGAAACAGGCCATTGACGCAGCGAATCCGGTAGAGCAAAAAACTGACCCCGCAGGATGCGATTCTAGCCTTTCAAACAAGTGCGGCAATACCAATACACCACCCGCACCACCCGAGCCGCTACCCGCATTGCCTGACGTGTTGCCATTCGATTATTCCTATCTGCCGGACACGCTGCGCGGCTATGTGCAGGATATTTCCGAACGGATGCAATGTCCGCCGGATTTTGCAGCGGTTGGCGTACTGGTGATGATGGCAACTGTCATCGGGCGCAAGGTAAGTATCAGGCCAAAACGGAAGGACGACTGGACAGTGATCCCGAACCTTTGGGGGACGGTTATCGGCAGCAGCGGCGTGAAGAAAAGCCCAACATTGAGCGCAACCTTATCGCCGTTGAGCAAGCTGGCATCGTCAGCATTTGAGATATTCAACAAAGCAAAAGCCGAATATGACGCACAGGCAGAACTTGCCGAACTTCAATATGGCGCGAAGAAATCGAATGCGCGGGCATTGCTGAAAAAAGATGAAAAGGCGGACGTTAAGGGCTTGTTGCAATCCAGCGTAACAGGCGATGCGCCTATCTTGAAGCGATATAAAACCAGCGATGCAACCTATGAAGTGTTGGGTGAATTGCTGATTGAAAACCCTAACGGCCTGCTGGTGGAAGCGGATGAGATTATCGGCGTATTGAAGCGGCTGGATGCACCCGGGCAGGAATCCGCAAGAGCATTTTTTCTGACAGGGGCGGACGGTGATAAAGGCTACACAGTTGATCGAATCGGGCGCGGTAAAGGCCTGCATGTTGACGCAGTTTGCCTGTCTATCATCGGCGGCATTCAACCGGGCGTATTGGCTGAGTATGTGCGGCAGGCAACCGGCGGCGGCGCGGGTGCGGATGGGTTGCTGCAACGCTTCGGGCTGATGGTGTATCCAGATATTTCACCCGATACAAAATATGTGGATCGTTATCCAGACGGCAATCTACGGGAAGCTGTGAACCTGCTGGTCGAAAGACTGGACAACATGAACCCTACCGAGATCGGTGCGGAAGTTGACCTATATGGCGGCGTGCCATACCTGCACTTTGACGATGCGGCGCAAGTGCTATTTTCTGATTGGATAGTCGATTTAGACACGCGGCTGCGATCCGGCGAAGATCATCCGGCTATCGTGTCGCACCTTTCAAAATATCGGAAATTAGTGCCTTCGCTGGCCTTGATAAACCACCTATGCGACACCGGGCGGGGCGCGGTGAGTGAGGCTGCATTGCTGCGCGCTATCGCCTTCAGTGAGTACCTGGAATCTCACGCACAGCGGATTTACAGCTACGCCACCAGACCGGACATTGATGCAGCCAAAACGCTGCTGAAGCGTCTGGCCAGCGGTAAGTTGACCAGTCCGTTCAAGGCGAGGGACATATACCAGAAGGGTTGGGCAGGATTAGAAACAACGAGCAAGGCGCAATCCGCAATTGACCTGCTGCTGGAATACCACCATCTAACCGAGGAAGAGATACCCACCAGCACCACCGGCGGGCGACCGACAACGCATTATCACTGGATCAAAGCGGGGGCATTATGAGCGCATACCTCGCCAGATTGAAACAGCTTGAGGGTGTAAAAAATTATCACTACGCCCCCGATAGTGAACCCCCAAAACCTGCAAAAGTACCTTTTGGGGGTTTTGATGGTACGGGTGCGGGGCATATTGAGAAAAAAATTATTGATATGCCCCAACCGGAAACGCTACAGGATCGGCAGCGGGAAGCGCGGCGGCAGAAAGTCATTGCGATGTTGGACGCTGCACCTGATACCCAACGGGCAATTACTGCCGACACCGACAGCGAACCGCACAACGTCATATTGACCGTGGCAGTCCGCAACCTGGCAACGTGCGAAATGCTGATACCAAAGCAAAAATATGACCCGTGGCGGTTGCTGGAGCTAATCGAGCGGCATGGACAGGCAACACATTAGTTCAAAAGTAGAAGGAATTAGACTATGGAAAAGAAACGAGCAAAAACAGGCGGGCGGAAGGCGGGCACACCGAACAAGGTGACTGCCGAGGTGCGGACGCTGGCACAACAGCATGGGGCTGATGCAATCGGTACGCTGGCAGAGATCATGGCCGACACGACCCGCAACGAAAATGCGCGCATTGCGGCTGCACGGGAACTGCTAGACCGAGGCTACGGCAAATCCGGCGTGGATGGTGTTGCCGCGCTGCCGCTATTGATGACTGACGATAGGCCTGTTTTCACTTTGACCTTCCTCACTGCGCCAAAGAAAGAAGAAAAAGTGATTGAGCATAATGTTCAGGATGTTGATGTTTACGATACAAACGAATGACTTAAAATTGATTGCCGCTCCAACTGGCCACGTTGCCACGCACCGAGCCGAGCCCCTCCCTTCGATGAATGCGCAAAAGCTGAAGTGGGGATTTATTTACAGCAAAATTTTGGAAGGCAGTTGCTTTGATGCAGAGCAGAAGAGAATAGGCCGAATGGCATATTGATTGTCGACTGGAATGATGAAACACTGTGCGCCATGGGAACATAGGCGATAGCACTTAACTTAAGGGGTATGAGTCATGGGTTGGTTAGTCTTCGTAATTATCGTTTTAATAATTGGCTGGTTGATTTTACTATCCCACTATCACAGCACAACCACCCCAGAGCAAAGAGAGGTGCATAGACGACTTTCGGAGGAGATTATGCAGGGAACGTATAAAACTCCAGAAGAAAAAAAGAAGATTGCCGAATTTACGGAAAGCGCCGAAAAACGAATAGCAGAAATAATTACCAAACACCTCCCGACGTTAGCAGTCAAGCACCAACAATCTATTTCCCAAGATAGCTACGGAATAGTGGATGTATCGGCGTTTAGCAACGAGGTTGATTATTTTATTGAGAAAGTTCTTAGCGCAGATGAAGACGTAAATTCCTACCTGGGTGGAGTAGATACAGGAAATTTTGTTACGGTCATGACTGCAATAAAAGCGCAACTTGATGCGGGATTAGAGAAGCAAGCAAGAGGTGGCAAGATTCCTCAATCCGAACTTGATAAACTGAACGCCAAGATTGCAGCAATTCAAAAGAAAAGTGCTGAAAGAACTCAAGCCGCCAAAGAGACCATCTACAAATTGGTTACAGAATATAGAATCAAGGAAATAGATAGCCAAGATGGTCAGGCAGTTGATGTCGAAAGCCTAGACCCGATTGCGTTTGAACATTACTGCGCCGAGTTGCTACGAAATGACGGATGGGATGCACGGGTAACGCAAGCGTCCGGCGATCAGGGCATTGATGTAATCGCCACCCGTGGAAACGTGAAAGCCGTTTTCCAGTGCAAGAAATACGCTCAGCCTGTTGGCAATGGCGCGGTTCAAGAGATTGTCGCAGGCAAGCAGTTTGAGCAGGCCGATATTGCCGCCGTGGTTTCCAATGCCACGTTCACACCTTCAGCCAAGCAGCTTGCAGGCACAACGGGGGTGCATCTGCTGCATTACTCCGAGTTGCATGGGCTTGCGGAAAAGCTGGGGATGGCCTGACTGTTTACGAGGGAAAAGATGTAGACCGGCACAGCCGACCAAGCAGCAAAAGGCGAAGGGGCGGGCGATTCACCAGCCCCGTTTTGCTACCCCTCACCGCAGGTGATGGACGTTGACTTTGACTTGTGTGGCGGGATTTACCCGGCCAAGGGCGCAAGACATAACGGCCTCTTATGCGACCGGGAGGCGCGCAGCGGTGCGCAGCACTTGCATAAGACGCCGTTATGTTGGATACCGCCACACAACAACCGGCGCAGCCGACAACGCCTTGCAGGAACGCCCAGAGGGGCGCGGCACGTTCAGGCTACCACTGGCCCCAGCAGCCTGCGAACGGCGAGCGCTTGATGGCGTAGCGGCCTCATGCGAAGCCATGAAGCGCGACGGCGTGAAGCGGCTGCGGCAACGGAGCGGACACACTTGGCTACGGAGCTAAAGCAGAGGGCAGGTTCATCGCCTTCTGCGCTCTGTCCGATACCACTGCGATAGCGATGGCGCGGGGCTTGCGGGTTTTATTGCAAGCGCCGTGACTGAGCGGTCAATATGCCGCTGCCGCTAGAGATAGCCCAGCGGTTTTTTATTGGTTTTGGGCACGGCAATTCGATAGGTTGTTAAAATCGCACAAAGCCCCTAGCCGCTAACAATTGACGGTATATTTGGCGGTATATTGAAAAGCGATAAAGCCAAACCCAAGCAATGGCGCGGCTTTTGGCTTGTTTTGGCGTGGTGGACCGAGCGGCGCTGACAGAGTATTGAAAAGCCACCAGACCTGCTTTTCGCGCTGGCTTTTGCCGTCGCGGGCGGCGTTCTCCAATATTCAGCCAATCACGGTTGGAGAGGTGGCGGCGCAGCAGGAACTCCGCTGGCAGATTGCTGTACCTTTGCTTCCTGATTCTGCCTGACCATCCGTTTTACCTGCTCACGTTTTTCTGCGGGTACTTTGCTGAAGGCGCGATATTTTTCACGGGCGGCGTCACGTTGTTCCGGGGTGAGTTTGCTCCATGCCTCTAAACGGTCACGGAAACGGCTTTTCTGCTCAGGGGTAAGATTCGGGTAGCGCTTGGCTGTCTTGAGCATGCGGTGTTGCTGTTGTTCCGGCAGGCTATCCCACTGCTGCGATAAGGGGGCGAGGGCTTCCTGTTGCGCGGGAGTGAGCGAACGCCAAGATGTTGTTGCCGCGCCAGCAGGTGTGCTGGTTAAACCCAGCAATAAAAATGCAATGATTGCCAAATTTCGCATCGATTTGAATAAATTGTAAGAATTAATCAACAAAAACTTCCAATGGCAAATCGTCGGTCAGGATGGCAGTATCCAGATGACTCAGGTCGTTTTCGTGGGTGTGCTGCCAATAGCTTACCCCGCCGAAAAGTATCGCTACGAACAGGATGATCGCAGCCATCCATTGATGGGTAGAATGCGGCAACAGCCAGCGGATGCTGTGCCCTGTGCTTAGCGCGAAAACCGGCTCGCTCAGCGACTGCCTTTGCAGCGCAACATTACGTGCATGGCGCAGTGCGGTGACGGTATTGTCATCAAGTTGCTGTGCGGCGCGCGTAAGCAATTGGGCAATACGCTCCGGAGCGATGTGCCGAGAATTTTCATTTGGCAAATTGGTATTCGTGTTCATGGCAGCTCTAGCCCTTTCTCTTTGAGAGACACGGCAAGCGCATGCGCAGCGCGCGAACAGTGGGTTTTTACGCTTCCTTCGGTGCATCCCATCGCCGTGGCAGCTTCTGCCGTGCCCAGGCCCTCCCAGTAACGCAGCAAGAAGGCTTCACGTTGACGCGCTGGAAGCTTGCCAAGCGCCTGTTCAATCAATGCGATAACCTGATTTTGTTGCAGTGACTCATCGGGCGCAGCGGGGGCGCTCCGGTTTTCGTCATCTTTCAGGTTATCGAGCGGATCATATTCAGCCTCTTCATTTTTGGGCGCAAATGAGGAAAATAAAGTTGTCCAGGTATTTCGGACTTTTTGCCTGCGGTAATAATCACGGATGGTATTTTGCAGAATACGCTGGAATAACAGCGGCAATTCTGCAGCTGGTTTGCCCCCATATTTTTCGGCGAGTTTAATCATCGCATCCTGCACAATATCCAATGCGGTGTGCTCATTACGCACAGCATACAACGCCTGTTTATATGCGCGGCGTTCTACCGTACTGAGAAATTGGGATAATTCGGTACGGTTGGACAGTTTGGCCGCTCCTTTTTACGAGTGCTGACACCGCTGTGTTGCTAATGATGATGGTGTTGGTGGGCGTTTGGGTCGGGAGCAGTTATGGGCGCTTCTGTGACCTCCTTGAACAGCGCGTGCCATTTTTTGTTGAATTCGCCAAAGGTCGTCTGTCCGTTGTACAGCTCCGGCACGATGCTCAAAAAGAGGATGTGCAGATCGACCGAGCGCTTGATCGGCTTGCTATTGACACATAGTGACCTGGCATCAATCCAGTCAGCTATAGCCCGTTTCTGCTGCTCGTCAGGGCTTGTCTTGTCATCCAGCATTTGAGGGCTTGTCACATCCTGTCCATCAAGCGCCACTTGTCTTGCAATTGATGAAAACCGGACATCTTTTTTCAGTTCTTTCAAGCATTGCAAAGGCTCGTTCTGGGTTTCCGCGAAGGAGTAACCGAAAACAAGCATAAGAACGGCCAGCAGTGTGATTCTCATGGTACTTTTCTCCTTTGAAGCTTGGGATGAGTCTTGCGCGATTTGATTACGCTGCTCATGGTTTGTTTCCAGAGCTTGAATTTTAAGTGAGCTATACTCGTAAGCCAGCATAAAAAAGCCAGCATAAAAGCTGGCTTTTTCGAGACAAAACCGCCAAGGAAACGGTTTCTGCCGTAATTACTTGAAGGACAATATGAAATCCACGATGGCGCTGATGTTTTCATCGCTTACAGCACCTTTCTGCGGAGGCATTTCTGCATCACCCCATGTACCTTTGGTGCCATTGTTAATCTTTTTAGTCAAATCTTCTTTCGCAGTGGCAACGCCAGCGTACTTCATGCCAATATCCTGAAAGGAGGGTCCATACCCTTCGTAATCCACGGCATGGCAACCTTTACAAACAGACTTGCTAAACGCTAATTTGCCCGCTTCCACATCGGCAGCGCCTGCATGGCCGGCAAACATCAGTGCCGCTGTGGCTGCTGCGATACCTACCCAAGATGCTTTCATAACAATCTCTCCAAAAATAGTTTTATAAAACCACTCCCCGTTTCAGGGCATTGGCATCCTAGCATGAGCAGGTAGGCTTTGAAAATCCCCTTCCTTGTTTTACCTGCTTCGTTTTACCTGTCGATGCTGTTTGTAAGTGTATTAACGCTCAAAAACGAATTGATGTTGACAACTTAAAAAATAAATTTTTAACCCTCTTGACGGTAGTATTCACTTTAGGCATGATGCGACAAAATGCCGCAGCGTGACGAAATGCTGCAGCTAGATAATAAATGTTCAGAACACGTTTTTGTAGTCAGGCTTGTTTTAGTAGTGTTTGTGCTGTCTATCGGTTGGTGGCATGTCTGCTGACTTATGGTGCGGCACGTAGTGTTGTAGTGTGTGTCGTAGTATGTGGTTGTTTTTTTATAATCAATGAAATGGGAGAGGAATTATCATGAAAGTTAAAGGAATCATCGGTGCATTGTCACTGGGTCTGTTGACACTGGGTTCGTCAGCATCGTGGGCTGCAGACGTAGCTGCTACTGCTCCTGTATCCATAGCCGGGGCTGTAGACATCCATCAGGATCCGACCGCGGTAGGGACGCCGGTAGGCAAGCGTGGCCCGGCAACAGTTAAAATGCACCTGGAAGCGGTGGAACTGGAAGGGATTCTTGATCCTGCCAAGAAAACCACATTTACTTACTGGACATATAACAGCAAAGTTCCAGGCCCGATGTTGCGTGCCCGCGTGGGAGACACGATTGAAGTCACATTGGCCAACAGGAAAGACAGCACAGTAACGCACAACGTCGACCTGCATGCAGTATGGGGTCAAGGCGGCGGTGCGGCAGCGACGGTCGTTGCACCTGGAGAATCGAAGTCTTTCGTCTTCAAGGCAATGAACCCCGGCCTGTACGTTTACCACTGCGCAACTCCAATCATTCCTCAGCATATTTCGAGCGGCATGTATGGCTTGATCCTGATCGAGCCAGCTGGCGGCCTGCCAAAGGTTGATAAGGAATTCTACATGATGCAAGGCGAAATCTATACTGACGGCGCTGCCACTGGCCACAGGTCATTTGACGTTCCTAGCATGCTGGCCGAGCATCCAACCGACGTGGTGATCAACGGATCCCGTATGGCCTTGGCTAACAGCCCGATGAAAGTCAAAGTGGGCGACAATGTCCGCGTGTTCTTCGGCGTTGGCGGTCCTAACCTGACCTCGGCTTTCCACGCGATTGGTACCGTCTTCGACAAGGTCTATCCTGAAGCTGCTACTAATAAGGAACCGCATTTCAACGTGCAAACCACAGTAGTACCACCTGGTGGCGCGACGATGGTGGAATTCAACGCGCGCGTTCCAGCTAAGTACATCTTCGTTGACCATGCGCTTTCCCGTTTTGCCAAGGGCAATGCTGCGATCATGGTTGCCGAAGGCGATGAACAGCCTAACGTGTTCCGCACCGGCAAGCTGAAATAATAGCAGGCAGGCTTTATCGCCCTTTGCCGTAAGGAAGGGCTAAAGTTTAAAAGAGCAAGGCTTTATGGCCTTGCTCTTTTTTTTGCCTAACATTCCATTTGACTATTCGGAATTATTTTGATGAATGAGAGTGTTACGTGAGACAAGAGGCTGAATACGATAGTGCGCTGACTTATGCGCATCAGGTTTGTCGCAGGGTTCAACGCTGGAGAAATGTGCCCATTGTCGAACAGTCGGCTAGTGAGCAGCAACTGATGATGGATGCGTGCTTTCATTGTGGAAGCCGTGGCAATTGTCACAGCCGCTATTGATCCTGTTTTTTACTTGTTTATTGCCCACATGGCATTCGCGGCATTTCTCAATCGCAGGAATTGCCACATCCGAGCTCTTTTCTGACCGTGTTTTGTCATGGCACTCGGTACATTTCGCCGTGCTATGCTTGGCATGGGTAAAGTGTGAGTTGCGCAACCAATGGCCGGTTATGGTTACCGGCGTGACCTTCCACGGGACCTCCTTGTCGTCGGCAACAGGCGTAATTTCATGACACTCTCCACAACCGCTGTTCGGCTTAAACAGGATCTCCGCATTTGCATAGGCATTGTGATTGGCACAGTCTAATGCACGCTCAAGTTGATTCTTGCCAACACCAACGCCAGTCCCGCACTGAAGCTTCCCGCCCGCAGCCACTTTGCTGATTGCTGCAGTCGCGTAATACTCGCGCAGGGTGACCATTAATTTTTGTTCTGAACTGTGAGGTATTTGACGTTTTAATACAGGCGGTTTGAAATTCAGCGCATGGCATCCGGACTGCTGGCAATCTTTTTCCATGGAAATTGGCCTGAAACGGGCGCCAGCTGCATCCAGTTGGTGGCAATCACGACATTCCAATATGGTGTCGCCTTCAGGGCTGGAAACACCTTCTTTGTCGAGATGAACCTTATGCGAAAATTTAAGCCCTGATTTTTCGACGAGTTTGGTTTTATCCGCCTGTGGAATGCGGATCACATCACTGTCTTTGTGCCCGGTCTTGAAAGTCAGGCTGAATGCGGGATGCTCCTTGCTGAAATCGCGGATGTTTGGCAGCTTGGTTTTGTCGTTTTTCTTTTGGATATTCCCATGACAGGCAACACACTGGGCGTCTTGGGTTCCTTGCCTTACTTCGCCTTTGTGTTCATGATGGCATTCCCCGCAACGCATATCTTTGAACGCATTCGCGTGCAGCGTCTTGTCTGCAATATGTCTTGCCACCGTTTTGTGGCAGCTTTCACACGCTTTGTCAGGCACTGCTTCAAATGGCTTCTGGTGGCATACGTCGCATTTCGCGCTAATCAGCTGGTGTCCGCGAGACATCTCGCCTAACTGCCAGGATTTTTTAATCGACGCTTGTGAGCTGGTTACCCATTTAGGAAGCGTCGGGCTTAATGTGGGGATCATGGGAAGTATCAGAAAGACAAGCACAATTGCACCAGCCAGCCAAAGCGCGAGCCTGCGTTTCGATAATCCAGTCCCAGACAAAGTGACCGGCGCTTGTTTTACTGAAATATGCTCATGGTCGTCGGGTAACGGATGAACCATCTCTACCGAAAGTACCAGGTCATAATCATCGGCGGGCGTTTCGGCTATAAGTTCATAAGGCCCGACAAGAACATGGGTTCCCGGTGTAAATTCAGCACTCAACCCGGACGAGCCATTAATAGTGATATTCGCATCTTCTTCGGCATCAATGAATAGCTTTCCTTCATCTGATCGACGAATTACTGCATGGTGAAGATTGACCCTGTGATCGAGAAGGGAGATTTTGCATCCGGCGGCACGCCCGATCTGAATGGTTTCGCCAGTGATCAACAGTTCCTTGCGGACAGGCTGTCCGCTTTGGTTGTGTGAAATCTGGGCAAGCAGGCAACGAATCATTGACGGTTACCAGTAAAAAAATATGGCGATGATATGCACAATGAGTGCTGTCAGAAATGCAATCGAAAGCGGTGTATGCAAGTAAAGCCAAAACTCCAGCCGGGCTCTGTACATTACATCCCGGCGTGCCCGCCCTACCTGGGACTCCTTGTGTGCCATAACCGAATAAAGGTCATCGAAAGACTTTAGTTGATCATACTTCAGGCTTTTGCCCAATACTTGCAACTGTCGCACGGCTCGGGTAGTCGGGCAGTTGCGCTGGTATGCCACCAATTGCTGGAAAAAATTTCCGCCAATGCGAGTTTCTTGCCGAGCCTTGAGCACAATTGCGCAGATATCATCGGAAAACTGAAGGGACTTAACGCTCGCCTGCTTATCAAGCTCATCAATTTCAAGCATCATGGCGTCAAATGTCCCTATTCCGTCCATGTTGGCCGTCATCAAGCGTGGAAAGCGCAGATAAGCGTAGATGCCGTAGCAGCCGCTAATGATTACGACCATCATCAAAACATAGGCCAAGGTGTGGATATTCCACCCAAACTGAAAACCAGTATGCAGCGTAGCCAGCAAGATGAGTGCGATTCCCAGATAGGTGTGGGCAGAAAGCCAACCCTGAAGAGTTGCGCCATGATGCCGCGACCAATTCGTCTGGTGTTTTCGACGGTCTGGAGCATCCTGCTGCGGCGAGGAAGCGTTCAATAAGTTTCGCCGCTCCGTGCGTATCGGCGCCAAGCGCTTGCGAATCCCGTACAGCATCAGCACAACGACGATCAATGCCGACAAAATCCCAAACATGTAACCCAGCCAGGAACCGCCATAAGCGCCCGTCGCGGGCTGATGGAATAAATAAGCCAATACGGCAGCAATCATCAGCAGGCTGGCGATTTTAAAATAACGATAATTTTTGTACTCTAGTAGCGTGTTGCGCTGCATGTCGTTTTAATCCTGAATTAATATTTCACGGTTTTATTCCAATACCTCAGAACTATCACGCATGGTCAGGGAAAGAGCTTCTGGACTGATGCGCAAGGCCGCTCCGGTCGGACATGACCGTACACAGGCTGGCCCCATTGCATTGTCTTTGCACAAGTCGCACTTGATTGCCTTCTTGGGTAAATCATCATCGGAAATGCGCTTTCCCTTGCCATGATTGGCACTACCCAGCAGCGCCTGCCATAAACCCGGTTTTTTGAACTCTGGGTCAACAGCCGCCATCTGGATGGCATCGTAAGGGCAATTGTTTTTGCAATTACCGCAGCTAATGCAGCCGTCCGCAATGAATACCTCGCCGTTGACCGATCTGTGAATAACATTAGGCGGGCAATCCAGCATGCAATATGGATGCTCGCAATGGCGGCATGAAGTAGGCAGATGAATGCGGCCGTGCGTGGGGCCAGCTTCACGGTTGAAAAGTGGGATGCCTCCATGCGTGTTTGCACAGGCAGTTTCACAATTGTTGCAACGGATGCAAAGCGAATAATCGATCAACAATACGTCTGTTGCTTCGCCAACACCATGCTGAATAAGAAAAGTGAATAGATTGTCTGGCTTACCCTGAGGCTCGACCATTTTTTCATCATGGGCATTTTCGCGATAGCGTGCGGCAAAAAGGTCACGCAGCTCGGTATTGCGCTCCAGCACCGCGATAGTCACTGGGGCTTTGAGTAAGACGACCTCGGTTTCCGATGCGGCACGCGCAGTTGCCGAGCGCGGCTTATCCGAGACAAGCGCCATTTCGCCGACATAGTTGCCCGTTACGACATATGACAATACATCCTCTTTCCCGCCTGCCGTACGGGAGATCATCACCGAGCCGCGCCGGATCAGATATAGTCCGTCGGCTTTATCGCCCTGGTGAAATAAAACATCCCCCGCTTTATATCGCCTGATCGTTGCACCCTGCAACAAATAGTTCAATTCGCTTTCCGGTAGTGTGTTGGTCAGGCAGTTGCGAACGACTCGTTTCATCGATATCTCATCGAGTTTCCGGCGCACGGATTCTACGGAATTGATCAATTTAAGCATCGAGCGGCGCGGTGTTTCGATAAGCACACAATCCGTAATTGCCTTGATCGTGGCGGATCTGCGGCGCCCGGATATCAGCCCCATTTCACCAAAGAAATTCCCCGCTTTGATCTGAAAATAAACCTCACTGCCATCCTTTGCCTTGACAAGAACGGCGAGTTCTCCTTCCAGAATCGAGAAAAAACTGCTGGTGTAATCATCGTATTTGAAAATGATTTCACCCGGTTCGGGAGTCAAAATGTTGCTTTCGAGCAGAAGCTCACGCAGCTGAAGCGCGGTAAGGCCGGCCAATATAGGCGCATTACGCCGGATAAGTGCGAGCCCTTCACGCACTGAGCATGATGCATCGAAGCTGGAGATTTTTTGTTTGAGAAGCGGTTCGTCTGCCGGCTCCACCGGATTCCCGAGGATATATTCGATTGCCTCGTAACCGTGATTCAACGCCTGTTTGATAAGCGGGCAGCCGCCGAGCGCACCGATAATATAGAGGCCAGGTACATTCGACTCGTATTGTTCCGATAACTCCGGCGCCGAAGTTAGATCGCTATTGGGGAATTTCACACCAAAGCTTTCCAGCAGTTTGCGCGGCGGACTGGCGCCAAGACGTGCAATGACGCGATGGCAAGCAATGGTCTCGACACCTTCAGAAGTTTTTACAACAACCCTCAGCAAAAAGCTGTTTCCTGTCTTCGTGTCAATATAGTCGATCCTTGTATTGACACGAGGTTCGATCCGCCCTGCCTTGATGGCAGCTTGTAACAGGTTGAAATTCCCTTCTTTACAACGGCTGAATTCTTCCTCTCGATTGATGAGGATCACCCGATTCTGCTGCGCGAGCGCGAGTGCATTTTCCACACCGGCATCCCCGCCACCCACGACCACGATGGTTTCGTCTTCAAATTCTTCCGGATCATCAAGGTGATATTGCACAGCCGGCAAATCTTCACCCGGAACACCCAGCTTGTGTATGTTGCCCTGAAGTCCGATTGCAAGCACCACAAACTCGGAATTTATGGGTTGCCCGGAAGACAAAGTGACCTGAAAATCGCCACGCTCGCCTTTTATCCCGTCAACCTGTGCGCCCAAGCGCAGGTTGACCTTATGTCTCTGGATATCCTCATGCCATGTTTTGAGAATGTTTTCGCGAGTCCCCGCTTCAAACGTCATCGGGCTTCGGAGCGGCAGCACCGCAGGTTCAGCCATGACAAGCTTGCCTTTTTGATATTTGTGAATAGTATTGGCGGGATGCTGCCCGGCTTCTAGCAGAACATGCGAGATTCCCAATTCAGCAGCATGTGCAGCAGCGGACAGGCCTGCTGGCCCCGCGCCAATGATGGCAATCTTGAATTTTTCAGTCATTAATCGTTTGCGCCGGCAATTTTCGAGTGTAATTTACCATAGTCGATATATATTGCATTTCAACATCTGTAAATATGTCTTTTGGCACATCAATAATGAGGCTTGAAATTTATCGCGTTTGAGCAAGCTTGTTACCAAGCTAGTGTTGACATAGTTATATGCTGTCATGTACATTTAGCAATGTAGTACAAACTCAATGAAACACAAACTTAACTCCTTAGGAGGGGCTTTAAAAAATGCGTAAATTTGCTTATGTCCTGCTTGCAGCTCTCGGTTTTTTCAGTCTGCCTGTTCAGGCGGATGTGGATGGTGCAAAACAATTCGTTAAACAGTATGCAGCTCTCGTTAAAGGAGTAAATCCTTCTTACGTTTTGAATGCGGAGGCAGGGCGCGCGTTTTACATCAAGAAACATACTGTGAAGGGTAAGCAGGTTGCTTGCACAGATTGCCATGGTGATAATCCTGCAGCCGTTGGCAAGCATTCAGAAACCAAGAAGAAAATCGCTTCCCTTTCTCCTACCGTCAACCCCAAACGCTTCTCAAATCTGAAAAAGACTGAAGAAACCTTTGACAAACACTGTAATGACATCCTTGAAAGAAACTGCACATCGCAGGAAAAAGGCGATTACATAGTTTACATATTGTCGATTAAATAATTTAGCAACAGTTGTTAAGCGACAGCCCACATTTTCGTGGGCTGTTTGCTTTTTTTCTGAAGAATATTAGCGCTTTCACCTCGTGGTGAGCGTTTTTTGGAGCAATAGGCATTTTATGGTTACTTTGCCGGATATGATCACCTTGCCGGAATTGAAGCAGGTTTTCGACAATCTCGACGAAGGGATTGTTTTTATTGATCAAGATCGTCGCATTGTGGCAATCAATGAAGCGGCTAGCCGCATGCTGGGGCAGGATCGCGATGCCATCCTGAACAAACTCTGCCCTACTCTTTTTCAGGGGACGGATTGCGCGCGAGATTGCGAAAAGAGCGACCATTGCACGCTTATGGTAGAAACCAAGCAGGAAAGAAAGTTTCAAGACCTTGTCGTGCGCCGACCGGACGGCGCGTTGGTTCAGATGCGCATGTGGGCCATAGTGCTGCCCTCCAAAGGATCATCGAAGCACTGCGCTGTGGTATTGCGCGGGACGAATTGGTGAGATTCGAGTGCGTAGAGCTGGCGTGGGGATGCGCCTGCGAATTCCGGCTTGGCCTCAAGATAAAAAACTGAAGTGACGCTATCCAAGCACAAATGGCGGTGAATGTTAAAGCCTTCCTTGTGTTGGTTGGCAGGCTATAAATTCGCAACGATTCACGATCAAGACTGACTCTCCGGCAAGCTTCTTTCCTGCCACCATGCGTAAATTACCGGAATAACGATAAGAGAGAGCAGTGGTGCGGAAATCATGCCGCCTACCAGAGGTGCGGCAATACGCTTCATCACGTCAGCGCCGGTGCCGGCGCTGACCATCACCGGAATCAAACCAGCCACGATCACCGATACCGTCATGATTTTCGGGCGGATGCGCGACAACGCCCCATCAACGATG